>LSQX01186839.1_pt2 | contig 20089 bp, 14 predicted proteins | sample 654561 | NCBI WGS metagenome assembly LSQX01 (sample SAMN04489861, study PRJNA283612) | anaerobic digester metagenome | isolation source: 4 biogas reactors fed with cattle manure at either 37C or 55C with and... | place: Denmark: Kongens Lyngby | collected 2014
AACCCCGAAGATCAGCTTTTCGAAGAGACCGTGGAAAAGGACATTTGCTTTGGTCTGAAAAAATCGGGTTTGTCAGAAGACGAGATCAAGCAACGTGTGGAACAGGCCATTGCCATAACCGGGCTGCCCCCTGACATCCTGGATAAATCACCGTTCGAACTGTCGGGAGGGCAAAAAAGAAGAGCGGCCATTGCCGGGGTTCTTGTGATGCAACCAGACATTCTTGTACTCGACGAACCAACGGCTGGGTTGGATCCCATGGGGAGCCTCGAAATCTATCAGTTTCTGGAAACCCTGCGCAGAGAAAGGCAAATCACCATCATCATCGTGTCCCATACCATGGAAGAGGTGGCACGCTATTGCGATCGCGTTGCCGTCATGGATCACGGCAGGCTTGCCATGCTTGAAAAAACCCGTAAGGTTTTTTCCCAAAAGGAAACCCTTGAAAAGCTGGGACTGAACATTCCCCAGGTCACCGAGTTGTTTTACAGGCTTCACAGAAATAACCCCAACATTCGCAGAGACATTCTGACGGTGGAAGAGGGCGTTTCAGAGTTAAACCGGATGATGGACGGAAACCGGAGGCAGTTATGCTGAAAAATATCACCATGGGTCAGTTCATTCCGGGGAAATCCATTTTGCACCGGGCTGATCCCAGAACGAAAATGATATGGACCATCCTGCTCATGGTCATGCTTTTTATGGCAAATAATATTTACGGGTATATCATGATGCTCGCTATTACCGGCATCATGCTTGCGGTCAGTGAGGTTCCGGTTGGTTTTACACTGAAGGGGATCCGGCCGCTGCTGCTCATTCTGATCATTACCTCGGCGATCAACATCTTCGCATACCCCGGCGCAACGGTATTATTGTCCTGGGGTACGCTGAAAATAACGCTGGAAGGAATCCTGCAAGCAATCATCATCGCAGGCAGGTTATGCTTGATGGTGATCCTGGGATCGGTGCTTACATTAACCACAACACCCATAGCCCTCACCGATGGCCTGGAAACCATGCTGAAGCCTTTGAAAAAATGGAAGATCCCGGTTCATGAAATGGCGATGATGATGTCCATTGCGCTTCGCTTCATCCCCACGCTGCTGGAGGAAACCGACAGGATCATGAAAGCCCAGGCATCCCGTGGCGCTGATTTCGATACAGGCAATATCCTGGAAAAAGCAAAAAGCTTTATCCCGGTGCTGATCCCCTTGTTCGTTAGTGCCTTCAAGCGTGCCGAGGAGTTGGCCACAGCCATGGAGTCCCGCTGCTACCGGGGAGACATCGGGCGCACAAGAATGAAGCAGCTTGGCTATACAAAGGTGGACAGGAATATTCATCTGTCTTTGCTTTTGTTCCTGGTGCTTTTTATCTTCTCGACATTTGTCCTTTGAACTGAACAGGAGAGGTTGTCCGGGAAGGATTCATCAGCTAAAATGAAAATATGATGATATAGGGGTTCTGATTATTCTTTACGGCAAACACAGATACCAGTTTGGTTTGGTCATAGTTACAGGTATAGTATGAAGAAGTTTTTTTTATTTGCCCGGGCTGCAATTTATCGGGCTTTATATCGGTTGAATCGGAAAAAATCCCTGCAGTATTTACTGGAGCTTGCTTCGGTGTATGAACAGCTGGGGCTGTATTTTCGCGCCGCCAGAATCTATTACAGGACGATTCGGGATCACCCGAAGGATCCCAGGGGATATTACGGGGTAGCCATTCTTCACGACAACAGAAAACGATATACAAAGGCGATTCATTGGTATCAAAAGGCACTGGAAGCAAACCCTGAGTTTGTACCCGCATGGTTCTTTATGGCCAATGCCGTTTATGAAAAAGGTGACAAGCAGAAGTCCATTGAATGCTATCTGAAGGTAATTTCACTTGATCCGACTAATTTCTGGGCTTGTAACAATGTTGGTTCCGTTTATGAAGAGTTGAACAGGAACACCGAAGCTTTGCGGTATTTCAGAAAGGCTCTGGAAATCATGCCCGGACAGCATAAAGCGCTATTCAATATTGGGGTGGTTCTGTCGAAAATGGGTTACGAACAGAAGGCGCAGGAATATTACTGGGAATCGATCCGGGGCTACAATCGTTATCCGTACAGCTTTTTGAACCTGTCCCTGCTGTATAAAAACGAAGAAAAGCTGGACAGGGCTATCGTGGTGATCAGTGAAGGAATACGATGCAACCCCAATGCTTCTTTCCTGTATTATAACCGGGCTTGTTACCTGGCGATATCGGGGAACACCGACGACGCGTTCGTTGATGTGGTGCGTGCAGCAAAGCTGAACCCAACCTATATCAGCTATGTGGAGAAAGATGAAGATCTGGAAAACGTCAGGAAGCTTCCGGGATATGAAGCTCTAAAGAGATTATTGCGGCAGGAACATAAAGATGAATGATTTTTATTACAGTGAGAACCCCAATTCTCCGATCCGAGAGAAGAATTACACAGTAACCTGGAAAAACAAGACCCTCAGCTTCACCTCAGTCAGTGGGGTGTTCTCCTTTGAGGACCAATTGGATAAAGCATCACAGCTTTTAATTGAAAATTACATCCCCTCCGGGAATTTCGTACTGGATATGGGCTGCGGGTATGGGGCCATCGGCTTGTTTTTAAAAGCTTTGTATCCCCAATTGGTGATGACTTTGGCCGATATCAACGAAAGAGCGGTGGATTATACACAAAAAAACGCTCAGCAAAACAATTTATGGGTGAAGGTGGTTAAAAGCGATCTTTACGAAGCGTTAAACGGCGGTCTGTTCCATGATATAGTAACAAACCCACCGGTTGCCGCGGGAAAGAAGGTTGTCACGCAATTGATTCACGATGCCGCGCATCACCTGCATCCAGGCGGTGCCTTGTGGCTGGTGGCCTTTCATAACAAAGGTGGCTCCACATTTAAAAAGATCATGGAAGAAACCTTTGGAAACGCGGAAGATATTGAAAAACAGGGTGGAATACGGGTATACCGTTCAATATTGCGGGGCTAGGGAATTTACACCGGGGACAGGTTCCAGTGTAAATATGTTTTACTTTATTTACACTGGAACCTGTCCCCGGTGTAAATAAGTTTAGAAAGCAGGATTGAAAATGTTTTTGCTTTTTACTTCCGCCTTTTTGGTTGGTTTATCGGGCGCAATGATGCCAGGATCGCTGTTGACATACACCATTCGCAAGTCTCTGGCCGTGGGGCCCCGAGCCGGGTTTATTATTACTGCCGGGCATGCGCTTCTGGAGCTTGTGCTGGTTGTTGTCATTTTCATGGGTTTTGGTATCGTACTGCAGTCTGAACCCATACAGATCGGTATCGGAATCGTCGGCGGGGTTCTTCTTGCCTGGATGGGAATCGACATGGTTTTGGGTTCCATTCGAAACAAGGTTTCCGTGAAGACCGACAACGAGCAGGCTCGCTCGGGAAGCATGGTTTTATCGGGGCTACTGATATCGGCAGCCAACCCCTATTTTCTGTTGTGGTGGGCTGTTGTCGGGCTTGGGTTTCTCCTGCAGGCTTATGAAAGCTTTGGTATATTCGGTGTAGTTATTTTCTTTTTGGGGCATGCTGCCGCAGACTTTGGCTGGTATGCCCTGGTGTCCGGTATTGTTGGGACAACACGAAAATTCATCAGTGAAAAACCATATCGCGTGATTCTGATAATCCTTGGCGCATTATTAATCTTCTTTGGGGGGAAATTTGTTTTTGAGGCAGTAAGAACGCTCATGACATAGGTAAAAGCTTAACAAACCCGTGCCACAGCCAAACTCCATTCCGGTTCGTTCTTTGGAACCGGGAACCATTCTTAGAATTTCCTGAGAAATGATTTTCGCCCTCTCGATTCTTCGTGGCTCATTGTCCCAGGTTCGGGCAAGAACATTAAAGTCTTCCATACATCTAACCCCTTGAAAATGAAGATATATTCTTCGTGTACCAGCATATATCAATTACCGCCATAAAACAATATCCACCACCGGGATCTACGAACCTTAAACTACAAAATGCCCAGTCAGCGATAGATTGAATCCAGCACTGAAAGGGCATTTATCCGATAAGGTAGGGATGTGTACTAAACCCTTGAATCCTGAGCATTTTTACAGTATACACTTATACCAGCGGTATGCCAAAACGCAAGTGATATAGCATACGGTGTTAAGGTAAAATCATTTGATTACCTTTTTCCCGCCCATATACATCTGCAGTGGTTCAGGAATATTGATTGACCCGTCCTCATTCATGTTGTTTTCAAGAAACGCGATCAACATGCGAGGTGGTGCTACCACGGTGTTATTCAGTGTATGAGCGAAGAAGTTACCGGTTTCGCGGTTGCGGATGCGAATCCCCAGGCGGCGTGCCTGTGCATCGCCAAGGTTGGAGCAGCTGCCCACCTCGAAATATTTCTGCTGGCGAGGGGACCAGGCTTCAACGTCGATGCTCTTCACCTTCAGATCGGCCAAATCCCCTGAGCAGCATTCCAGCGTGCGGACGGGGATATCCAGCGTTCGGAAGAAGTCAACCGTATTCTGATAAAGCTTTTTAAACCAGACCGGGCTTTCTTCGGGCTTACAAACAACGATCATTTCCTGCTTCTCGAACTGATGGATGCGGTAAACACCGCGTTCTTCGATGCCGTGAGCGCCCACTTCCTTGCGGAAACAGGGAGAATAGCTGGTCAATGCCTGTGGCAATTGCTCCTCATCCAGGATCGTGTCGATAAACTTGCCGATCATCGAGTGTTCACTGGTGCCGATCATATACAGATCCTCACCCTCTATTTTGTACATCATGTTTTCCATTTCAGTAAAGCTCATAACCCCGGTGACAACCTCACTGCGGATCATGAATGGCGGGATATAGTAGGTGAAACCCCTGTCAATCATAAAGTCCCGCGCATAGGACAGAATTGCAGAGTGCAGCCGTGCAATATCACCGCACAGGTAATAAAATCCGTTGCCGCTAGTCTTTCGTGCGCTGTCCAGATCGATACCGCGCAGCCTTTCCATGATATCTACATGATAGGGAATATCAAAGGACGGCACTGCCGGTTCGCCATACCGCTCAACCTCAACGTTTTCACTGTCATCCCTGCCAATGGGAACGGTACTGTCGATGATATTCGGGATCACCAGCATTCTTTCCCTTATCTCACCGGAAAGCTTCTCCTCCAGCTTTTCAAGTTCGGCAAGCTCATCGGTCATTCCCTTGACCATCGCCTTGTTTTTCTCAGCTTCGTCCCGCATTCCCTTTGCCATTAGGTTGCCGATTTCCTTGCTTAGGGTATTGCGCTGACTTCTGATCTCATCACAGCGGGTCTTCGCTTCCCTGAACTGTCTGTCCTTTTCAATCACTTCATCCACCAGAACCAGCTTGTGATCCTGAAACTTCTTACGGATGTTTTCTTTCACAAGCTCCGGGTTGGATCTTAAAAACTTAATATCAAGCATGACTATCCCTCCTGCAAAAACAGTATCCATGTTATTTCGATAAAACAATGTTCTTTTACCTATACCAATCTACGTTTCGATACTCATCGATGGCAGAGCGTTTTGTCAAAAAGGATGTTAAAAATGTTCTGCCTGCAGCGGCTCAATAAATAAAAAAACCCTCCAACCCACATAAAACCATGGGACGGAAGGAACCGCGTTGCCACCCAAATTGCCGGCAATTTTACCGGCCACTCAAAAGTACGATAAAGGGTACAAACCTTCAATTCGTCATTGACAGCTCCAAAAGCGGAAAGACCTGGGGTGCCCGCCGGTTCACACCATCCACCGGTTCTCTGAAGGGGGCCGCGGATCATACCTTTTATCATCGCCATAACCCTGTTATTAAGAACACTCCGATACCCTTACGGAGAAGAATATTCCTTCAATGTGCCTATCATATTCAAATTTTTTATATTTGTCAACTGAAAAATGATCTGCACTAAATTTTACCTTATTTGCCTTACGATGTAGCACAAGCTGTAAAGTTAACATAAAATAAACCATCATTACTTTTAGGAGGGTATGAGATATGCTTTCAAGCCTTGATTTTGTGCGTCAATCCTTAGAGACGCATCTTCTTTTTGCAAGAATCATGAAAGAGCACTCATTTTTTCTTGAAATTGGCTTTACATCAAGAGATACTGGCTTTATGCAAAGAGCGGACGAATTCAGAATGGAGTTTGACAGGCTTTTGGCTCAGGTCGTATCACTTGCCAACGGTATTGTAAGCCAGGATGTACTTAGGTCTGAAGAGGTAGTGACACAGTACACACTTCAGGCAGAGAGGGTGTCTGATTTCTATACGGGTATACGGATACCGACAGAAATAACTGAAGCGGAAACCAATCTGATGGGCGGAAACCTCATGACGGTGAATCCAGTCATCGAGCAAAGGGTATATTCCATCAATCAGAGGGCTATCGAACTGACAACTGCTTTGATACAGTTTAAAACAACAATTTTATCAAACGTGTTATCATGCAGAATGCTTACTGTAAATTATCCACTGCTGATAGATCACATTATGCGGGAAGCTAAACTTTATCTGCGCACGGTACAAAGGCTTCAGACCAGACAAGACATGAATGTGGATCAGGAAACCCTGGAACAGGAAGCGTTCTGGAACAGAATTATGGGCGAACACGCTAAGTTCGTCCGTGGTTTGCTTGATCCGACTGAAAATGATTTGATCAATACGGCCAATGATTTTGGCAATGAGTTCGACAAGCTGACAGCAGACGCGATGAAAGCTATGGAGGGGACTATTCCACAAAAAACGGTGACAGAAGAGAGCCTTAAGGCTACAATGGCAATACGGAATTTCAAGGCTTCCGGAACACAGGGACTGCTCCAATGCAAGATAAAATCAATCGTTACTCCCCTGCTCGGTGATCATATCCTGCGGGAAGCAAACCACTATTTAAGGCTTTTAAAGAAGCTCGGGAGGTAAACAACCCGTTTCTTATCATGTAAACTGGAACTGATCATTATCTTGTGCAAAGTATACCTGAGCTTCGGTATACTTTTTTGTTACAGTCTGTATGGCGGGTCACTTCACCAGATATAAGGTTATTTCGTGTTCCTGCCCGTCGTCCTTCAACTGAACCCGGTTACCCTCCAGTGTTTGTCCATCACAGGTGATCACCATCGGCACAGAGGGGACATCCGCAGGCATCCTCGCGCCTGCGGGGTGGGCGCTTCTTTGTCGTACTTCGATGGTATACACCGAAGATTTAAACCTGTATATGATCTTGTAATCACCAAAGCTTTCAGGCACAGCCGGAGCGATAAAAAGGTTGTCTGCCTCTTTGTGTAGGCCGAGAAACCATTTCACAAGCCCCTGATACATCCACCCAGCCGACCCGGTGTACCAGCTCCAGCCTCCTCTGCCTGTGTAAGGAGCCTCGTAGGAGATGTCTGCAGTCATTACATAGGGCTCTTTCTCATAAGTTAAAACATCCTTTTTGGTGGCAGTGCTGTGGATTGGGTTTAGCATAGTAAACAGAGATTGGGCTTTGTTGCCATACCCGGAAATGGTCGCCGCAATAGCCAGCCAAATCGCACCGTGAGTGTACTGCCCGCCGTTTTCCCGTATCCCCGGATAATACCGCTTAATGTAACCGGGGTTTTTGTCTGTTTTATCGAAGGGAGGCGTTAACAGCAGAGAGACACCTTCCTTTTCGAGTACCAGGTTTGCCCATGCGGATTGGAAAGCCCGGCGAGCCCTGTCGCTGCCAGCCGCTTTGGATATGATGGCCCAGGATTGGCTGATGGAGTCGATTCGGCACTCGTCATTCTCTTTGGATCCCATTTTGGATCCATCATCATAAAATGCTCTCAAGTACCATTCTCCATCCCAGGCATGCTCTTCAATATTATGGGTTAAGGCTTGGCTCATCTGCTTTAATTTATCCGCAAACTCCAGATCATTCATGCGGTAGCATAACGGTATAAAATCCTCCAGCATTGTGATGATAAACCAACCCAGCCAAACGCTTTCTCCATGACCCTCGATGCCAACCTCGTTCATGCCGTCATTCCAGTCACCTCCGCCTATCAGGGGCAGCCCGTGGGAACCAAGGCGTATATGGTTGATTGCTTTTTTACAGTGTTCATACAGGGTCTCGTACAACGGTGATTGCTCAGGCACGAACATCATTTCATGCTGGTCTTCAGGCAGAACGGGCCCCTGAATATAGTGTGTTTTTTCAAACAAAATGGTGTAATCCCCGGTAGTACGGGTATACAGCGCTGTCGCGTATGGCATCCACAACAGATCATCGGTGATCCTTGTTCTTACGCCGACTCCGTCAGGCGGGTGCCACCAGTGCTGAACATCCCCCTGCTCAAACTGCCTTTGCGAAGACAGAAGAATTTGCTCTCTCAGCATTTCCGGATGGGTGTAAACCAGTGACATGGTGTCCTGAAGCTGATCTCTGAACCCATAAGCGCCTCCACACTGATAAAAGGCGGTTCTTGCGTACAGCCTGCATGAAATTGTCTGATACATAAGCCATCCATTCACCAGAAGGTCGATAGCCCTGTCATTGGTTTGTACCTGGATGTCTCCAAGCATATCCCGCCAGTAGCTTTTAACAGCCAAAAGCTCTGTTGCTGCCATTTTGCTGTCTTTGTATTTGCGGCACAGCGAATGAATCTCTGCTTCGTTATCACTGTAACCCAAACCGAAAAGGATCGTTCGCTTTTGTTTGGCTCCGATGGCTATGGGAACTGCGATCACGCAACAGGGATCGTAACAGGCGCCGGTGGTACAGGAGAATTTACCGTCAAGCCCCTGAGGTTCCCGCACGGATCCCTTCAGGCCAAGAACCTCTTGTTTGTCCCCGGTATAGCTTGTGATCATTTCACTGGAAAAAATAAATGCCCGGTGTTTTCTGTAACGGTAATTATACATGTTTCGGGCATACATGTACTCATGCTCATTATCATAGGAAGTTATGACATAGGGCTTTGTATGATCCCGGCCAACACCCAGTACCCATTCCACATAATAAAACAGCGTGAGGTAGCGCTCCCGGTCAGTATGATTTGTAAGTTCCAGCTCCCATAGCTTAAGCGGCTCGTGCAAAGGTGTGAACACAGTGAGCCTCTGTTCTATCTCTTCTTCCATATGCCTGAACTGGGTGTAACCAAACCCGTGGTTAACCCGGTAAACGCCCCTGTCTCTTTTACCAAGCGATACAGGCGTCATGACCTTTGAAGTGATTTCATCACGGATATAGATTACCTCCGGGCAGCTGTCCAGAATCGGATCATTGTACCAGGGAGTGAGCTTGTTTTCACGGCTGTTGAATGCCCAGGTGTATCCAGCCCCGGTTTCGGATATGGTAAAACCAAAAGGTTTCGTGGCAATCACATTGATCCAAGGCGCAGGCGGTTTGTTATCCTCATCCAGGATGATTTCATACTCCCTGCCATCCTCCGTGAAGCCGCCAAAATCGTTGAAAAACTCTAAATTTTTTATATCGGTAAACAAACTGATCCCCCCCGTCAATGATTATCCCGGCCGCTACTCCTTGTTTCCGGGCTGATGTTTCTGAAGTATATCCCTGTTTTTTCAGAAAAGACCACTCTGGCAACGGTAAACAGCAGATCGGTTTCAGCCGGGATCAGTTGATAGGAATAGATGATGAAAATACCCGGCTGATCCTTGTTGTCATAGATCTTCAGTGAGCTTGTCATGGAGTTGAGCAGATCACCCAGTGCCTGTGCATACCCATATTTTGCATTGCACAATATCACCAGATCTACGTTTACACTGTTTATTCTCAGGTACTCGTAGAGCTTTAAAACATCCCGGATGATTTCGATTTCCCCCACCGAATCCACTTCAAGCAGCATGATCGGTTTATCACCCGATATCCCGAACCTCCACAGTGAGTTTTGGTCCTTCCAGTTGCGCCAGATTCTTTCGGAGGGCCCCCTGAAATGCCTTGAAGGATAAAATAGCGGGCTGATAATGCCCTGGAAGGCATTCAGCCTGGCACTAGAGATGCCCAGATATTTCAGTTCCATAATGCTTTGCAGCCTGGATTTTTCAAGGATATCATCAACTCTGTAGGAAACGCTCATTTCATCGCAAACCTTCATCACCTCTTGCCGGCTTTCACAAACGCCGGTAATAAACGTGATCGTGACATCACTGCCGGGTTCCACATTGACAGTGACCCGAAGGCTCATAATCGGATCATTCGAAAAGCCCGAGGTATTTGTCAGGGGCATATTGCCCGTCAGCGCGTCGGGGTTGGCCAGGGTGTTGTTTCTTCCAATGAACCGCATCCTGTCGTTCTCATATTCCACACGAACGGACTCTTCGGTATCGGCCCTTACCATATGCATCACATACGGGTTTGTATTTCTGCCAACGCCTCTTCTTTTCGAGATGAAAGCAGTGTATTCCTGGATATATTCGCTTTCGATAAACAGCTTATTAAAGGCTGGGTGGCTTGATTCGGCCATATAGGTGTCGACTGCTGTCTCAAGGTAACTGGTAAATTCGACCTGTTTGCTTTCGGTTCCGTAGTTTTTCAGCGTTACTTTCCGAATCTCCAGATCATGCAGCGGGGACAGGGTGACTATGGTGTAAGTGGACAAATCGCCATCGGTTCTTTTGAATTCGGCCTGATGATGAGAAAGTATGACCCTGTAATCATCCGCTTCGACCTTTGCCGGGTTGTATGCGGTGCTCCAGAACCGCTTCTGTTCGATATCCCGGATGTAGATGTACAAACCGGTTTGGGAATAGATGTCCGGCCTGTATCGGTTAACCATGATATTTCCACAACGGCTGAAGCCATCCCCATCGGAGGTTATCAGTGTGGAATAGCTTCCATTGGAGAAATAGCCCACCTGTGGAATAGAAGGTGCCACCGAAAGAATATGCCTGCCGGTAAGGGTTTCATCCTCATGAAGGGTTTTCTTCCGGATATCCACGGTGTAACCTTTTCTCGAGATGGAAACAAACCAGGTCTGACGTTTTTCTTCCAGCAGCGTTTCAGCCGCCTTTACCGTGGGCTCTGCATGAAAGCGGTGCCGCATAATTCCATCGTTGAGATAGTTGTTGATGGCAACAAGACTCATGCCGTGGTGGTGGGCCATATACGAGCGGACGATGCAATAGCCGGTCATATGAACCGGGTCCGGAGCATTGAAATCCAGAGCTTCGAAAAAGCCAAACTCCCCATAGGCCTGCAGTTCTTTCATTTTCTCCAGGTTATCCAACGCTTTGTCCGGCGTATATTCAAGGGCCAGCATGCAGGCATAGGGTGCGACAACCAGAGGGGGGGCGTATGAAGGCTGAAGGCGCAGCTTTGGTACACCAAAAGCCATATACTGGTAATTGGAATTCACATCAAAGCGATGATATTGGGATTCGGAAATGCCCCAGGGAATGCCTGCACTGTTCGCATACCGCATCTGCTGAATCACCGCCGCCCTTGACGAGTCGGAGAAGACAGAGCCCTCATATTCCTTTACAAGAAGGTTGGGCATCAGGTATTCAAACATGGTTCCGCTCCAGGAAACGTGAGCGGGAATTCCCTGAATCAATGTCAATGGTCTTCCAAGCTTTTGCCAATGCTTTACCGGCACCTCACCCCTTGCGATGGCGATATAGCTGGTAAGCATTGCTTCGGAGGCGATAAGATCGTAACAGCCTTCGTCGGCCAGCTTCGCTGATACGTTGTATCCGATATGAAACAGCATCCTTTTTTTATTGTACAAGCAGGAAAAATCGACGTTTTTAAGCATGTTGTCGATTGTTCCGCAAAGCCCGGTTATTCTTTCTTCCATATCGGCAGCCGCTTGATTCCCGCCCCCGGTAAGAGCGGACAGGGTGATATTGTCATGCAAACCATAGCCATGAAGCTCGAAGCTCTCAACCTCTTGACTAAACAGATCTATCATTCTGGATAGTTCTTCTTTTGCTGGATTGTCGTCATCTTCATGGTACATTGTATTCTGCATCCGGGTGAGATTCTCTAAAAGGTCTCCCACGGTTTTTTCATTACAGCTGGGCGATTCCATGCCGGTATTACCGGCCAGTATGGCTAATTCTGAGAACAGAGCCGTGCTTAAAATACTGATGTTCCTTTGCTCCAGCAGCCCGTTTTTTAACGCGATCATATCGGCGTAAAAGTTGCCACTGTCAACGGTGGATATGTATCGTGGCTGAAGCACTTCGAGGGTACGGGTGTCATACCAGTTGTAAAGGTGCCCGTTCCACTTTGGAAGCACGTTGACGGTGTATAAAAGGTTTTCTATGTAATCAAGCGTTGAGCTGAGCGTTTCAAAGCCGAAGTCCCGGGCTGTTAATATGGACAGAAACTGAAGCCCGATGTTTGTGGGCGATGTCTTTGTGGTAACCTTAACAGAGCTGGAGGCCTGATAATTATCCGGGCAAAGCCAGTTATTTTCCTTCGTGGCAAATGTTGTGAAAAATTTCCACATTCTTCGGGAGGTTTCATACAGAAGACCATTCCTGTCAAGGCGGGCTTTGTCTACAGCCCGACCGCTTTTACTGATGAAGAATGCCGTGAGGAAAGCCGTTCCCCAAAACGCGGCCAGCGTGCCACACATGGCCACCAGTAATACGCTTCTGCTTGAAAATGCTGATGCAAAGATCATCAGAATGAAAAAGGTCAGACCGGAGGGCCCCAGGCTTATAAAGTACCCCTTTAGTGTGTTCTGCGAAGTTTTTTCAACGTTGTCTGCCGCATTCCACATTAACAGATGTTTTTTACTGAAAATGATCCGATAGAGTGTGGTTACTATTGCATCCATGGCGTTGAACGCAGCCGCAGGGAGAAATATAATATCCAGGAAAGCCTTCAACACCATATAACTGGTTTCCAGAACAAGCCTGGAATGAACCAGTGCAAGCCTGGGCCTTCTGATGTGATGGAGGATGATTCCCAGGATAAGCATGATCATGTCGAAAGCGAACTGGAACAATACCACGGGAACCCAAAGCCAAAAGATTGCGGGTGTCAGTACAATATTCAGCAAAATGAACAAAGTCTTGCTGATGGGTATCAGGCTGCTGATCAGGTTATCCGTTATTTTCCACTTTGACAAAAGGCTGAGTTCTTTCTTGAAGAGCCATGGCAGGAGCTGCCAGTCACCCCTGATCCATCGATGCTCTCGTTTTGCGTAGGAGATGTAGCTGCCGGGAAAACTCTCCACAATGTTGATGCCGCTAGCAAAAGCGGTACGGGCATAGCAGCTTTCCAGCAGATCATGACTGAGAACGCTGTTTTCAGGAATTTTCCGATAAAGAAGACGGTGAAAAGCCTTTACATTATAAATACCTTTTCCGACAAAGGAGCCTTCCTGAAACAGATCCTGGTAAATGTCGGAAACCACCACCGAGTAATTGGCTAACCCGGAGCTGCCTCCGAACACTTTCGGGAACAGCGCGGAGTTCTTTTCATAGATATGGTTCTTGACAATAGGCTGGATGATAGCATAGCCTTCAGTGACCTTCTTTTTCACGGGATCGATAAAAGCCCGGTTTAGAGGATGGTCTATCGTGCCGACCAACTTCACCGCATTGTCCTTGATCAGATCAGAATCGGCGTCGAGCGTGATGACATATTGGATAGTACTGAGCAGTTCCCGGTCGCAAAACAATGTGGTAAAGGTTGTCTCTTCAGGGCTTACGCCGTTTAGCAGCGCATTAAATTCCTCCAGCTTGCCCCTTTTTCTTTCCCAGCACACATAAGATTCTTCAGATTCGTTCCACAGGCGCTTGCGGAAAAACAGTGAAAACCGTTTATTCGTGGAGGGGTACTTTTTATTCAGTTGCTCCATGCGGGTGATTAATGCGTCGCGGATCTTGTCGTCTGAAGGGAGGTCTTTTTTCTGTGCATCTGCAAAATCCACCAACAACGCGAAATAGAGGTTTGGCTGCTTGTTGGCCAGATAATGCTTGTGTAGTTTTTCGGCATATTCAAGCCCTTGATCCTTACTTGACAGAATGACCGGCATGACCAGGAAGGTTCTGGCACTGTCGGGGATTTCCTCGGAATAATCCATTAATGGCAGCCTTTGAACGGGAACTATCGCCTTCGTGATGCTGTCGGTTATTTTCCGTGAAGCAGTGAATAAAAGCGGTGCAGAGACGATTAACATGACAATGCTGCGATAGGGTTCGTCGCTATAGCCTGCCAAATAAAATGCACCAAGAAGTAAAAACACCAGACCTGTCAGGAAGAATAAATGTGTGAGAAAATACAGTGCCCCGCTGAAACGCCTGGGATCCTTTGCGAGCACCGGAGCAGGCCTGTTTAGAACGCTGGCCTTTAAAACAGAATACCCTCTTCCGAAAAGATAGGCACCCACATGGTGGGGGCAGTAAATATGCTCCATCCCTGTTTCAGCAAGCTTCAGGCATTCCCTGGCCACATCGATTTCTTCAAGCCCATGTCGTACGGCAAGCTTTTCGACCATGGATCGGTATAACCCCCTGCTGCTGCTGTCCATAAAGGGGTACACGCCGTCGGGATCCTTTGAAAGAATTTGTTCTGTAACGGAAAGTGCCTCTATCAATTCCTCCTCATTGATCTGGTTCAATTCCCTCAGACTGGTGATGGGTGTACGAATACAGGATTCGAGCAGGGTTTCTTTCCTGCCTTCTTCCTTGAAGATTTTTACAGAAGTCAGTTCTCTGCTTCCATCGCTAAGATGGCTTGTTATATATCTTTCTATATCCTTATCTTCCACGGACATATTTTTTAGCAGATAGATCACATGGGAATGAAATACGATATCTTCACCAATATTGTCCAGCTTGACACAAAGCGGGGCAATATCGAGGAACCCGTCCTTTTCAACAAGCTTATCCCTGACAAAACCCTCGGCTTGCGTTTTAGCATGAATGGCATGGAGAATTTCCTTCGACACTTCAATGATGCGTTCGAGCAGGCATAGTCCAAGCATTTCAGGCAGCACTGCCAGCTCTCTTTCAGTTAACGGGCATTCCTTCTGGTATGCTTGAATCATCAAGATAATGTTATTTTCATGCAGATACCCTCCTGAGATTTCAACCATTTTCTTCGCGATAATATAGACCCTGGGATAACCGCGGTACTCGTCGGATTTGAGGACGGGCATGGACAGGTAGTTGGTTCCGGTAGTCTTCACCTTTTTAATTTCACGATACAGCATCTGAAAATTATCAAACAGCCACCTGGCTGATGGGATCAGTGAAATCACATCGGAGGTGGCTTCAGAAATGTCAGAACGGATTTTGTTGATTCTTTTATATGCGATTTGATTGTAATTTCCCACGATGAAATTGGTTTTTTTCCACTTGACGTTTTTGTGGCTGCGGGACAGCTCAGCCATCTGAAGTTCCCACTCTTTTGGCCCAAGCCCCTCCTGCGGCGTACCCCATCTCTTGAGCGGGCGAAGTTTTTTCCAGTTGATGAACAGAAAAATCAGAGCAATGAGACAGATGACAACCAAAATTATAGATGCGGGTATATAAAGAGAACTCTGTAGAAAAATAGACGTACAGACTCCAGTTATAAGCATTTTACACCTCCGGTTGCTTTAGTTTCTCTACTGCCTGCGCGATAAGTATTTGCGTTTGCGGTAAAACTCTTTATTTATTGGAATAGGTTCTTTCAGTGAATCAGGCCTTCACGATAAATTGTCGTGGCAAATAAAAGCATATTTAATTCCGTATTATAAAAAACGGGTAAAAGATAAGCAATTTCATCATCATATAGAGTGCTATTATAAACGGAAATTGCTTCAAGATTTATTATAGTATATCATAGACTATCCTCTTTTGCAAAACCTGTCGATCAATCACAGAAAAGTTACTGTTTACAGGTAAGCAGGCGCAACCCGCTGAACGAAGTGAAGGATCTTGCATTACTCCTGACAAGATCCTTCTCTGTGCTCAGGATAAAACACATACTCAATGTAGCAACTTATGAACTGATTAAAGGGGGTATGAACAGTCACGACCCAGGTGCCGCCAAACGACACGAAACCTTGAGCAGGTCTTACAGGAGTAACAGGAAATAAGTATTTGCATTTTGAGAAGAATAGCGTATAATAATGTTGCAAATGCGAGCCATTCGCATTTGCACAGGTGAGATGCCAGCAGGGCGTATTGACTTGCATTAAGCGCAGCTTTTACGAAGTATGAAAGGATTATCAGGCTTCCACAAGGTCTAGAGGCCGTTGTTATTACTTTCACGCGAGCGTTCACTAAACCTGATGTTTCTTCTTTGGAGGGATTATAAATGACTGACAGAAAGTCGGGGATTTTTGTATTGCTTTTAACCATCGTACTTGTGTGCGGGTGCACGGCACATCGTGCGGCACCGGCTGTACAGGGTGATAAAATAACTGTTTACACAAGCTTTTATACCATGTATGATTTTGCCCAAAAAATTGGTGGTGACAAGGTGAACATCATCAATATGGTTCCTTCGGGGATGGAGCCCCATGATTGGGAACCAAGCCCGAAAGATATCGCCGGGCTTTCCGGCGCGGATTTGTTTATCTATAACGGCGCCGGCATGGAGGGGTGGGCTGATAAGGTGCTCGATTCCATTGGGAGTTCGAAATTGATCGCCGTGGAAACCACAAAAGATATTCCAATGGAAAAGGCAACGCAAACCCATTCTGAGCATACAGATGAGCATGATGAAGACTACAACGGGGATTTCTATGAAGGTTTTGAGTATGATCCCCATGTCTGGCTGAACCCGATGAATGCCAAACTTCAAATGAAAGCCATCCGTGATGGCCTTATTCAGGCAGACCCCCGAAACAGCAGCTTTTATCAGGAACGCTTTGAAGACTATTCCGGCAGGCTCGACGCACTGGACCAGGCTTACAGCCTGGCAGCCGCTGGCTTTATGAAAAAAGAAATTGTTGTTTCCCATGAAGCCTTTGGGTACCTGTGCCATGCGTATGGGCTTGAACAGCTGGCCATTAAAGGCATTTCAAGCGACTCCGAGCCCACACCGGGCAGAATGGCTGAAATGATTGATTTTGTTCGGGAGCATGAGGTGAAGGTGATCTTCTTTGAAGAGCTGGCAAGCCCAAAGGTGGCTGAAGCGATTGCGCGAGAAACCGGGGCGCGGACAATGCTTTTAAATCCATTGGAAGGCCTGTCGGAAGAGAACCTGAGGGCAGGAAAAGACTATTTTTCAGTAATGGAAGAAAACCTGGAAGCGCTGAAACAGGCATTGCAATAAGAATGGAACAGTTGTGTTTTCGGCACTTTATTGCTTTTCATTTTCGCGAAGGTACTGGGGTTGTGGCCCGCCTGGAAAACAGAAGCTGCAGGTACGGAATTTCAATGAGCGCTTGCGCGAATTGTGCGCCAAAACGCGGGCGCTGAAAGCGCCTTCTACACGCAAAAACATCAATGTTTTTGTGTGTGATTTACGCGTTTTGTGTGCAACTAGTTCATAATTATCTCTGATAATTATGAACGGTCCGCGAGCATTTTATCAAATGCCCTTCAGTGGGGGATTGTACCCCCACTGAAGCAGAAATCGGTNNTTATCCCCCGCCTGTAGAGGCAGGGGTCTTAGGAGTATTTGATAAACATAACAGCTATATGAGGTTAAAGATGGAAAATGTTCTGGAAGTAAAGGATCTTTCTTTCGCCTACCAGGGGAAGCCAATCCTCAGGGATGTGTGTTTTACCGTGGAAAAGGGTGATTTTCTGGGGATTATCGGGCCTAACGGGTCGGGTAAGAGCACCCTGGTCAAGCTGATTCTAAAGCTTTTAACCCCCGGCAAGGGCGAAATAAAGCTTTTCGGGCAGGATATCAAAAGGTTTGACGGGTGGTCCCGGGTAGGGTATGTCTCACAGAAGGCAAACAGCTTCAATGGTGATTTCCCGGCCACGGTCAATGAAATTGTTGGCGTAAACCTGACCGCCCGGACAGGTATTTTCGGAAAAAAACCAAAGGATTATCATGGGAAGGTTTTTAACGCGCTCAAAGAAGTTGGCATGCAGGATTACGGTGACAAGCTGATCGGCAAATTATCGGGAGGTCAGCAGCAAAGGGTGTTTATCGCCAGAGTGCTGGTGAGCGATCCGGAGATCATGTTCCTGGATGAACCCACGGTGGGAATAGATGTTCAGTCGGAAGAAGCCCTTTATTGCCTGCTTGCCAGGTTGAACGAGGAACTGGGAATCACCATTGTGATGGTGACCCATGACATCAGTGCGATTACCGTACATGCCAACAAACTGGTGTGCCTTGGCGAAGAAGGCTTGTTGGTGCATGATATTCACCAGGCGCTGACCGAAGAAAAGCTTTCTGAGCTTTATGGCTATGGTGTACAGCTGCATGACCATCATTGCCTGAATTGTGAGCATCGCGGCAGAACAGGGGGAAAACCATGCTAGAGATCCTCGGGTATGACTTTATGATCAATGCATTTATCGTGGGCATTCTGATTGCAATCATCATTCCCTGCATCGGCATTGTTGTCGTATTGAAAAGGCTGTCCACCATTGGCGACGCTTTGTCCCATTCTTCTCTGGCGGGTGTGGCAGCAGGACTGGTGGTCGGGATCAATCCGATCCTGGGAGCAGTAGTCTTTGCAGTGATTGCAGCACTGGGGATTGAAAGAATCCGTAAATCCATCCCGAAATATGGTGAAATTTCTACGGCTGTGATCACGTCTGTGGGGGTTGGTCTTGCGGCGATTTTCTCGGGCTTTGTCAAGAGCGGCAATTTTAACAGCTTTCTTTTTGGAAGCCTTGTGGCCATCAGCCCCTTCGAGCTTTATCTGGTAGTCGGTTTAAGTACTGTGGTACTGGCCTTGTTTGCGTTTCTTTTCAAAGCTTTGTTTTACATGACCTTTGATGAGGAATCCGCAAAGCTTGCCGGTATACCGGTGAAGCTTGTAGGAACGGTATTTACCATCCTGACGGCGGTGACCATCTCCATTTCAGCAAGAGTGGTTGGCGCGCTGGTGGTTTCGTCCATGATGGTACTGCCGGTGGCTGCGGCGATGCAAATCGCAAAAAGCTATAAACAGACCGTATGGTATTCCGTCCTGTTTTCTGTAATCTTTGTTGTGATCGGGTTGTTTGTGTCCTTCTATTGGGATCTGAAGCCCGGAGGCACCATTGTGATGACAGGGGTGATCACGCTTGTGGTCACTTTGTTGGTAAAAGCGATAAAGGGAAAAGTTACAATGAGGGATCAGGGAGCTTGAACAAGCAGGGATAAATGCGTGAAATAAAGCCGCATCTGGAAGGAGCTGATGGCAATGGGTTATCGTGAAATATTGGCGGGAAAAGGTCTGAAGCATACGAAGACCAGAGCGTTGGTTCTTGAAGTATTGAATCAGGCCCATATTCCGATGACGGCGGATGAACTTTTTCTGATACTGAAAAGGAATGAACCCTCCATTAACCTTTCGACGGTTTACCGAACCCTGGATACGCTTGTGAAAAAGTCACTTATCATGAAAACCACATGGATGGATGACAGTCGATCGTGCTATGAGTATAACCGGATGGATCACAGACATCACCTTGTTTGTGTTGGCTGCAATCGAGTGATATCGGTGAAGGGCTGCCCCATCGACGAATATGCCAGTGCCGTATGCAGCCATGAGGGCTTTGAGCCGGCTGGCCATCGCCTGGAAATCTACGGGGTATGCTCCAACTGCAAAAAAAGAGTGAAAAGGGTTGAGGAATAAGCCAATTCCTGTTGTATTGGCAGGCTCAATTCGTCCCTGTTTATGCCCTGGCTGGTGCCTTCTGCGCAATGTGGCGGGGGACTTTTAGTAATATGAGGAAAATAAAACGGCCCGCGTGAAGCAGGCCGTTTATAACAACGGAAGCGATTGCTTGCAATCGCAACACACTGTTATATCGAGGCGGGAGATATGCTCGCCGCCTGATTAAGGTAATCGGTACCCGCCACCCCACGTTTTTCAGCCCTTAGCTGAAAATACGTTAAGAGGTGGGGCGGGGGTCCATCGGGCCTCGTTATAAGTTCATAAGTTGCTGCAGATGTATGCGTTTTATCCTGAACGTAGTTATGTCATCCTGAGCACAGCGAATGATCTTGTCATAAG
>LSQX01291081.1_pt1 | contig 20088 bp, 13 predicted proteins | sample 654561 | NCBI WGS metagenome assembly LSQX01 (sample SAMN04489861, study PRJNA283612) | anaerobic digester metagenome | isolation source: 4 biogas reactors fed with cattle manure at either 37C or 55C with and... | place: Denmark: Kongens Lyngby | collected 2014
GATCATGACCACCCCCCTGCAGGAGGACGGCACTGGCGGTCCGCTCATTGGGTGGGAGTTGGCTAATCCAGACGTCACGATCTTCACCACCGTCACGGATATCGCCAACGGGTTCCTGCACATCTACCCGTACGTCGATTCTCCCCAATGGGTGGCAGTGAACGTGAATCAAGAGTTCAGATGAGCGCAATGGGGGCTGTGGTCACGGGGGCGAGCCCCAGTCCCCCCTTACTCCCATCTCATCTTCCCACCCCTGGTGTCGAGACCCACCCCGCGCAGCACGGGCAGCAGGGTCTTGACGGGCTGCGTCCAGAGGAGGGCGTCGCCCAGGGGCGGGCCAGGGTAGGTGTCGGCGCCGTCGAGGTCCAGGAAGACTCCCAGGGAAGGTATCTCCGCCCGCATGCCCGCCGGAGTGAAGTTCACCGCCTGCCCATAGGCATTAGCATAACTACACTTGTAGGTATCATCACCCCGCAGTTCCACAAACAGCCCCAAGCCGTTGTTCAGCCCCTGGCCCAGGGCGCTGCCACGCAGGTCGTAGAGGTCATTCCCGTCCTCCTCCAGGAACACGCTCACGGAGAAGTCGTGGGCGGAGCCGTTGCTCACGCAGTTGGTCACGGTGTAGGTATCGTTGCCGCCGCCGTCGGCCAGGAAGCTGACCGCGAAATGCGCCGTAGCTGACTGGGCATACCATACCCCCCGGTAGGAGTCATTGCCCGCCCGGTCATCCACAATGCCTATCCCGTACATGTAGCCGACCGCCTGGCAGAACACGCCCCCGTAGTAGCGGTCATCACCCGCGCCGTCCAGCAGCATGCCCACGCCGCCGGGTACTGGCCGGGCATCCAGGTAATCCCGCCGGAATCCGAACCCCGCCCCCTGGCACATGCTGGAGTTGTGCTCCTTCGTCTGAGCGCTGGGGAACAGAATCTCGGTGTCGTTGGCGGTGTAGTTATCCTCGCCTTCCAGGTCCAGGAGCAGCCCCACCCCGCGCGGCATCCCGCAGCCCTGAGAATAAACATACGTGTCGTAGGTGTCGCTACCCGCCACGTCCACCAGCACACCTATCCCGTAGTACCCCACGCCCTGGGCGCCACCCAGAGCGCGGTAGCGGTCGTCCCCTCCGGCGTCCTTGAGCAGACCCACCCCCGCCATGCCCATCCCCTGGCTGTAGAAGCCGCTGGTGGCGTAGCTGTCATTTCCGCCCAAGTCGTAGAGCAGGCCCCAGCCCAGAACTCCGGTCCCGAAGGCGGGATCCTCCGTGCCCCGGTAGCGGTCGTCGCCCGCGACATCAATCAAGACCCCGATCGGCTGGCCGACACCGCCGCTGGCCCCGCCCGCTCGGTAGGTGTCATTGCCCTTGGTGTCGAGAATCAACAGAGGGTGCGGCTCTGCGGCATAGCGGTCGTCCGTGCCACCCGACAGCCAGACCTCACCCCACCGTGTTGAGCAGTTGAACGCGAAGGTCTCGGTGACCGGAGTCTCCCTCAGATCCGCGCATACGGCCTCGATCAAGGCGGTCAGATCGTCCGTGGCCGCATACAGCAGCGGGTAGTCAATGGCAGTCAAGGCCTCGTGCTGTCGGGAGAACTGCACAACCTCCTGCGGGAAGGGCATCTCCTCCGTAGCCCGGCCCGTGGTGGGACGCTCAATCGGCTCCACCAGCCCCGCATAGAGCTCCGCTCGCTGGTCTTCTGACAACCGGCGCAGCGCCATCTCGCGCCAGGTCAGCGTATCGGCCAGGCTAAACAGGAGAGCAGCGGCCATCTGCTGCACTCGCTGGGGGACCCCCTCGGGGGCCGGAACTATGGCCTGAGGGTCTAGAGCCAGCAAGGCTTCCCGCAAGGCCCCGGGCTCGTGAGCGCGTGCCAGGTACTGCTGAAGGGGGTAGGAGTCGCGAGTTCGCGCCAGGTGCGCGTCCCCAGGAGGTAGACGGCCTGATCGCAGAGTGCGTGAGTATTCCCCTTCGACGCAAGCAGCGAGTCGCGCAGGTGCCGTTCCCAGAAGGGGATGCGGAGCGGATGCGCGCACCATTCGTCAAAGAGCAGCAGCCGGCCCTCCCTGCAACCGCGCAAACGCACCGCGGACAGGTCTATCCCACACTGCGCGCGAGTCAATCCGAGGGCCGCAAGCGCCCGGTCGAGGTCATCCCCTGCCACCGGGGTAACGCAGACGCACAACCAGAGCACCAGGCAGAGCCAATAGCGCATGTGTCAGCCTCCCGAACAAGTGCCAGCCTGATTTTGCCTCCTCTGCCACCCTGGTCAGTGACGGGGCTTTGGCCTTGCCTGCCCCCTCTCCCGGCGGGAACCAGGCTGTATTAGGCCTCCGCCATTTCGACGAACTTCCCGTACTGCTCCTCCAGAACCGCATTTCTTCGTGGTTCGTACTCCTCCAGTTCAAAGGAATTACGTACCACCTCCCGCATCTCCGCGGTGGAGTGGAGATGGCCTGTGGCCCAGGCCTGTACCAGGAGGTTGCCGACCACAGTGGCTTCCACCGGGCCCGCAGTGGTGAACAGGCCCGTGGCGTCCGCCGTCAGGCGGCAGAGCAGCCCGTTCTGTGAGCCGCCGCCGACAATGCGCAGATTCATGAATCTCTGCCCCAGTACCCGCCCGAACTGCTCCAGACCGTGCCGGTAGGAGAGGGCGAGGCTCTCCAGGATGCAGCGGGCCATCATCTCGACGCTATCCGGCACCGTCTGGCCCGTAGCACGGCAGAACTCCCGAATGGCTGTCGGCATGTCCGGGGGCGCGAGGAACACCGGCGCGTCGGGTACAACAATCGGCCCCCCGGGCGGAGCCTGGGCGGCACGGGCCTCCAGCTCCTCATAGCTCAGCGGCTGCCCCGCGCGCTCCCAGGCCGCACGCGCTTGCTGCAGGAGCCACAGTCCCATGATGTTTCGACAGATGAAGAAGCCCATGCTGAGTTCGTTGTTCAGGCGCGCGGCGAAAGCTTCTGGCGTAGTGATGGGCTCCGCGGTCAGCGCTCCCAGGATGGACCAGGTCCCGGAGCTAAGGAAGGCGTCCGCTGGTCCTTCTGCCGGCACGGCCGCGACCGCCGAACCGGTGTCATGGGTGCAAGGAGCCACGAGCTGCAGCGGCCCTAACCCCGTTGCTTGCTGCACCTGCTCGGTAAGCGTCCCCAGCCTGGTCCCCGGATCCACCAGGGGGGGCATGATCTCGATCGGGAGGTCGAGCGCTCCGAACATCTCCGCACACCAGTCACCCTTCCGGGGGTCATAGAGCTGCGTATGGATGGCGTTGGTGCGCTCACAGACGCGAGCGCCGGTGAGGTAATAGCCCAGGAGGTCGGGAATCATGAGAAAGGTCTCGGCGGCCCGCAGAAGGGGGCTATGAGACAGCCGCAGAGCATAGAGCTGGAAAGCGGTGTGAATCTGATTCGGCGTCAGGCCGGTGAGCTCAAACATGCGCCGAGGCAGGAGGGCCTGGCTGGCGATCTCCACCAACCCCTCGGTCCGGCGGTCCCGGTAGTGTACGGGATTCCCCAGCAGTTCAAGAGCACAAGCCTCCGGGCCGAGGTCTTCGCTGCCGTTCTCCCATGATTCCCGCCTTCCGCCCAGCAGTCCGAAATCGAGGCTCCAGGAGTCGATTCCGAAGCTCTCTATCTCGCCCCGATATCCAGCAGCGGCCTGCAAGCCGCGCAGGACAGAGGCGTAGAGCCAAAGCAGGTTCCAGTGGAGCGTGTCTCCCAGCTGGACGGGCTCGTTGGGGAAGCGGTGAATTTCATCGAGGGTGAGCACCTCGTCCATGAGCGTGCCCAGCACCGCCCGGCCGCTCTCGGCGCCCAGGTCAAAGGCCAGGAAGGTAGGAGCGTGCATGTGAATATGCTTCGCTCTCGCTCCGGCAATCCCTTCTGCCGGTGAGGTGGCCGGCAGAGAGAGGAGTTGTGCTCCCCTAGCAGAAGACGTCGCGCTTGCCGGCCCTGACCTGGACGAGCAGTTTCTCTGCAGTCTGCCGAGCACCAGCGTCCATGCGCTCCAGGGTCGAGACGATAAGTCTCTCTCCCACAGAACGCGTCTCCGCAGAGGCGTAGTCCAGCAGATACTCCTGGAAAGTCGAGAGCCCGTTGGGGTCGCAATGATGCTTGATCTCCCCCGGTTTGGCCAGGTCCATGAAGTCCTGTCCTACCCGGCCGAGCCGATAGCAGGCCGTGCAGAAGGAGGGGATGTAGCCCATCTCCGCCACGTCACGAATGACCTCGTCCAGCGGGCGATGATCGCCCAGAGAGAACTGCTCGCCATCTGGATCCACGTCGCCTTCGGCATACCCACCGGGATTGGTGCGGCTCCCCGCGGAGATCTGCGATACACCGAGGGCAAAGGTCTCAGCACGCATCTTCGGAGTCTCGCGCGTGGACATAATGATCCCGGTATACGGCACTGCCAAACGTAGCAGTGCAACAATCTTGCGGAACTCCAGGTCAGACACCGGGTGAGGCGGATGAGAGGCCAAGTCAGAACCAACCGCCGGCTCGAGGCGTGGCACGCTTATGGTATGGGGCCCAACGCCATAACGATCCTCGAGGTGAGCGATGTGCTGCAGCAGGGCGAGGATCTCAAAGCGCCAGTCAGCAAGGCCAAAGAGGACGCCGATACCGATATCACTGATGCCGGCCTCCATCGCCCGGTCGGGGGCAGTTATGCGCCAGCCATAATCCGTCTTCTTCCCGCGCACGTGGACCTTGGCGTAGGTCTCCCGATGATAGGTCTCCTGGAAGAGCTGATAGGTGCCAATCTTCGCGCCCTTGAGAAGCGCGAACTCCTCAGCGGTCAGAGGAGCGATGTTGACGTTGACCCGGCGGATCTCGCCAGGCCCACTATGGACACTGTATACCGTCTCAATGCTGTCAAGTACGTACTGGAAACCCTCACGGGGATAGGATTCGCCGGCGACAACCAGGATACGCTTGTGTCCCTGCTCAACCAGAATACGAACCTCGCGCGCGATCTCCTCCTGAGTGAGGGCACGGCGCTTGACAGCTTTGTTGCTGGCCCGGAAGGCACAGTAGAGGCATTCGTTAGCGCACATGTTTGACACGTACAGCGGGGCAAAGAGTACCAGACGTCTGCCATAGATAGTCTCCTTGGCCTCGCGGGCAGTCGCGAAGATTTCTTCGAGCAGATCAGGGTCCTCGACAGCCATGAGTGTCGCCAAGGCCGAGGGGGATAGGCCATGGAGCTCACGAGCTTGGGCTAGGAGGTCACGGACCTGGACGGAATCGGGCGGAACAGGGGTTTCGAGAGCTTGCCAGATAGCTGGCTCATCAATAGGAGTGGCGGCGGTGTCAAGGGACATGCAACAGACCTTCTTTCAAGTGGGAGCACGATGGAACATACCCAGTATAGCACATACCGACGTCGGTATAAACGCGATACTTCGCTCCCAGCACCTTTCCGACTTCAGGGAAGCAAGCTGGAAGTCACAGGCGTTACACTTGCATCTTGGCGATACTGTAGCTTCCGGCCCAGGGCATGCCCTCCCGCGAGCCTAGTCCGTTGGGTCTGCCCCTGTCAGAATAGTAAGAGAATCCGCTACAATTGGTCTGCACCGGTAGTGACTAGACGTAACTACTGGCTGTCCGGGGCAGGAAGACCGTCGCCGGATGCGGAACTGACTCGCGTATTCAGTGCCCAGAAGGAGAATTGATGCACCCCAAGAGCTTCTTTGACCTCATCCTGCATCTTGATGTGTACCTTCCCCAGGCCGCAGCCACCTATGAGGGATGGCTGTACCTGATCCTGGCCGCGATTATCTTCTGCGAAACCGGGTTGGTGGTCACGCCCTTCCTCCCCGGAGACTCGCTGCTGTTCGTGACGGGGGCTGTCGCTGCTCAGGGATCGCTGCAGGTGGTGGCCGTCTTCTTCATCCTCTGGGCCGCCGGCACGGCTGGAGATAGCACCAACTACTGGATCGGGCGCCTGGCGGGCGAGAAGGCCTTCGGCCGCTTTCTCAATCGCAAGTACCTGGAACGCACCCACCAGTTCTACGAAAAGTACGGAGCCAATACCATCGTACTGGCGCGCTTCGTCCCCATCGTCAGGACCTTCGCGCCCTTCGTGGCCGGGGTGGGCCAGATGCGCTACCGCCGCTTTGTCACCTACAGCGTTCTGGGTAATTGCCTGTGGATCGGGATTTTCACCTTCGGAGGCTACTTCTTCGGCAACATTCCACTTGTCAAACAGCACTTCTCGCTGGTGATCGTCGCCATCATACTGATTTCTGTGATGCCAGGGCTGGTCGAGTACTTGAGGCACAAGCTGGCGAAGCAGAAGGCCTGACCCCCTCGTATTGGGTCCCGGGCATCTATAGGCCCGGGACGCGGGCAGCAGGGGCCGCGGGTTTGGAGATCTGCGGTATCGCACGCGCCCGCGTCGGTTTCCTACGCGTTCCGATCTGGCGGACGCCTTTACATTTCCGCCCCTTTGTGCTAATATCCCTTTGTCATCCACGGGCCTGGCTGGCACTCTCGTCCCTTCCGACGACGCGCTGGACTGGCCAAAACCCACGTGGTGACCGATTGTCGTCTGCCCCTGGGCAGGCGATTATTCGTATGGAAGAACAGGTGTAACAGCTATGCCGCTGGCGCCCGACGAGAAAACAGAGATCATTCAGAAATACGCGCAACATGAAGGCGATACCGGCTCGCCTGAGGTTCAGGTGGCCCTGCTCACCAAACGCATCTCCGACCTGACCGATCATCTGCGCGCCAACCGTAAGGACCACCATTCCCGCCGCGGCCTGCACATGATGGTAGGCAAGCGCCGCCGGCTGCTGAACTACTTGCGCCAGAAAGATGTCTCTCGCTACCGGACGTTGATCGCTGCCCTCGGCTTGCGCCGTTAGGGCTGGCCCGTCCGGAGCACTAGTCTTGCGGCCTGCGTGGCCGCAGTCTCACCCGCGCGCTTGGCGCGCCATTCAGCGGAAGCACCGTTGGGGCTTGGGGAAACAGGCAAAGCAGAGGCTGAGAGTGGATCAGGGACCCGGTCCCACCCCCACTTCCGACCTCTATTTTCCCTGCTTCCCTCCTCCCCTTCGGTTGCCTCCGCATGCCCAGGAGGCAAAATATGACCCATCGTGTAACCTTCGACTTCCAGGGAAGGCCTTTCACCCTGGAGACCGGACGGCTGGCCAGACAGGCCGAAGCCGCGGTCCTGGCTACCTACGGCGAGACCATGGTTCTCGTCACCGTTACTGTCAGTCGGGATCCCATCGACGCCAACTTCCTTCCACTGCGTGCAGACTTCGAGGAGAAGATGTATGCCGTGGGTCGCATCCCCGGCGGCTTCTTCAAGCGTGAGGGGCGGCCCTCAGAGGAAGCGACTCTGGTCTGCCGCAAGATTGATCGCCCCATCCGTCCGCTACTTCCTTCCGGTTTGCGCCACGATGTGCAAGTGGTCGCTACCGCTCTCTCCGCGGAGAATCAGAACTCCGTGGACCTGGTCGCCATGATCGGTGCCTCGGCGGCCATGCACCTCTCGTCCTTGCCTTTCGATGGACCCTTCGGTGTTGTGCAGGTAGCCCGAGCCAACGGCGAGACCCTCCTCAACCCCAGCTTCGAGCAGAAGAACGAGGCGGAATTAGATCTGCTGGTGGTCGCCAGCCGCAAGGGCATTGTCATGGTCGAGATGGAAGGCGATCAGGTGGACGAACAGATCGTCTCCGAGGCCCTGGATCTGGGCGTCGCGGCCTGCCAGCCCGTCGTCGAGAAGATTGAGGAGCTACGCGGTCTGGCCGGTGTGCCCAAGAAGGACTATCCGCTGTGGGAGCCACGGCCAGAGATCGCCGCTTATGTCCGCGAACACATTACCGAGCAGATCCACGAAATGATCGAGCTCCAGGACAAGGGCGAGCGCTACGACCGCGAGCACGAGTTGTATCAACAGATGGTCACTGAGCTTGCCGAGCAGCACTCCAAGCCGGAGGAAGACATCAGGGCTACTATCGAGGAGATCGCCCAGGAGCACATGATCGAGGTCATTCTGGGTGGCCGACGGGTTGGCGGGCGCGGCTTCCGCGAGGTTCGACCGCTTTCCGCCGAGGTTGGCCTGTTGCCGCGCACCCACGGATCAGCGGTCTTCACCCGAGGAGAGACTCAGGTATTGGCCACCGTCACCCTCGGTGCCACCCGCGATCAGCGCTTGGTGCGCACGCTGGAGGAGGAGGAATATACTCGCTTCTCCCTGCACTACAACTTCCCACCCTTCTCGGTCGGGGAGGTCCGCGCGCTCCGCGGCCCCGGGCGGCGGGAAATTGGGCACGGCCATCTGGCCCAGAAGGCGCTCGAGCGCATGCTCCCGCCTGAAGATGAGTTTGCCTACACGATCCGCACCGTCTGTGAGGTACTGGAGAGCAATGGATCCTCGTCCATGGCTTCTTGCTGCGCTGCCTCCATGGCGCTGATGGATGCCGGCGTACCGATCAAGGCCTCCGTGGCCGGCATCGCCCTAGGGCTCATTCATCGCGACGATGACCACTATCAGGTCCTGACTGACATCCAGGGCCTGGAAGACCATGCGGGGCATATGGACTTCAAGGTGGCCGGAACTGCCCAGGGCATCACGGCTCTGCAGTTGGACATGAAGGTTCCCGGCCTCAATCCCAAGATACTGCAGGAGGCGCTTGCCCAGGGCAAGGAGGCCCGGCTGCACATTCTGGAGACCATGTCGGCGGCGATATCTGCACCTCGCGGCGAGCTTTCCCGCTACGCTCCGCGCCTGCTGACCGTCTGCATCCCGCCTGACAAGATCGGGTCGGTGATTGGGCCAGGCGGCAAGAATATCCGCAAGATGCAGGAGGAGTTTGAGGTCCAGATTGACATCGAGGATACGGGCATGGTCCTGATCTTCGGTGAGGACGGCCAGAAAGCGGAGGCCTGCCGGGCTGCCATCCACGACATGACCCGTGACGTGGAGGTGGGAGAGGTATTCGTCGGCAAGGTGGTCTCCTGTACTGCCTTTGGCGCTTTCGTCGAATTGGTCCCCGGGCGCGATGGTCTAGTGCACATCTCTCAGCTCGCGCCACACCGCGTGGAGAAGACCGAGGACGTCTGCAAGGTGGGCGACGAGTTGCGTGTCAAGGTCATCGAGGTGGATTCCGACGGCCGCATTCGCCTGACTGCCAAGGATGTGGACAGCGATGTCATTCCCGAACCGCGCGAGCGTAGCGGGGATCGCGGAGGCCGGGGCGGTCGTGGTGGCCGCGGAGGGGACCGGGGCAGTCGCGGCGGCAATCGCGAGAGTCGAAGCGGGGACCGCAGCGGCGATCAGGATCAGGCCTCGCGCACTCAGACGGCACCCCCCAGCGGTGAATCCGCGACGGACCGTGGCGGCGATTACTCCTCGGACCGCGGCTCCGCCTACTTCCGCGAGAAGAAGCAGTAGAACGTACAGCTCCCAGTGAGGGCCGGTCATACAGCCGTGCGTGGGCACTGCGGTATGGCCGGCCCGACTGGTATTGCCTCTTTCACGAGTGCTCCACCCTTCGTCCTGCCCGGTTGTCGTTGACAAAGGCGTGGCGCTTGCCTATAATACTCACAATTGTCTGCCGCAACTTCAAGAAGGGGGATCTGCCCGATGAGGCGGAGCCTGCCCGCATTGCAGCTAGTCGTGACGATCGCAGCCCTGGTCGCGGCCCTACCCCTCGCCGCTCAGGAGTCTCCTCCCGCTACCCCCGCCGCTGAAGCCTTCGTCAAGGGCGTACAGGCCGTGCAGGCGGGGAGCGCGACGGGGTACACTCAGGCCCTGACGCTCTTGCAGTCGGTGGTCGAGGCTGAGCCCGCCAACGAGCCCGCCTGGTTTCATCTGGGGGTCGCCAAGTTCCACACCCATGATCTACAGGGGGCTCTGGACGCCTTCCGTCAGGCCCTGAACCTCTCCTCGGACCGCTTCGGGACACGGCTGTATCTGGGCCGTATCTACGAGGCGCAGGGAGCTCTGCAGGAAGCCATTGACATGTTCGCAGAGGAAGCGCGCCGGGCCACGGAGTCGAACCAGGCACAGGCGAAAGTGGCTCTGGCACGCGCGTATTTCAAGGCCGCTAACTACAGCGGTGCGCGTGATACCGCGTTGGAGGCCGTGAAGTTGGAGCCCCGATATGTGGAGGCCATGTACATCCAGGGCCTGGCACAACACAAGCTCAAGAGCTATGAGGAGGCCATAAAGGTCTTCCGCAAGGCACATGAGATTCTGACCGACTACCTGGACCTGTTCAATGCGCTCAACGCAGCGCAAGAAAGGGCCGAACAGATTCGAGAGCGGCGACAGACAGAAGAGTCCTTGGCTCAAGAGTATAACTGGGCGCAGAACTTCGCCCAGGACATGGGCATGTGGCCGGCGCTGAACAAGGCACTGGGCGACGCTTACTTGGCCAACAAGGAATTCCTCATGGCGCGGCAGGCATACCGCAACGCCGCGGACCTGAATCAGTTGGGTGACAAGAGTGATCCGGACGTGTACACGCGCATCGCGCGCGCCGACCTCGAGGACGCCAGGAACCAGTACTTCGACAAATCGGCGCTGTTTACCGCCATCGCACTGCTGAAGGATGCGGACCAGCAAGTAGACCAGGCGCTGGCACTGAACCAGAAATGGGCCCCGGCCTGGGAAGTGCGCGGGCAGATCTATGCCTTCCAGGCCACCACCTACGAGTCCGCGCCCAGCATGAACATCGTCTCACACACCTACCAGGACGCGCAGACGGCCTTCGACAGGGCTCTGCAAGCCTCTCCGAGCTACCCGGAGGCCATGGCGGGGACAGCAGAGATGTTGATAGGCCAGGCGCAGCAACGGCCCAGCCAGGCCAAGGAGATGCTGCAGAAGGCGCAAGGGCTGCTGCAGCAGGCGCTAACGCTCCAGCCGGACGAGGCCAGCCACTATGTGCTTCTGGGGCAGATCGCCCTCCAGCAGGGGCAGTACACCGAAGCACGGACCCATGCCGAGAAGGCCATCACCTTGGACCCTCAGAACGACACGGCGTACAATCTCTCGGGCCTCGTCAACTACTTCACCGGGCAACTCGGCCAGGCGATTCGCGACTTCCAGAAGGCGCTGGATCTGCGCCCGCGCCAGGGACAATATCACTTCAATCTGGGCAATGCGTATTTTCAGCTCCAGTCCTGGTACCTGGCACGGCACCAATACGATCAGGCTTACCGCTACACGCCCAGCGCGGCGCTGGCCAAGAATCAGTTCCAGCGTGCATATATCCTGTACATGACTGCACTGACCTATCATGAGACGCGTGCCTATGACGAGGAGATCGCCACGCTGAACCGCAGCCTGGTGATAGATATCAGCTATTTCGACGCGTACATGCAGCTTGCGCGGGCCTATGCCGCGAAGAAGGAGTATCGGGGGGCGCAACGGGCCCTGGAGCAAGCCCAGCAACGCGCACCCAGCAACCGGGATACTTCCCAGGTGTACACGCTCAGCGGCCAGGTCTATGAGGCTGCCGGGGATGCGCACGCTGCGGTCACCGCCTATGCCACCGCCCTGAGTCTCGATTCCACTAACGTGATAGCTCAGGAAGCTCTCAGCCGCCTGAGCGGGACAAGTAAGCTGAACGCGAATGCGGCGTGAACAGCGAGGCGTCGGGTGGTGGAGACCCGGGCTGTTGTGGCTGGTGGCGATAGTCCTGCCCACCCCGCTCTGGGCGGGTTCAGAAGTGCTTCCCAGCCCAGTGCAACAGCGTCTGGATAACGGTTTGCGAGTAGTGTTTCAGTTCGATCCGGCCTCGCCGATCGTAGCAGTTTGCGCCTTCGTGCATACCTCGGCGGCGCAGGAGACCTGGAACGCGACGGGAGTGCGCCAACTGCTGCAGCTCATGGGCGAGCAGGCTCGCCCACCGGCGGGTGAAGGGGAAAGCCAGCTGCCACCGGTTGCGCTGCTGCACATGGCAGTGAGTCGCGATTATGTGGAAACCATTTTGCGTTGCCTGCCCGAGGATTTCCCAGACGCGCTACGGCGTCTCCGCTGGGCGTTGTTTGATCCCGACTTGAGCCAGGAACCCTTCCGGTACGCACAGCAGCGTCTTGAGCAGGAAGTCATGGCGCGGCAGACCAGTCCGGTGGCCCTGGCGCAGGACGTACTGGTGACCAGACTCTATCCGCAGTGGCCGGGTTCCTGGCCGCTGATCGGGGTGGGCACGGCCACCGGGGTGGATCTCAGCTATGCGCGGGATTTTCACCGCAAGCATTACCTGAGTGATGCCACCGTCTTGGCAATCTGCGGGGGCTTGCCCTGGGAGACGGTAGGGCCGGAGGTGGCGCGAACCTTTGGCGTGGGGAATGTGCCCCGAGGCACGCCGCCTGCGCTGGCCGCGCCGGTGGCCGGCGCGGAGCCGAATACCGAACCGCTGGTCCTGAAGCTGACTGGATCGGAGGTCTCGGCGGTGGCGCTCGGGGGACGTGCCCCCGCCCTGGAGCATCCGGACTACGCAGCAGCCGCAGTAATGACGGCATTGCTCGGAGCCGGTCGCGGTTCGCGGCTGTACCAGCGACTGCGAGAAGAACAGAATGTCTCATACACGATCCAGGCGGACCTGGCTCCTTCGCAGGTCTGTCCCTACGTGTTCTGCCTGGCGACCTGTTCGGCGGACAAACTGGACGCAGTACGAACGACAATGCTGGCCGAGACGGCTCGGCTCTGCACGCAGCCTGCCTCTGCGGAAGAAGTGATTCGGGCCCGGCGCATGGTAGCCGGCCAGTTTCTTCTGCAGCAGCAGGATGCCGTGAGCCTGGCACACTTCCTGGGATTGTTCGTCCTCTTCGGGAGAGACCGAGGGATGGATCATTGGCGCAGCTTTGCAGAGCGCCTCAACGAGGTCCAACCGGAACAGGTGCAGGCGATGGCGCGGCAAGTCCTGACCTCGCCCGCGGTAGTAGCTGTGCGGGGAGGTGCGTCCTCTTAGTGAAGTCAGGAGCGAACCAGGAAGCCGCCCAGACGTTCTCTTGGGGTAGGGGGTATTAGTGCGCCACCAGCATGGCTGGCGCGGGAGAAGAACATTATGAACAAACCCGTCCTCTGTCTGGCAGTGGCGATTCTTCTGGGAAGCGGCATGGCCGTGCTGGCCCAGGCGCCCCCCCTAGCGAGTACCTGGGTGTTTCTGGGCGACTGGGAGCACACAGGCCAGATGCCCAGCAGTCTGTCCCCTCCACTGATCCTCCAGTGGCGCAATGCGACGCAGGGCCTGGGCTACGCGATCTCCACACCTGCCGTAGACGAAGCCCGCGTCTACTTCGTGGCCCCCACGGTGACCACCACTGGCACACCAGCAGTGGCTGGCAGACCAAGGGCTCCTGTGACTACTCGTCCCACCCCAACTCCGGGCACGATCCGCCCGCCGGGAACGCCCACCGTCGGCCAGTCCCAGACGGGCCCGCCCTCCACGGTACGCGCGGTGGACCGCCTGAGCGGGGCGGAAATCTGGAAGTACGACGTGGGTTCCCAGGTCACGTCTGCGCTAACGGTCAGCAGCGGCCTGGTGATGTTTGGCGCCGAGGATGGAAAGTTGTGGGCCCTTGACGTCGCTACAGGAGGCGCTAAGTGGAGTGTGCCCACCCAGGGCCAGATCCGGTCCGCCCCAATGATTGCCGACGGTGTGCTCTACTTTGGCTCCGACGACTCCCGTTTGTACGCGCTGCATCTGGACACCAAGGAGTTGCTGTGGCAGTTCCAGAGCGGGGGACCGATTGAGTCTACGCCGGCCATCTGGCAGAACATGCTCTTCGTCACCGCGCAGGACGGCTTTGTCTACGCTCTGCGACGTGATACCGGCGGCATGGTTTGGCGGCAGCCCTTGGGCAGCGTTCTGACCTATGCCTCGCCGGTGATAGTTAACAACAAGGTGGTGGTGGCGGCCGGAGAATATGTGCAAGCGCTGGATGCAGCCTATGGCGGTCGCCGTTGGGTATTCACGGCAGCGGCCCCGGTAATTGGTAGTCCGGCGGTGCTGGGCCGCACCGTCTTCGTGGCCAGCATTGATGGAGTACTCTACGCCATCAACGACCTCACCGGACAGCCCATGTGGCGCTATCCGTACACTGAAGGAGGCCCCGTCATCGCCTCGGCCCCGATAGTCTGCGGAGAGGTCGTGCTGGTTCGTCGGGGAGGCCGAAATATCATCGGCCTCGGTGCTGACGATGGCACGCTGCGCTGGGAGTACCTGCTGCCACCTTCAGGATTGGAGCCACCGCCGGGGATGGAGGGGATGGCCGCCTACGGCGCATATGGCACCTCTGGTGGGTATGGTGGGTTTCCCCAGTCGCGCAGTAGCCGCCGGGGGAGCACTAGTTACGGCGGCGCGCCGGCCCCCGCTGCGCAACCTAACATGCAAGGTTACGGCTACGCAGATCTCGTACGGTCCGGTCCGATTGCCTCGGGTAACGAGCTGTACATGGTGGGCGATGACGGGGCCCTGTATGGCTTTTCCGCCACCGGAGCAGACGGTGTGAAGCCGGATGTGGGCCTGGCATTGCTCCAGGTGCAGGAAGACCAGGTGCAGTATGCCTACCAGCTTGGAGCCTTCAGCGCGGAGGCCATGGTTGCCCCACCGACGCCAACCGAGGTCCTCCAGATCCCAGGCGTTCCCCCGGTCTATCTTCAACTCGCGGTTTATGATGCTGAATCAGGCCTGAACCCGGAGCTGCTGGAGTTGCAGATTGACGGCAGCCCGGTGCCCGAGGATCAGGTCATATACCAGGCGGACCAGGGACTGCTGTGGTGGCTGTACGAGCCGCAAGGCATCATTGCCGCGAACCTGGCCAACGGCATGCACCAGGTGGATGTCTCCGCGACCGACTGGCGAGGCAATAAGCACGTTATGCGCGTCTACTTCTATGTAGACAACTCGCTTCCGGCCCCAAAACTTCCTGGCGAGGACCAGTTGCAGCCGCGGGGAGGCTTTCCTGGTGGGGGCTTCCCCGGTGGCGGTTTTCCTGGCGCCCCTCAGGCGCCGGTGGGACCTCCGCCCCCGCCGCCGGGATAAATGCACCGCCCAGTCTCTCAGGGAGTCCGGCTCCCAGGCTCCGTCCGGGAGGAGAAGAGCTATGGCAAAAACGATCTTCATAGTCCTTGTGCTGCTGGCACTGGTCGCGTACGCTGCCATGTTCGTGACCTGGAACCAGGGAACCGTGAGCCTGACCGGCTGGGCCTTTGGCGGGCAGTACTGGATCGAGGATAACCTGCCCCTGGGTCTGGTGGCCCTCGGCTCAGTCGCTCTGGGCGTACTGCTTGCCGCAGTGTTCCTTGGTGGTGGATACTACAGCCAACGCGCGGCGGCCTCGCGCGCTCAGGCAACGGTGCAGCGCGCCAAGGCCAAACTGAACGAGTTCAAGACCATGCTCATGCGGCAGCGAGAACGGATTCAAGAGTTGGAGGCGCAGTTGGAGTCAGCGCGGGCCATGCGTCAACTGGCAGAGCAGGCCGCCTCCGCAGCCGCGACAAAGCCGGAGCCCGAAGTGGAAGTCACACTGGACGAGGAGCCGGCAGAGGACGACGAGTTGATTTAGAGCTTGGGGTGGGCGCAATCTCGTGCCCCAAGAGGCCGAGGCGGTCTCGGGTGCAGGCTGGGAAGCCTGCACCAAGCGTTTTACCGGTATAGTCTTTGCGTATCTGAAACACCAGACGGAAAGGGATTCGCCGTGTGCCGGTTGGCTGAAGCCGACCCCGTGAGCGGCAGGCAGCGTCCATAGCATATCCAGCCATGGCGCCGAGGTGGACATCGCAAGAGCCGTCATCCGGTGCGCCAGGGCACATCCCCTGTGAGGGGGCGGGGAGTCTTAGCATGTTGAGCGAAGAGGCCGAGGCCTGGCTGGCGCTCAATGCCAGCCAATTGTCGTCCACCGTCCAGCGCCTGCTGGTCGATAATCTAGGATCGGCACAGGCAGTGCTAGCCGCCAGGGAAGAGGACGTGCAGGAGCTACCAGGCGTGAACCGGTTGCACCTGGAGCGGCTGGCCACTGCCCGGCGACGGACGGATCTCAGCCAACTACGGAACCTGTGCCTGGAGCATGGCGTTCATTTGGTCAGCTACCAGGATGCCGAATATCCGGAACGGCTGGTGGAGGTGGAGCAGGCGCCGCCGCTCTTGTTCGTCCAGGGGGACCTGGCGCGCGACGATGCCCGGGCCGTGGCGCTCGTGGGTACCCGTAAAGCCTCGCCTTACGGCCAGAAGACAGCACGCAAACTGGCCTCGGACCTGGCGCGACGCGGGTTCACGATTGTCAGCGGCATGGCGCTGGGGATTGACGCCGAAGCCCATGAAGGGGCACTGGAGACCGGAGGACGAACCCTGGCCGTCATGGCCACCGGCGCGGATGTGACTTACCCGTCGAGCCACCGGGATCTGCGCCGGAGGATCGCCGAGTCCGGCGCAGTGCTTACCGAGATGCCTTTCGGGAGCGGCGCCTCGCGGTATGCCTTCCCGGTCCGCAATCGCATCATCTCAGGGTTGAGCATGGGGGTCGTGGTGGTGGAGGCCCCCCGCGAAAGCGGGGCACTAATCACCGCAACCCATGCGCTGGAACAGGGGCGCGAGGTGTTTGCAGTGCCGGGAAGCATTGACAGCCCACTCTCCTCCGGTGGCCACCAACTCCTGAAGGAGGGCGCGCATCTGGTCGAAGTGGCTGAGGACATCGTTGAGGGCCTGGGGATGAGCCTGCAGGCGGCGCCCCGACGAGACCGGCGTCCGGTGGCGGAGTTGAGTCGCGACGAACAACTGGTGTACGATGCGCTGGGTACAGAGCCGTTGCGCGTGGATCAGCTCGTGGACAGTACCGACCTGGAGACAGCGATGGTGAATGCGACGCTGATGCTCCTGGAAGTCAAGGGCCTGGCCCGAAGATTCGCTGGAGGAACATATCTTAGACTACAGTAGGTAGAGGTGGCAAGGTGGTGTAGGCCGTCCAGTGAAGGCCCCTGCCATCTCGCGACCCTGTTATCGGCGGGTGGCTTGACCCTGAACTGGAGAGAGCCCGGACACCCGCAGCATAGGAGTAGGCCTTGGCGAAAAAAGCGATAATTGTAGAATCCCCGGCCAAGACACGAACGCTGGGCCGGTTTCTGGGTAACGAGTACTTGCTCCTGGCCTCCAAAGGACACATTCGGGATTTGCCGGCCAAGACGCTGGCCGTGGACGTGGCACACGACTTTCGTCCCCAGTACGAAATAATCCCCCGCCAACGCAAGACCCTCAAGGAACTCACAGCGCAGCTCAAGGACGTTGACGAGGTCTTCTTGGCCTCCGACCCGGACCGAGAGGGCGAGGCCATTGCCTGGCACCTCACCGAGGCCCTGAAACTCCCCACGGCACAGCGCATCGAATTTAACGAGATCACCGAGGAAGCCGTGCGGGAGGCACTCCAACACCCACGGGAACTGGACCAGAAGCGTGTGGAGGCCCAGCAGGCCCGGCGTATTCTGGATCGGTTGGTGGGCTATGAGATCAGCCCTCTGTTGTGGAGGATCATGGCACGCTCCGGCTCCAGCCTCAGTGCTGGACGCGTGCAGTCGGTGGCCTTACGTCTGGTGGTCGAACGCGAGCGCGAGATCCTGGCCTTCATTCCTGAGGAGTACTGGACCATTGAGGCGCTGCTTACCCCACTGGCGCAGGAAGCCTCCTTCACTGCGGAACTGAAGAAGAAGGACGGCAAGGATATCTCGATCCCCTCGGAGGAGAGCGCGGAAGCGACTGTCAGCGACCTACAGCAGCAGGAGTTTGTGGTCGGGAAGGTCGAGGAGAAGGACCGGAAGCGGAACGCCCCCCCGCCCTTCATTACCTCCACCTTGCAGCGGGCAGCGGCCTCGGAGCTGAGTTTCTCGGCAAGCAAGACGATGAGGCTGGCCCAGCAGCTCTATGAGGGCGTGACCATGGACGGCGAGACGGTAGGGCTGATCACCTACATGCGCACTGACTCGACCCGCGTGGCAGCACCGGCCCAGCATCAAGCGCGGGAGTTCATTGAACAGCATTTCGGGGCGGACTACCTGGGCCATGGGGTGCGGGGAAAGAACGTCAAGGCGGCGCAGGAGGCACATGAGTGCATCCGGCCCACCTCGGTCTGGCGTACCCCGGAACAACTCAAGGGCCATCTGGACCGGGATCAGGCACGGCTCTACGAGTTGATCTGGCGACGGTTCATCGCCAGCCGTATGGCGCCGGCGCTGATGCACCAGGTGGGTGTGGATATTCTGGCCGGGCCCTATCAACTGCGGGCCTCATCGTCGCGGGTGGTGTTCCCCGGATTTCTTGCGGTCTTGCCGGATCGCAACGACGACCAGCCGACGCCGCTGCCCGCGCTGACAGCCGGGGAGAGTCTGCGGCTGCTGGAATTGCGGCCCGACCAGCACTTTACACAGCCGCCACCGCGCTACAACGAGGCCTCGTTGATCCAGGTGCTGGAGGAGAAGGGCATTGGACGACCCAGCACCTACGCACCGACCCTGGAGACCCTGCGCGCCCGCAAGTACGTGCACATGGAGAAGCGGCAGTTTGTGCCCACGCGACTGGGCTTTGCCGTATGCGACTACCTGTTGGACCACTTTCCCGACATCATGGACATCGAGTTCACAGCGCGCATGGAGGAGGAGCTCGACACCATCGAGCAGGGCGAAGTGGACTGGATCGCCGTACTGCGAGAGTTCTACGAGGCTTTTGAGCAACGGCTGGAAGAGGTGAAGCAGGGAGAACCGGCGGTCCTGCCCGAGGAGACCTGCCCGGAGTGCGGGGGGCGACTAATGGTGCGCTACTCGGCGCGCGGCAAGTTCGCTGGCTGTGAAAACTACCCGGCGTGCAAGTATACACGGAATCTCTCCGGGCTCCCGGAGGCGGCAGCACCCGTGGAACTCGACGAGGTCTGCCCTGACTGTGGAGAGCCGCTGATAGAGCGAGAGGGCAGGTGGGGATCGTTCGTCGGCTGTAGTGCGTATCCCAAGTGCAAGTACATCAAACGCAAGCTTCTGGAGGATTCCTGTCCCGAATGCGGCGCTCCACTTATGGAACGAGTCGGCAAGCGGGGACCGTTCATCGGCTGTAGCGCGTACCCCGAGTGCCGGTACATCCAGGGCAAGTCACAGCAGGCAGGCAGCAAGCCCCAGGCGGTGCAGACGGACCTGCCATGTGAGAGATGCGGGAAGCCCCTGGTGCTGCGCACGGGGCGGCGCGGTCAGTTCCTGGGCTGCTCGGCCTATCCCAAGTGCAGGTTCACGCGGGATGCTACCGCCGAGGAACTCGCGCGCTATGCTCCTGCCAAGGCTCCGACGGAAGGTGACAGCCAGGAGTCATGACGGAGGAACGCTCAACTTCACAGCCCCATGGAGGCGACGGTCGGGACGCCCGCGCCCTTCGTGGAACTCCGCGTGAGGCTGCGGCGGGCAGCGCGAGTTCACCACGCGTGCACTGGGCACTCCCCGCCGTAGCCTTGTTTCTAACCACGCTGAGTGTGCTGGTATATGAGATCTCCCTGACTCGCGCCTTCTCGGTGCTCCTGCGCTATCATTTCGTGTTCCTGGTCATCTCCGTGGCGGTCTGCGGCTTGGGCCTCGGCGGGTTGTTGGACTACCTCTTGCGCAGGCACTGGCCCCTGTGGAGCCGCTCGCTGTCCGCGATGGGCGTGCCTCTCCTGCTCCTGGCACTGCTCTACCCGGGGGTGGTCCTGCTTCTCTTCGGCACGCAGCTTTCCCTGTACCTCACTTCCTTGTGGGTGCTGGCAGCGGTGTGCCTGCCACCGTTCACCTGCGCGGGCGTGTTCGTCAGCCACCTGTTCGCGCGACACAGTGCCGCCAGCGGCTATCTATATTTCGCGGACCTGGTAGGCGCGGCGCTGGGAAGTCTGAGCGTGATCGCTATCCTCCAGCTCGTGGGCGGAGTGAACGCCGCACTGGCCTGCGGTCTGATGGCGGCGGCGGCGGCGGCTGTGGTGTTCATCTGGGCGCGGAGTCGGGGCGGCGCGACGGCCTCTCTGCTCTTGTTCATCGCTCTGGGGGGGCTCTTACAGCAGAACCTCACCCGACGGCTGGTGGACCTTCCCTACCTATCCCCCACTGCAGGCTACGTGGCCAAACCCCTGTAC
>LSQX01313041.1_pt1 | contig 20088 bp, 15 predicted proteins | sample 654561 | NCBI WGS metagenome assembly LSQX01 (sample SAMN04489861, study PRJNA283612) | anaerobic digester metagenome | isolation source: 4 biogas reactors fed with cattle manure at either 37C or 55C with and... | place: Denmark: Kongens Lyngby | collected 2014
TGGTGGGACATGTGATGCTGACGCGAGAGGCGTTTGACAAACGGCGCAAGTTTGCCGATGCGATTGCGCGGGTGCGCTACTGTATCGATATCCACAATCCTGATGGCAAGGGGACGGTAATCAACACGCTGCCCGAAAACGAGTGGTATGAGATTCCTTACGGCTGTATTGTGCCGGCTGATATCGACAATCTGCTGATTGCGGGACGTCCAATCTCGGTGGATCATGCGATTCACAGCAGTACGCGGGTGATGGCACCGGCGATGACGGTAGGGCAGGCAGCGGGCATGGCGGCGGCGCTGGCGCTCAAGCTGGGGCACAAGAAGATGATTGAGCTGGATGGGAAGGCGTTGCGGCGGGCATTGCGCAAAGCGGGAGCGAACCTTTGAAGTGAGAAGTAAAAGCGAGAAGTGAGCGCGGGGTGCGAAGCTCCTTGGGGGGCGGCGCTTATGCAACTGCGCTTTTGCTCCCCACAGCTTACCCTTCACAGCTCACAGCTTACAATCTCTTCAGCCGTCCCTGTCACCGCTTACGCGGTGCCACCAGAGGTGGCTCGTCACGACCAGCCCCTCCACCAGCAACAGGGCCAGCGCCAGCCGGGGCAAATGCGGCCAGAGCTCAATCCCCTCCTGCCAACGGCGCAGCTCACGCCCCGAGCCTGCTGCCACCACCCCCAGTGACCTGATCTCTCCGGTACTCAAGCCCCGCAGATCCGACTCCGTCACCGGCAGCGTCTTGGCCAGACCCGGCACACCCACCAGCAGCGAATGGCCCTTGCAGAGCAGCGCCGTCAGCAGCAGCTCCACCACCTCATCCTGTCCCACAATCACCGTAGCGATTGCCACCTTCAAGGCCGCCATCCGCTCCCGCACGCTCTCCCACTTTGCGCTCGTCATCTGGCATCTTCCTTCATGCTTGCCCTGCTTCCCTGTTGAAAGTTGTAAAACGACAGTGCATTCGGTATCACTATACAACAGTGCCAAGAGCAATACAACTGTACATTGAGCCGTAAAAAGAGTAGAGTTAAGCGTATAACTTGAGAGAGATGTAACGATGCGACCTTTTGTCATTCTTTTGCTTCCTGTGCTCCTGCTCTACAGCCTGCTGCCGTTGCAGCCAAGCCGTGCGGCAACGGAGAGCAGCGCCCCCTTGCTGCTTGATGGTGTCGCTGCCGAAGTGGGGGCGCAGCGCATCACCATCGCCGAAACAATGCTGATGGCGCGTGAAATCGGTGCCTTGCGCCAGATTCCACTCGGCGAGCAGGCGAAGCAGTTGAACGTTCTCTACAACGATGCGCTGGAGATGTTGATCGAACGCCAACTGGGGCTGCAGGCCTATGAGGCCCTGAAACAGAAGATTCCACAGTGGGCGCTCGATAAACGCGTTACCGATGTGATCGAAGAGCGCTTTGGCGGTGACCGCGCCCGTCTGGTTGAGCTCCTGGGCCGCGAGGGTATCGGCTACGATGCCTGGCGCAAACGCACCGAGGAGGAGCTGATCGTCTCGACCATGCGGCAGCAGTTTGTCGATCGCAACATCGCCATCTCGCCCGCCGCCGTGCGCGACTGGTATGCCACCAACCAGCCCCTCTTTAAACTCGATGGCAATGTGCGCGTCGGCATGATCCTCGTGGCCGGTGCGGAGGATGAGACGGGCACCGACAGGAACGCACGGGCGCAAAAAATACTAGAGCGTCTCCGCAATGGCGAAGATTTCAAAGCCGTGGCGGCGGCCGAGGCGGCCGAGGCGCACGCGGCCACCGGCGGCGACGGGGGCTTTGTCGACCCAGAAGAGGACTTCCGCAGCGAGATCGCCACCGCCCTGCGCAGCCTCAAGGTGGGCGAGGTGAGCAACCTGATCGAGACCGAGAGTGGCATCTATATCGTCGCCAAACTCGACGAACGGCCCGATGGTATCCTGCCGCTGGCCGATGCCTGGCGCGGTATCGAAGAGCACTTCCGGCAGCAGGAGATTGCGCGCCGTCACCGTGCCTGGATCGAGAGCCTGAAAGAGTCTACCACTGTGCGTCGCTATCCACTCCCGTGATGATCTGCCCCCACCGACCATCCGCTGTCAAAGCCTGGTGCCGGGAGCACGACTTCCATCCCAACCGGACCCTGGGACAGAACTTCCTCATCGATGACAACATCCTCGACCATATCGTCGCCGCTGCCGCGCTGCAACCGGAGCTGGCAGTGCTGGAGGTAGGACCGGGACTCGGTGCCCTGACCGGGGCATTGTTGGCAACCGGTGCCTCCGTAACTGCCGTGGAGAAGGATCACCGGCTGGCCGACTGGCTGCGCCGCTCGCTGGGGCAGCATGAACGCTTTACCCTGATCGAGGGGGATATGCTGGAGCAGCCGCTCGACACCCTGCTGGCGACCCCGGACAGCACCACACCACGCTTTCACGCCTCGGTCTCCAACCTTCCCTACAGCAGCGGCACCCGCATTCTGCTCGACCTCTGCCGCCACCGCCTGGCGCCCGGGCGGCTGATCGTGATGGTGCAGCGCGAAGTCGCCGAACGCCTGGCAGCCGCGCCCGGCAGCGCCGCCAGAGGCCAGGCCGGCGTCTGGGTGCAGCAGAACTACGACGTCACCCTGCTGCGTACCGTCAAGGCCACCTGCTTCTGGCCGCGTCCCGCGGTTGCCTCGATCCTCGTGCAGCTCCAACGCCACCAGCGCCTGCCGCTAACCCCCCGTGAACGTGACGCCTTCGATCACCTCACGCGCCACCTCTTCAGCCAGCGCCGCAAACAGCTTGTTGTGGCGCTGCGCAGCCTGCTGGCGCACCACGGCCTGTCAGACGAGAGTGTCGCCACGCTGCTGGCTGAGGCCGGCATCGATTCCGCCAGCCGGGCTGAAGACGTCACGAATGAGGGCTGGCAGCGTCTGGCGCGCTGCTACAGCGCCACCGTGGCGCCGGAGGCCACACCATGATGGCACGCCAGGATGAGATGACCCCGATGATGCGGCAGTTTTACCGCATCCGCAGCGAGCTGCCCGACGATGTGCTGCTCCTCTTCCGCATGGGCGACTTCTACGAGATGTTCTTCGAAGACGCCGTCGTCGCCTCGAGCGCCCTCGACCTCACGCTAACGAGTCGCAACAAAAACGATCCCGATCCCATCCCCATGTGCGGTTTTCCGCACCACGCGGCCATCGGCTATGTGTCGCGCCTGATCGAGCAAGGTTACAAGGTGGCGATTTGCGAACAGATGGAAGACCCGACCAAGGTGAAGGGGCTCGTCAAGCGCGAGGTCATCCGCATCGTCACGCCGGGCGTCGTCCTCGAAGAGGAAAACCTGGAGTCGCGCGCCAATAACTTCTTGGTGGCCTTAAACGCCCACGACAGCGCGGGCGCGCCCACCGACTTTTATGCCCTGGCATCGATGGACGCCTCCACCTTTGAGTTCCGGGGCACGGAGATTCAAGGCTTGGCGGGGCTGGCCGGCGAGCTTTACCGCATTGAGCCGCGCGAAATTTTGCTGCCCACGTCCCTGTCCGACATGCGAGCGTCCCTCGAACAACTGCTGCCGCATTGCCACTTTACCGTGATCGACAACGACCGCTTTGGCAGCGCGCAGGCGCAACAGCACTTGCGGCCGGTGATGGGAGATGACGCGGTGCAAGCACTGTTGTCCGAGCATCCGCTCATCGCCGGGGCGGGCGCGGCGGCCATCTCCTACATTCGCGACACCCACCCGCAAACCGCCCTGCCGCCCTGCCGCTTAACGGTGTACTCCCTCTCCGATCACATGATCATCGACGAAGCGACCAAGGCACACCTGGAGCTGGTGCGCACGGTCAGCGGCGACAAAAAGGGCTCGCTGTTGTGGCTCCTCGATCAAACCAGCACCCCCATGGGCGGACGCCTGTTGCGCCACTGGATCAACTATCCCCTGGTCGATGTGGCGGGCATTCGGGAGCGGCAAAACCGCGTCGAGGTGTTTTTTCAAGACGAGCTGTTTCGCAGCGACATGAAAGCGCTGCTCGCGCGCATCGCCGACATCGAACGCCTCGCCACGCGCATCGGCATGGGCGCCGCCACCCCGCGAGATTTGGGCGTGTTGCGCAACAGCCTCGCCGCCTTGCCCGAGCTCAACGCCTTGCTCACTTCTTGCACGACGACCGACGCCTCACACGCATTTGCCGGTCCCATCGACGAAGCCCTCGATGTGGCTGACAAGCTGTCGCAAGCTTTGGTGAGCGAGCCGCCGGTGGTCACCCGCGAAGGCGGTATCTTTCAATTGGGCTTTCACGCGCAGCTCGACGAGCTGGTCGAAACCGTCGCGCACGCCAAGGACTTCATCGCCAATCTCGAGGAGCGCGAGCGAGCGCGCACGGGCATTGGCTCGCTCAAGGTCTCCTACAACAAGGTGTTCGGCTACTTCATTTTGGTGACCCGCACCCACCTCAAAAACGTGCCCGACGACTATGTGCGCAAGCAAACCGTGGCCAACGGCGAGCGCTTTGTCACACCGGAGCTCGAGGAGTGGGAGGCCAAGGTGCTCACCGCTGACGACCGCCGCAAGGGCCTCGAGTTCGAGCTGTGGCAAGAGCTGCTGAACGATTTGCAACCCCACGTGCCGCGCATCTCCGACATGGCGCGCCGCATCGCCAGCATCGACTGTGCGCGGGCCCTGGCCCAGGTGGCCAAGGAGCGCGATTACGCCAAACCGCAGATCATCGCGCGCGGCCCAATGCACATCACCGAGGGGCGACACCCGCTGGTCGAGGCGTTTGAACGCGCGCCCTTCGTGCCCAACAACACCGTGCTCGACCCCGATGGCGAGCGGCTGTTGATCATCACCGGCCCCAACATGGCGGGAAAATCAACGGTGATGCGCCAGGTGGCCCTGATGACCATCATGGCGCAGATGGGGGCCTTCGTGCCCGCCGCCGCTGCCCAGATGCCCGTCATCGATCGCCTGTTCACACGGGTGGGGGCCTCCGACAACATCGCGCGGGGCGCCTCCACCTTCATGGTTGAGATGAACGAGACCGCCGCCATTTTGCGCAACGCCACCGCCGACAGCCTGGTCATCCTCGACGAAGTGGGGCGCGGCACCAGCACCTGGGACGGCCTGTCCATCGCCTGGTCGGTGGGCGAATACCTGCACGACTTGGTGCAGTGTCGCACCATGTTCGCCACCCACTATCACGAGCTGGTTGAACTCGGAAACCTCAAGCCCCACGCCGCCAACTACCACGTGGCCGCCCGAGAGCACGGCGACGAGGTGGTGTTTTTGCGCACCCTGGTGCAGGGCGGCACCTCGCGCTCCTTTGGCATTCAGGTGGCCAAGATGGCCGGACTGCCCGAGTGGGTGGTGCTGCGCGCCCGCGAAATTTTGCACAGCTTGGAGAGCGAAGCCCCGCGCGCGGTGTCGGGAGTCGTGCCCATGCCCGCGGTGGCCGCCCGATCGCCGCAGCTCGATCTGTTTGCCGCGTCCAAGCCCTCCGAGGTTGAAAAACTGCTGCAAGAGGTCGATGTCAACCGCTTGACCCCCATCGAGGCCCTGTCGCTGCTCTCGCGCCTCAAAGGCATGCTCGAAACATGATGTATCGCCAGCGGTTTTGTCTCGCTTGACCCTTTTGGGGGTGTCTGTTAGCCTTATGTTTTCAAATAGATACGAGGTATTTCATGACCAAATCAGAGCTCATTGACGCCGTCGCCGCCCAAACCAATGTAACCAAGGGGCGCGCCGAAATGGTGGTGAATTGCATTTTTGATTCCATGACAGAAGCCCTCAAAAATGGCGAAGGCATTGAAATCCGCGGCCTGGGTAGTTTCACTGTGCGCCAGTACAAGCCCTATCACGGTCGCAACCCCCGCACCGGCGAGCCCGTCAACGTCCCCTCCAAGCGCTTGCCTTTCTTCAAAGTCGGCAAAGAATTGAAAGAAATGATCAACGCCATCGATGCGCCCGACGACCCCAAGGACAACCCCTGATTTTGCGCGCGTCTGCGGCATCCGCTCCTATGTGATCGGGGCGCTGCCATGAATGCCGCGCAACTCAAAGAGCTGCTCGAAAACCTACCGGCCCAACCGGGCGTGTACTTGATGAAAAACCACGCCGGCAAGGTGGTGTACATCGGCAAGGCCAAAAACCTGCGCCAACGGGTGCGGCAATACTTCTCCGCCGCCACCAGCGACACGCGTTTTTTCATCCCCGGTTTGGCGGCGCGCATCGCCACCATCGACACCGTGGTCACCGAGAGCGAAAAAGAAGCCGTGCTCTTGGAGTACAACCTCATCCAGCGCCACCTGCCGCGCTACAACATCCGGTTGCTCGACGACAAAGATTTTTTGTGCATCCGCTTCGACATCGCGGTGCCGTGGCCGCGCATCGAAGTGGTGCGGCGTCCGCGCAAAGACAAGGCGCTCTACTTCGGTCCCTACTCTTCGGCCCACAGCGCCCGCGAAACGGTGCGGCTCATCAACCGCCATTTTAAGCTGCGCTCTTGCAGCGATCGCATGTTTGCCAACCGCGTACGCCCCTGCTTGCAATACCAAATTCACCGTTGCTTTGCGCCGTGCGTCTTCGACGTGGACGCCGAGATGTACCGCGGCCAAGTCCAGGATGTCCGCCTGTTTCTCGAAGGGCGCCGCGACGACCTGCTGCAGCGCTTGAAAGACCGCATGCAAACCGCGGCCGACGCGTTTGACTTTGAGACCGCCGCCAGGTTGCGCGATCAAATCCGCGCCGTGGAAGAGACCCTGGCGCCGCAGCGCATCACCGAGATTAGCGACACCGATCGCGACGTCTTGGCGCTCTACCGCGAAGGGGACTTGGTGCAGGTGGTGGTGATGGAGATCGTCGCAGGCCGCACCGCGGGCATCCGCGATTACTTCTTTGCGCAGCAGGAGTTCCCGAGCGAAGAAATTCTCTCTTCCTTCATCGTACAGCACTACAGCGACGCCCTGCGTTTTCCCGACGAGGTGCTGCTGCCGTTTGCACTGCCCGACGCCGACGCGCTCACCGAAGTGCTCTCGGAGCGCCGCGGCCGGAAAGTGCGCGTCTTCGCCCCCAAGCGCGGTGGCCGCATCGAGCAGTTGCACCTGGCGAGCGAGAACGCCGCCCACCTGTTCGCCGCACGAAAACGCGCCGAAGACAACGCAGCCGAACGCCTGGCGCGCATCCAAAAAATGCTGCACTTGTCGGTGTTGCCCCAGCGCATCGAATGCGTTGACATCGCGCACCTGGGCGGCACCAACACCGTGGGCGCCATCAGCGTGGTGGAAAATGCCCAGGTGAACCCCAAGGCCGGGCGCGTCTATCGCCTCAAAGCCGCTGGCGATGGCAACGATTACGACGCCATCCGCGAGGTGCTACATCGGCGGTTTTTGCGTGCCACCAAGGGCGAGACGGGTTGGGAGGCGCCGGACTTGCTCGTGGTGGACGGCGGGCGGGGACAGCTCGGCGTGGCTTGCGCGGTGCTGGACGAACTCGGCTTGTCCCAGCAGGCGGTGGTGGGGCTCGCCGAGGAGCGCAGCGAGGGCGACAAAGCCGAGCACGATCGCGTCTACTTGCCGGGTCGCCGCAACCCCATTCCCGTGCGCGCCGAAACCTCGCCCTTGTTCGTGCTCTCCATGGCGCGCGATGAAGCCCATCGATTGGCCAACGCCTTCCAGGCCCGGTCGCGCCGCAAGCAGGCGCTGCTGTCGCGCCTCGACGACATCCCCGGCGTGGGCCCCAAGACGCGCAAGGAGCTGCTGCGCCACTTCGGCAGCCTGAAGCGCATCGCCGAAGCCAGCGAATCCGATCTGGTGCAGGTGCCCGGCGTGGGGCCCAAATTGGCGGCGCAACTCCGCGAACATCTGCGCGACATCCGAACGACGAAGAACTGAAAGGGGCAGGGCGCCGAGGCGTCAGCGGGCGGTGATGTGCGTCTGTCCGCCCATGTAAGGCTGGAGCACGTCGGGGATGCGCACCGAACCATCGGCTTGTTGGTGGGTCTCAATTACCGATATCAGCACGCGAGGCAGGGCGAGGCCCGAGCCGTTTACCGTGTGCACAAAGCGGTTGGTGCCCGCTTCGTCTTTAAAGCGGATGCGGGCGCGGCGGGCCTGAAAGTCGCCAAAGAGGCTGCAGCTCGACACCTCAAGCCACTCTTGCGAGCCCGGAGACCACGTTTCGAGATCGAATTTAATGCAGGCGACAAAGGAGAGGTCGCCGGTGCAGATGTTGAGCAGGCGGTGGCGCAGGCCGAGGCGCTCGAGCAGCACGCGGGCGTGTTCGGTGAGTTCGTCGAGGGCGGCGCGGCTGGTGTCGGGGTGCGCGAATTGAACGAGCTCTACTTTGTCGAATTGGTGTCCGCGCTTGATGCCGCGGGTGTCCTTGCCGTGGCTCATTTTTTCGCGGCGAAAGCAGGGGCTATAGGCTGCGTGGCGAATGGGCAGCGCCTGGGCGTCGAGGATCTCGTCGCGGTAAAAGTTGGTCACCGGCACCTCGGCCGTCGGCACAAACCAGTAGTCTTCTTCGGCGTCGCGGTAGAGGTTGTCGCCGAATTTGGGCAGGTTACCGGTTCCGTACAGGCACTCCGAGCGCACCATGGCCGGTGGATAGAGCTCTTCGTAGCCGTGTTCGCGGGCGTGCACGTCGAGCATCCAGGTAATGAGGGCGCGTTGCAGGCGGGCCCCGTCGCCGCGCAAAACGTAAAATCGCGAGCCCGAAATTTTTTGTCCCCGCGCAAAATCGATGATGCCGAGCTGCTCCATGATCTCCCAGTGGGGGCGCGGTGCAAAATCGAACGCCGGCGCGTCACCGTGCTCCGCCATGACGACGTTGTCGTCCTCGCCGTCTCCCAAGGGGACTTCGGGCAGCGGTACGTTGGGCACGTTGAGCATGAGCGTGTTCAGCGCTTCCTCAATTTCGGGGACCCGGTTTTCGTTGTCTTTGATTTGCTTTTTGACGCTGGACACGGCGTCGATGAGCGCCTTGCGCGCGTCGGGGTCTTTTTCGCGGCCGATGTCGCGAGAGGCTGCGTTGAGCTGGGCGCGCAGTGTGTCGCCCTCTTGCTGCAGGTGGCGGCGTTGGGTGTCGAGCTCGAGGATTTGGTCGATGATGGCTGCGTCGGCGCCGGTGCTCTCTAGGCCGCGCTTGACCGAGTCCGTTTCTTTGCGGATGCGTTGGATGTCCAGCATGGGGATTTCTCTAGCGGGAAGGGCTACTCTCTGAGGAGCCGGTCGAGTTTTTCGCGGATCATGGTTTCGGCCAAGTCGGGAACGACCTCCCATACGACTTTTTCGACCACGTCTTCGGTTAGCTGCAAGATGGCGCTGGCCTGGTCTGGGGTGAGACCGGGGACCGCAGCGATGGCCTGGGCGGCGAGGTCTCGGGCTTCGGCGCGCGTGGCTGCGACGGCGCTCTCTGTCGGGGAGGCGGTGGCCGGCTCGGTTGCGGCGGGTTCGGCTACGGGCTCGGGCAGCGGTGCGGAGCGGCCGTATTGCGGCGCTTCTAGCGATGTGTCGAGTTCAATGGCGTCTTCGCGGTACTCTTGGGCCACGGCGTTGCCATCCGAGGACATTTGGGCCAGCTCGGCCAGGGAGCCCACTTTGAAGTCGGCGTCAGCGGACAGGTCTTCTTGCAATTCAATGGGCTCAGGCTCGGGCGTTGTTTCTGCCGGACGCGCAAAATCCATGGTGCCCCGGGGAGTAGCGGGGCTTGCGGGAGGCGCCGGGGCCCTGAGCGAAGCCGCGCTGTACATGCCCGAGGGAGATGAGGGCGGTGCCGGACGCAGCGGCGCAGCCGGCGGTGTGGGCGCGGGCGGTGGCGTGGGAGTGGCGTCGGCCACGCTCGCAACAGGAGCCGAAAGGGGCAGCGGAGGTGGCGCAGGTGCCGCCTGAGGCGGGGGCGCCGGTTGCACTGCGGGAGCGGGCTTCGCGGCGGGGGCGGCATCGATGAGTTCGAACACTTGCTCGATCAATTTGGTCGTGTCGAAGGGCTTCTTGGTTTCGGCGGTTGCGCCGACCTTGCGGCCGCGGACCTCGTCGTAAGGGGTCGAGATCCCGTGCATGAGGACGATGGGCAGGTCGGCAAATGCGGCGTCTTGGCGCAGTGTTTCGCAGACGTCGTAGCCGTTGATGCCCGGCATGCCAGCATCGACAATGATAATGTCGGGCCGGTGCTCGCGCGCGCTGGCAATGGCCGCTTCGCCCGAGGGAACCGCGACGACCTGGATGGGTTCTGCTTGGAAGGTTTTTTCCATGACGAGGCGCATGGTTCCGCTGTCATCGGCGAATAATAATACTTTGTCGGACAAGAAGGCCTCCTTACAGTTTTTTGAGGGTCGCTTTGTCAACGATTGTGGGAATTTAAGCGCTAAATGAAATGAAGGTCAAGTAAACAGAGCGGCGTCGCTGTAGACAAAACAAGCGCTGTTTTGGCGATTGGACCGCTCTCAAATGCGTTTGCGCCGCGCATTATCTCGGGGCGTCGAGCTCTTGCAATCGCGCATCGGCCCGGGTGCGCCAGGCGGGAAACGTGCGCAGCTCTTCGAGGAGCGCTCTCTCCTGCGACGGATTGCCCAAACGGCGCTGGCACTCCGCGGCTTCGTGCAACACCGCGGCGCGCTCCGCATAGTGGCGGTGGCGCTGCAGCACGATGTTGAAGTGCGTCGTGGCGTTGGCGCAGCGTCCCATGCGGGCTTCGCAGCGGGCGATGTGGTGGTGGGCGACCGGCACATCGGCGGACGGGGTGGCGGCGTCTTGCAAGGCGCGTTGGAAATCGGCGATGGCCGCGTTGCAGTTGCCCCGGTTGTAAGCCGCCATGCCCGATGCCAACGCTGTGTCGGGTGGCGGCGTGGCAGCCCTGGGGGCAGAGACTTTGGGCGACGCGACCAAGTCGGGCGTCGCGCCTTGCGTCGGTGGTGGCGCAGCAAAGCCAACCTGCGGCGCCGGCATGGCCATTTCGCGCATAGGTGCCGCGGCAGTTTCCTCAGCGGCGGCTTCTTCAATGGGAGCGCTGCGGACCGCGGCGTTGTCTGCGGGCATTGCCAGGGCGCGTTTTGCGGCACCCCCGGTGGCACTTGCGTCGGCGCTAGGTTGACGCGCTGCTGTCGGTTGGTCGACGGGCGGTGTGGCATGCAAGCGGCGTCCCTGTTTGCGCTTGTGCGGGGCGTCCATTCCCCGCGTCATGGACAGCGAAGCGCCTTCGTCTGCCGGGGTGGGTTCCGGCGCGGCGTCGTAGGGCGATGCCAACGGGGCGCGCTCTGGGGTGTCCGATGCGGCGCTGCGTGGCGCGGGAGTACGGTCGATGTCCTCGGCGATGGGTTGGGTGGGCAGCACGCTGGGCATCTCACCGCGGTGAACCAGCAGCAGGGCGGCGGCGGCAATGGCGGCGACACCCATGGTGGCCACGGCGGGGCGCAACAAGGCGGCTTGTATTTTCTGCAGCAGCGAAGGCGTTGTCGTTGCGGGCGTGGGACGGTCGTCTTTTGCGGGCTGGAGCATCTGGTCGGCCATGTCGAGAATGGCGGCATCCATGGACAGTGGCGGCGGCGCCAGGTGGTGCAATGCGGCCAGTTGGCGCACCTGCTGCATGGCGTCCAGGGCGGCCGCACAGTCGGCGCAGTCTTGCAAATGGGCCGTGACCAGTTCGCGGTCGGCGTCGTCGATCTCGTCGTACGAAAAGTCGAGGAGCAGGGCTTCGCAGTGTCGGCAATCCGTCTTCATGGCAAAGACCTCGCGTAATCTTCGTATTCTTTTAATGTTTGGCGCAGCGCGGTGAGTGCGTAGCGCATCCGACTCTTCACAGTGCCCAACGGGACTTGCAGGACATCGGCGATCTCTTGAAACGAGACGCCCTGGTATTCGCGCAGCACAAACACCTCGCGTTGTTCTGGGGGCAGTTGGCCAATCGCCTGGGTTAGGGCTTCGCGCAGTCGGCGGGCCACGGCGTCGCGATCGGGTTGCGGCCCACTGGCGGCGATGCGCTCTACCAGCGGGGCCCCCCCTTCGGACGTGGATTGATCCAAGGATGGGTGTCGGCGGTGTCCGGCGCGGCGGATGGCGTCCAGCGCAGCGTTGCGGGCGATGGCGTAAATCCAGGTAGAAAAGCGGCTCCGGTGGTGAAAGGAAGCGGCGTTGCGGAGCAATTTGGCGAAGACGTCTTGCGTGAGATCGGCCGCGGTCTCCGGGTGTCCGATCATCCGGACCAAAAAATGGTACAGCGGTGTTCGGTAGCGCTCAAATAACAACCGAAAGGCGTGGGTGTCGCCGCTTTGTATTGCGTACATCAATTCTTCATCTGTCCGGTTGTCGTGTTTCATGGCCCTGCGCACCTTGTAGCGCAGCCATCTAAATTTCGACAACCACAGATGCAGACGTTTGGTGTGGATATTTGGATCTATGTGGCAAGCGCTGTGCCCGAAACGCATATTTTCGCGAAAAAAGACAAGGCGAAACCCCAAACGCCGTGCAAAGCGTCATGGGAAGGCATTTTGGTTCAGATTTTGGTTGCACTGCATTCGTTGAGTTCACTATCTTTGGAATTCCGTTGTCGCAAAAATGCGAGCGGTTTTGACAAACAGGTAATTTTGTTTTGCAGGTGAATTTTTGGGCGCGTTAATTTTTAAACTGATTAAAAATACGAGTTTTTTCTCTTGGTTTGGCGAAAAATCATGTGCTAGTATCCACACGCTCACCGGAATTTGGTGGGCAAAAAAGGAAATTCAACAAAACTGAAAGAAATGAAAACGCTCGTACAGCAGGGCGTTTCTATCCCAAGGAGGAACTCAGGATGGCTGAAATTGCAAAAGCGTATGTTGATGGTGGCGGCTGGATGCACCCGATCGCACTGACTTCGATTATCGGTGTTGCGATTATCGTAGAGCGATTCATTGCACTCTTCTTTAAGTTCAACATCAATGCAGACGCATTCATGGGACAAATTTCCAAACTGGTGATGGCCAATAACATCGATCGCGCCATCAAGCTCTGCAATGCCGCACCCACGGCCATTCTGCCCAAAGTTATCAAAGCGGGTCTGTCGCGGGCCAACAAAGGCGAACTCGAAATCGCCAACGCCCTCGAAGAAGCTCAACTAGAACTGGTGCCAATCGTTCAGCGCCGCACCCCCACCTTGGGCGGTGTTGCCAACGTCGCCACCCTGCTCGGCTTGCTCGGAACGATTGTCGGCTTGATTCAAGCTTTCTCCGCTCTCGAGAGCGCCGCTCCCGACCAACGCGCCGCAGCCCTGGCCAGCGGTATTTCAGTGGCCATGAACACCACGGCATTCGGTTTGATTGTGGCGATTCCCTGCATGGTAGCACAAATGTTTTTGCAAAATGTTACCGTGAAAATTCTGAGCGATGTCGATCAGTACTCCGTCAAGTTGGAAAACTTGCTCGTCTCCCGTTATCGTGCGGGTGGTGCGCAATAATCCAGTGAAACTGTTTCTTTTCAGGGGCTGGCGGTTGCATACAGCCAGCTTCTGAAACAGGCTTTCTGACACAGGAAGGTAAGCCAATGGCGAAACGCAGAGAAGTAGATAGTTACGAAGGCGATCCGCTCATCCCGGTTTTGAATCTGGTGTGCATGCTGATTCCTTTGTTGCTGTACGGAGCGGTTTTCATCCAATTTATGGTAGTGGACGTCAACGCACCCAAGCTTGCGCAGGCACCCGCGCAGCAACAGCCCGAGCAAAACGAAGCATTGAACCTGACGGTCATGATCACCGAGCAGGGCTTTCACTTTAAGGTGAACCCCAAAAAGCGCTTGCCCTGGATGAATATGTCGACAGAGACGGCTTCGGCTGGGCCAGACATCCCCAAAAGGGACGATGACTGGGATTTTGCGGAACTGCACCGAAAAATTAAAGAAATCAAAGAGTTGAATCGCGAGGAAGTCAATATCACAATTGGCGCCGAAGACGATATCAAGTACGACATCTTGATCAAAGCGATGGATCACACCCGCGGCGATCAAGACAACCCCTTGTTTCCGGTGGTGACACTGACCAGGGGCGTGGTGTAGCGAATGTGCAGAGGCGCGGTCCCGTGAACAACACGTGAGCGCGTCTCTTTTTGGCACTGTCAATCGTGCGTGAGCACGAGGGAGGATTCTCGATGAACGTCGGCTATCAAGAGCAGCCCCAAGTAGATGACCTTTGGTTGGCCAAGAAAAAAGCCAAAAAGAAACCCGAGCGCGGTTTTGAGAAGCCAGGCCTGATGATCAACTCGCTCATGGACGCGTTTACGATTATTTTGTGCTTTCTCCTCAAAAGCTTTGGTTCTGACCCGGTGCAAATTCGCGAGTCCGATGATTTGAAACTCCCGAAAACGACGGAGATGGACAATCCCCTGGTGGACGCCATCGTAATCGCCATTTCGTCCAAGGGCATTATGGTGCAAGACATTAAAGTCGCTGACGTGCGCAACGGAACGGTTGACGAGAGCATGAAGCGCGATGGTCAAGACGGCCTCTTGATCAACCCCTTGCACGATGCCCTGAAGGAGCGCGTACAGCACTTAAAAATGCTGGCGGCGCGAACCGGCTCCACCTTCGAAGGTTTGGCCCTGGTGGTGGCGGACTCCGGCACCAACTACCGCCTGCTGACCGAAGTTTTGTACACCGCTGGTCAGGCCGAATTTGAAAAATTCAAGTTCGTGGCCACCGAGGGCGGTGCGCTCTCCGGTCACTGAGTCCCTTCCCAACCCACGCTTCTTCTTCTCAATTCAAATCAAAATCCATCCGTAAATTCGCTTCGCGTTGTCGCAAGCCCTTGCCAGGGACGCGCTGGGCTTACAAGTTTCTGGCTTTGCACCAAGTTGTGCGGTCCCGCATCGGCAAACACAACGGATGGGGACAGCATCCGGCGCCTGACATGTGCAGCAATGGGGCCCTGCAGGTGCGGGGTGTCATTCGAACGTCTCCCGCGCCATGCGGCTGCGTCCCCGGCGTGACGAATGCGCGCTTTACGGTTGCGTGATTTGCAGCACCACGTCTTCTTCGGTGGCCTGGCGAATGCGTTGGGCCTCAGCGCGGTATTGGATGTATTCGTCGGCCGCGATGTTGCCGCATTTGGAGATGAGGGTTTGCGTGACTTCGAGTCCCTCTTTGGTGGGGAGAAAGGTGCGTTGGTAGCGGAGACAAGGCAGATCGATGTCCATGTTGTCCGGCGTGGATTTGAGGCGCGCATTTGCGGGCAACGCAAAAACAAAAGACCAATCGAATTGGTAGGGAACGCCCATCATCATGTCGTGCTCGCGTTTTTCTAGCGCAAAGCTCTTGGGATAGGTGGCGTCGAGGGGAATGCGGAACCGCAGCTCGTTTTCGGTGCGCCGGGCAAAGGTATCGGCCACAAAATCGACGGTGAAATCTACGGGAACGGACAGATCGTCGATGGGGTTTTGCGGCGGCGGCCCCACCACGGCACCGGGAATAAATTGCTCGATGAGGTTTTGCAATTGCTTGGCGAAGTTTTCGCGGTTGCGCGAAATTTGGCGCAGCGTGGCCGCAAAGTGTCCCTGGGATAGGAAGGCGAGGGTGCCGGTGGCTGTGCCATCTGAGGCGACTTTGATGTGCGACGTTTGCTTGTGGTAGTACTGCTGGATGTCGTCGTAGGGGATGGGCACCCACTCCCAGGATTTTTGATCGAGGTTCAGCACAAACGCTAGGGTCCCCTGGTTGTCGGCCCGCAGGGTCTCGGGATCGAGGGAGTCCACGGTTGGGTCGTAAAAGCGTCCGGTGGCGAAACCCTCCTGCGGGGGCACGTAAATGATGGCGTGGTTGAACTGCGGGAAGGGCACCTCGCGAATGACCTCGCCGTGACCGCGGGTGTTGACCAGGGCAAAGCGCGCCTCGATGCCCGCCTTTTGCGCCAGCGCGATAAACAGCACGGCTTTGTCTTTGCAGTCGCCGTAGCGCCGCGCCAGAATTTGCCGCGTGGTGTGCGGACGATGCCCGGCCACCGCGTCTTCCCAGTCCTGCTGGTAGCGAATTTCGGTTTGGACCAGCATTTGTATGTTGCGCAAAATTTCGGCCTTGGACTGCGCGCCGTTGACAACGGTGGGGGCCAGGGCCGTTAACTCGGGGTTGTCGCGGAAGACGTTTTTTAAGAGGGCCTCTTCCCAGCGCGCATACATGTCCCAATCGGGGATGGTGCTCACCTTGAGGGTCCACACCAGGTCGAGGGGCGACGGCATGGAGGGCTCGTGGCGAACGATGGGCACGTCGTAGGCCCGCCAGGAGATGCGGCGTTGGTCGTCGTGCTTTGTCTCAGCGCGCATGCTGCGCCCGCGTGAGAATTCGTTGATGCGCATCTCGTTGGGCAACCAGAGCACAAACTCGGACTCGATGAAGTGGCGGTTGATGCCCTGGAAGAACCAGTGCGTGTAGTAGTAATCGCCGATGAGCCCGGAGGGATATTCTTCGCAGCGGTATTGCACCACGGTGGAGGAGCCCACGGCGAGCTGGCGGAAGCGGATGACGCCGTCGCGAATGGAGGCGGCCTCGATGCGGCGCCCCTGGGGATCGATGGCATAGGCGTGCAGCACGCGGCTGTTGCCCCAGCAGTGATAGCCCTGTTCGATGAGCGCGTCGCGGCCGGTGGTGTTTAAGGCGTGTTGTACCATCGTGACGACATTGAGAGCGCTGCCGTCGGGTTGTACCTCGGTGACCTGGTGGTCGAGGAGGTAGGCGAGATCGGCGGCGGGATCGAAGTGGGCGTGGTTGCGCACCACCACCGCGGCATCGAGGGCCTTTTCGTCGGGGATGTCGCGCTCCCAGGGCTTGGGGGTTTGCGGGGACAAAAACGCCAGCCGATCGGCCAGGGCTGCGTTGGCCGGGTCGCGCTCTAAGGCGAGGCGCCACCATTCGACGGCCTTGTCGGTCTGCTGCCGAAACATCGCCATGGCGGCCAGGCTGAAGTAGGGATGTGGGGCGTTGGGGGACAAATCGCGCTGTTTGTGCCAGGCCTTTTCGGCCTCGTCGTAGCGGCCCGCGATGCGCTCTAGGTAGCCGAGCTCAGACCAGAGATCGGTGGCGGTGGGCCAGGCCTTCAGCATTTTGTGCAGTATTTTTCGCGCCTTCGCATAGTCGTCGACGCGGATGGCCTCGGTGTATTGCGCGCTCATCCACCGGTAATGGCGCGGCACTTTTTTGAGGAGCCGCCGGTATATTTTGTCGCTGTCTCGGTGTTGGGCGAAGTCTTTGAGACAACCGGCCCACAGCACCTGGGCCCCGCTCCAATCTGGAATTTGATCGCGGAGTTTTTGGTAGATGTGGCAGCGCTCTTCGTTCCACTGCTCGTCGGAAAAGGCGCGGGCCAGGGCGAGTTGCGCGTCGAGGTTTTCGGGGTGTTTTTTGGCTAAGGCCGCAGCGGCATCGCGGGCTTTGCGTCCCAATTGGTTTTGCTTGAGAAAGGTAATGCGGTTCAGGTGAAACAGCAGCAGCTTGTCGCCGCCGCGCTTGATCAATTCGTCGAAGATGTCGGAGGTGCGGCCGCGCTCTTCGTTGCGCCACAAGGCCAGCGCTGCTTCGTAGAGCGAGCGGAGGCTGTGGCGTTCGTGCTGCAACATGGTGTCGGCGATCTCGATGGCGGGCACGTGGAGTTCGAGTTTTTGCGCCCATTGGATGGCCCAAAATAGCCCGCGGACCGTGTCCATGGAGAGGGGCAGTTCGTCGAGCAGGCTGTCTAGGGCGTTGCGCGGATCGATGTCGGTGGGGGCCAAGGCGGTGGGCGGCGCGTCAGGGCTGAGCGGGGAGAGCGCGATGTTGGGCAGTGGGGAACCCTGGGCGCCGGTGATGCGGGCCATCAAATCCCAGGTGCCATCGGATTGCGCGGTCTTGATGAGGATGCGGTTGGCACCTTTTTGCAGGGTCAAAGGGACGGTGAGAAAGTCGAAGGCCCAAGCGTTGATGTGGCGGTCTTCGAAGATGAGGGCGCCGTTGACCCAGATTTTGATGGGGTCGCTGGTGGAAATGCGTAGCTCGCCGGTGAATGCCTCGGAGGCCTCGACGGCGCTCACGGCGTAGGCCACTGAATCGGTGTTGGGGTAGAGGTGTTCGCGCAAATCGTACTCGCCAAAGGAGCCGGTGGTGATGTCGGTGCGCCAGGAGGCGCGCACGTTGCGGCCGGCATACGTTTGCGACAGGTCGATTTCGCTCTCGGGGGGATACTCGATGTCGAAGCCCTTGTTTTGCTCGTTGCTGAAGCTGCCGATGAAGGCGAAGGGCACGCGCCAGGCGATTTGCTGTAAGTGGGCGTCGGCGTCATCGAAGCGGGCGCGCAAACGCAGGTAGGAGCGGTATTGGCTGTGGGCGGCGGTGCGAACGCGGGGGTCGGGGTGCGCGGTGGTGAGGGTGGCCAGGAGGTCGGCGGCCAAGGCGACGTGTTCATCGCGCAGCGCGGTTTCATCGAGGGCGTGTAGGTGCAGCAGGGCGACGTCGTTGTCCGGGTTTTGCAGGGCGCGCAGCAGGTGGGTGAAGCGCGCGTCGTCGTCGCATTGCAGTTGGGCGAGGTCGGCGGCGATCTCGTGGTACAGGGCGGCGTCGGGGTCGATGCCTTGCGCCTCGGCCACCAGGGATTCGAGGGTCGCGGGCGTGGCGGCGCGGTAGTAGGCTTCGGCGATTTTTTCGAGGGCGGCGCGCTTGTCTGGGTCTGTGGCGGGCACCATGGAGACCTTGGGTTTGTGGGCGCAGGCAACCGCGAGTCCGGCAAGCAAGAGGACAATGGCGAGGCGTTTTATATGGGACATAACAACTCCTGTCGGGGGGATGTGGGCAACAGATTTCCCCATCATGAACCGCCCACCGCAGCGGCGCAAGGCAATATGCCGGGGCGTAAAGAGCGCCTCGTTTAGGGCGCCAAACCGCAACCATCCGAGACGAGCGCGTGTGCAGCGCCATTGGGACGCTTGTGTATTGGTTTGCAAAACATCGTGAGAGATGGTGTATTTGTTGCTCATTCACACAGGAGGGGACGATGTCGACTTTTCAACGAGACTTGGCTTTGTTGTTGCTGGGCACTTGGGGGTTGTTTGCTTTGGCCTTGGGGTGCTCTAGCGATGCCGCTCATGATGACAGTGTCGGCGATGCGACCGACAGCGAGCGTGGCGCGGGTTCTGACGATGTTGCGAACAACAACAATAGCGACAGCGACAAGCACGGCAACAATGACAGCGACAGCGGTACGGGTGCACCTGAGCCCGTGGGTCCTTTGACTTGGGTGGATGAAACCACGGGGCTGGAGTGGGAGGTGTCGCCGCCCGACGACGGGGATTCCCGAACGTCGTTGTCGCGGTGCAACAATCTAGTACTCGACGGCCACCAGGATTGGCGCGTGCCCAACCTCATCGAGCTGCGCAGTTTGATCCGGGGCTGCCCGGTCACCGAACTCGGCGGTGCGTGTCCTTTTGGACAGGTGTGCCGCGAAGAAGACGGGTGCGTGCCTGGCGAGGTTGACACCATCATCTGCTACCAGGGGTGCGAAAGACAGGAGGGCCTTTGCTACTGGCCCGATGAGCTCCGCGGCGGGTGCGGATCGTATTGGGCGTCGTACGAAGACGATGATGGCATTACGCATTATCCGTACGCGATCTATTTTAGGGACGCCTCCATTGAAAACCGCTACCACCCCCTGTTTCACACCCACGCGGTGCGCTGCGTGCGCGGCGAACAAATGGAATCAAATTAAAAACTTCCTCAAAACGCCCCACTTCAATCGATAAACCAAACGAGCAAAAAACGGCGAACCTCGAGACGCGCCCATCCCTCGCCGCAAGCCTGCTCGGTACTGAAGCACAAACTCTATTTAAATGTCGCTTTACCGTCGGTTGCATGGCCCTTTTGGCTCACAAATTGACGCAGATTTCAGCGGCTACCTATAATTGCTTCTGTTCTCACTTTTAACGCAAAAATTCGGAACCGCGATTGGGGCCGTGTTTTTGCGCGCTTAAAACAAGGAGGCTCTTATGACACGCAAACCCATTACCCCCAAACCCAGTACACCAAAAACGATCACCCCAAAGCAAAGCGCCCGCAGGACAGCGACCTCGCCTTGGTCTCTGTCCAGGCGCGTGGCGTGGTTGCCCCTCGTCGCCGTGCTTTTCATGGCCGGCTGTGTCGACGAAGACTCCCCGACGA
>LSQX01040886.1_pt3 | contig 20085 bp, 19 predicted proteins | sample 654561 | NCBI WGS metagenome assembly LSQX01 (sample SAMN04489861, study PRJNA283612) | anaerobic digester metagenome | isolation source: 4 biogas reactors fed with cattle manure at either 37C or 55C with and... | place: Denmark: Kongens Lyngby | collected 2014
AGTTGTCGTCCATGGGCGTTAGCTGCTTGGGGCTTTTTGTCCATCGGTATTCTGATTGGTAGCATGTGGGCCTACTATGAGCTAGGTTGGGGTGGCTGGTGGTTTTGGGATCCAGTCGAAAATGCTTCACTGATGCCATGGTTCTGTCTGACGGCATTAATTCATTGCTTGTTAGTTGCCGAGAAGCGACAAGTCTTTAGGCATTGGAGTATTTTATTAAGCATTACATCCTTTGCTTTGGCTTTATTAGGCACTTTTTTAGTGCGTTCGGGCGTGCTGACTTCGGTCCATGCTTTTGCCAGTGATGCCACTCGGGGTGTATTTATCTTAATTTTCTTATTTTTAGTGATTGGTGTCGCCTTGACGCTTTACGCTTGGCGTGCCCCCAAATTGCAAGAAAATGAACAAAGTTTTGCCATTTTTTCCAGAGAGTCGCTACTTCTAGTAAATAATGTTCTCTTAGTGGTTTCGTGTGTCACGGTGATGGTGGGCACTTTATTTCCACTCTTTACCGAGGCATTTGGCTTAGGGCAGTTTTCTGTCGGGCCACCGTATTTTGAGTCTGTATTGGCTCCTTTGTGGTTGTTGCTATTGCTTTTGGTACCTATTGGTATATTTGCCCGTTGGAAGTATGACAATCTAGCACGTATGCGTAAGGACTTAATCATTCCGCTAGTACCCGCTGCAGTGTTAGGTATGACTATGCCGATGTTTTGGGATGGTTTCTCCCTTTGGATAGGGTTAGGTTTTACAGCAGCTTGGTGGGTAGCTTTTTCTTCCGTGTATTTGGTGATTGATCGAATGCGCCGTAATAAGCAAGCTCTCTGGAGTTTACCTTTGCATTTTTTAGGGATGAATTTAGGTCATTTGGGCTTGGCCGTTTTTGTGGTGGGTGCTCTTGCCGCAAAAAATTATGCAGAGGAGTACAACCGAGTGATTTATCCTCGTCAAACGCTTCATGTTGAGGGCTATGATGTGAGTTTTATGCATCTTGAAGGTAAGGTTGGGGCTAATTTTGACTCGCTAATCGGACATTTCGATGTGGCAGTCGATGGTAAGCGCATTGCTCGCTTACGCCCAGAAAAGCGTCAGTATTTCTCTGGTGGTGAGCCGACGACTGAAACCTCCATTAATCGTGGGTTTTTGCGTGATTTATATATGAGTTTGGGTGAGATGCAAGGCGTGGATTTTGAGACGAGTCCTTGGAGTGTTCGCCTTTACTATAAACCTTTGATGAACTGGGTTTGGGCGGGCTTTATTATGATGGCGCTTGCTGCGTATATTTCATTTCGCGGGGTTAGACGTCAAAAGTTTAATAAGGTGTCTAAGACAAAAGGAGTAACTGATGTGGCTTAAGCGTTTTTGGCCTTTATTATTATTAGCTGGATTAGTCGTTTTACTAGCATTTGGTTTAGGCAGAGAGCAGCAACCTTTAGCATCGGCTTTGGTGGGTAAACCGATGCCTGCTTTTAACCTGAATTCCTTAAAAAATAAAAATGTTAGTTATGACGAGTCTTTATTTAAGGGACAGGTATTTGTATTAAATGTCTGGGCCTCTTGGTGTGAGGCTTGTCAATATGAACATAAGATTTTTGTAGAGCAGCCTTTGCCCGAAGAAGTTGTATTGGTAGGGCTGAATTATAAAGATCAGACAGGACCTGCATTACGTTGGTTACGTGATTTAGGTGATCCTTATCACTTGAGTTTACAGGATGAAACGGGCCGTTTAGGGCTAGATTTAGGTGTTTATGGCGTGCCTGAAACCTATGTCATTAATGAGCAGGGTATTATCACTCACCGTCATGTAGGTGCTTTTGATGAGGAGTCTTGGCAGCAAGACTTACTTCCTGCGGTTCATAAGGCACTGACACAAAAACAGACTAATTAATCGTCCTTACCCTGAAGTTAATGTGTTTAATTTTATGAAAAAACAGTTTCATTTTAAATTGCTGGCCTTTGTATTAAGTGCCTTGTTAAGCGTCTTATTTATTAGTTTAATTAGTCCTGTTGCTCAAGCTCAAATGACAGAGCAAATCATTTTATCGCCTGAACTAGAGCAACGAAAACATAGTTTGTCTAAAAATTTACGTTGCTTAGTATGCCAAAATCAATCCATTGCAGAGTCAGGTGCTGGTTTAGCAGATGATTTAAAGGCGGAAATACGATTGCAGCTCAGTCTGGGCAAAACGGACGATGAGATAGTCCAGCATATGGTTGACCGCTATGGCGAGTTCATTAATTACAACCCTAGATTTAACCAACAAACTTTTCTGCTTTGGTTCGGCCCAGGCATTATCTTGTTGTTGATGTTAATTTTTTTAATACGCGGAATACGCAAACAAGATAAAGGTTTGAGTATGAGTGATTCGGAGTCTGCTGAGTAATGGAAACTTCTTATTGGATAATTGGCGGTGTTATTGTAGCGCTGCTTATTTGTATTCTTTTATTTTTACGTTTACGTCCTAAAGACAGTGGTCGTAGTTGGTATCTTGGATTTCTACTGATTCCAATTATTGCTGGGGGCGTGTTTTATTTTTTATACTTGAAGGATCAAGGCAATCCGGCGGCAACCTTTGAGCGTACAGGTAATGTCGGGCAGTTTATTGACGCGGTTGCATTATTAGAACAGCGAGTAGATGAAAATCCCGAAGACTATAACGGGCAGTTAATGTTAGCTCATAGCTATAGAGCGATGGGTAGATATGAAGATGCTGTTGCTCGCTTCGGACAGGCTTGGCCTATCATTGAAAAGGACCCTAATAACCTTGCTTTATTTGCCGGTTCTTTAGCCATTTTTCGTGGTGGTTTTGATGGTAAGCCGATGGAGTTAATTAGTCAGGCACTCGCTTTGGAGGAGAATAATCCTGATGCCTTGATGCTCTTAGGCGGTGCTATGTTCCAGCAAGGTAATTATGGTGAAGCTATCAGAAGTTGGGAGATCTTATTAGCTGATAACCGAATCCAGGAAGAAGATAAAATCTGGATTGAAGAGCAAGTCAAAGAAGCCAAGCTTGCCTACAGCGATCCTGAAGCTTATGCCGAGTTACTAAAAGAGCGTGAGATTGATATATTTGGTGCGGGTGGTGGACATCCTAGTGGCGCTATGGGCAGTATGAATGCAGATCCTGTTATGGGGACTCCACCTACCGGTGGTTCTCCTCATCCAGATTTTATGTTTGGAGCTCCCTCTGATGCACCAAATCCTCATTAGTAAATTAGCCCAGTGACGGATTAAACTTCAAGTTTACTAAAGAAGTCACACAAAAAACCGCTGCTCTGAGAATCAGGAGCAGCGGTTTTTTTAGTTTTTAGCTTTTGATTTTATAAGCTAAGTTTTTATAGATTATGACTAGAGTGTTTCCACTTTAGCAGTGCGAGGTGCTGTGTCGTGACCTTGGCCGCCACAACCACCGCAGCAGCTATAAGCCTCATCGTCCTCTTCTTCCTCTACTGTTGTAGAGTCTGAAGTGCCCATTAATGCTTTAACGACTTGTAATAAGATAGCCAGACCACCTACGATAAAGACCACATCACCAATGGTACGTAACCAGCGTAGTGTTTCTAGGAAGTCTTGCTGTAAGAAGCCTTCACTACGTGCATACCACATACCCTTAGTCACGCTAGCATAGAATTGGTATAAACCAATTGGTAGTAAACTGATGGCGATCATGAGTACTAAACCAATATTTAAGCCCCAGAAACCGGTTTTCATCAGTTTGTCGCTAAAGACCATATTTGGACGTAGATAGCGTATAACCATCAATACAAAGCCGAGTGACAGGAAGCCATACACACCGAAGAGAGCTGCGTGGGCGTGAAGAGGCGTGGTGTTAAGACCTTGTAAGTAGAACAAGGAAATCGGCGGGTTAATTAGGAAACCGAATACACCGGCGCCAAGCATGTTCCAGAAAGCAACTGCTACGAAACACATGAGCGGCCAACGTAGTCTTTCCATCCAAGGTGATTTGTCTTTAAGACGCCAGTTTTCCCATGCTTCATGACCTAAAAGGATTAAAGGTACGACCTCTAATGCACTAAACGCAGCACCAACGGCCATTACTGGGGTCGTAGTACCTGAGAAGTACAAGTGATGGAATGTACCAGGAACACCACCCACTAGGAATAGAGTGGCCGCAATTAGTGTAGCGACAGTTGCCAAGCGTTTAGATACTAAACCGAGTGATACAAAGATAAGTGCTAAGGATGCCGTAGCAAATACTTCAAAGAAACCCTCTACCCATAAGTGGACAACCCACCAACGCCAGTATTCCATGATTGGCAGCGGTGTATGTTCACCATAGAATAAGCCAGTACCGTAGAACAGTCCAATAGCGACAACAGAGGCAGTAAAGATAGCTAGTAGATGCTTGTCACCTTTTTGTCTTAAGCCATTGATCAGGCCGCGCATCATCAGGACTAACCAGAAGGCAATACCGACAAAGAGCAAGAACTGCCAGACACGACCTAAATCTAGGTATTCATAACCTTGGTGCCCCCACATAAAGTTCAGGTGCTCAGGCATATGACCGGCGATAGCAATATAGTTTCCTGTAAAAGAGCCGACCGTTACTATGAGTAGTGCGGCGAATAGGATGTTGACACCTAGACGCTGATACTTGGGATCCTTTCCACCATTAATAATTGGTGTTAAGAAGAGGCCAGCTGTTAGGAAGCCACTAGCAATCCATAACACAGCACTTTGTAAGTGCCAAGTTCTCAATAATGAATATGGGAACCACTTAGATAGTTCAATGCCATAGAAGTGTTGACCTTCCACTGTATAGTGAGCTAGGGCGCCACCTAAGAAGATCTGGAAGATAAATAAACCGACTGTCAGTAAAGCGTACTTCCATAGCGCTCTTTGTGAGTCAGTTAGTGGAATAGCGGCAATTGGATCGCGTTTGGGCGGTACCGTATTGTCTTCTTCTTCACTGCGTAAAAAGGCCCAACCCCAGACCAAGAAGCCAATACCGGCGACCAGAATAATAATCGAAATAATTGACCAGAGTACGTTCTCACCAGAGGGAACGTTGTCAATTAGCGGCTCAGGTGGCCAGTTATTCGTGTAGGTAACATTGTGACCAGGACGGTCCGTAGCGGCAGCCCAGGCAGTCCAGAAAAAGAAGTCGGTCAATCTCTCACGACGCTCAGGATCTGGCAATGTGTTTTCCTTCATAGCAAAGCTTTCGCGAGAGCTTTGTAAGCTAGGCTCATTACCATAGAGGTCTTGATAGTAACCAGCGATGTTTTCGATCGCTTGGACACGACGCTCAGAAAGTGTCACGGTATCAGTTGCTTCATCATATGTGTTGGTACGATATTCCACTTTTAGATGAGCTTGGAGTACACCCTGTTGAAGAGGCTCCAACTGATCATAGCTCATGCCATACTCGTCTTGAGCGGCTAGTTCTAACCAGGCTAATAACTCACGATGGAGCCAATCAGCAGTCCAGTCAGGGGCCTGGTAGGCACCGTGACCCCAAATTGAACCGATCTGCATGCCACCAGTGCTTTGCCATGCGGATTGGCCTCGTAAAATGTCCTCTTTGGTCATAAGGACCTGATCGGTAGTTTCTACCTTAAACTGTGCCGGCGTAGGTGGCACATTGCGATAGATTTCGACTCCGTAGTAACCCAGAATAGACATAGTTACCACTAGGGTTGCTATCAGAGTCCACCAGAGTTTTTTATATTGTCCCATAAGGTGCTCCTTGGAAAATCCGAGAAAACTCGGAGGCTAAAAATATATAAGTAAATCAGGGGTTGCTTATTTACCTATAGAGATTAAAGATATATAAAAAATACATCTTTAAAGGGGAGTATACAAACTTTTACTTCTTTTGGCTATGGCTATGACTCAGATTGATTAAATTAATTGCTATCACTGTCCCTTTAGTGTGGGGAAAATGCTAGTTGGAGTGTTTAGTTATTCATGTTTTAATGAAGAGGGACTACCTATCATGCACCTAGCAAAGGAGAGTAGCCATGGCCTTGATACTGAGTAACTTATGGATGATCGTTGCCCTTGCATCAATTGTTCTACTGTTGTTTTTGATAAAAAATGCACAACTTAAGGTTGGAGAGTTAGTGGCTTTAATTGCAACACTTGCTTTTATTGTATTAGCTTTAAGCCGTTCTGATTTCTGAATGCTCTTCGAGAGTTAGAGGCTTAGCTCTGGGGATAGTCATAATATCGTCATATTAGTTAAATATAAACATGGTTAAATTGTCATTCTTTACAATTTTTACATTTAGCTTAAAATAGATGAGGTTGTGCGCATATGAGCAAGGAATTTGAACAAAATGATGCGGTATTAGCGCACAGTTATCCAGAGGGTTCTGACTCTAAGTTGTTCCAGCAGCGCCGTGGCCATTCTGATACGAGTGAGTTTGAATCCTTGATGCTCAAAGAAAAGCTCACTAAGCATGGGTCAAGGTTGCAAGCGTTTACGTGTAAGGCCAAGGTGCTACGAGTCCGCAAGAGTAATAAGAATTTTGAACTAGAAGCGGTGGTATCTAAAGAGCGCTTTATTGCGTTACGCGCATCTTCCTGTTTACAGGTACCTACTTATGGTGATTTGGTACTAGTCCAAGGCTTTGAGGACGGCTCAATCTATGTGATGGCTGTATTAGAGTCAGCGAAGGACAAGGGAGAAGCAACTCGTTTGGAGTTTCCTGAAGAGTCAGTGATTGATTCAAAATCGCTAACGTTCAACACCACTGACTTTAAAGTCGAGAGTAAAAAACATACTATCGAAGCGAGTACATATAGCCTTAAGGCCAATCATGCTACTTCCGTGACGACCCAATACTATTTGAGCACGTCGAGTTTGAAGCAAAATGCCGACAAAATAGATATCGTAGCCAAAACAGCGACCTCGGCTTATGTCAATTCTATCCGCGTGGTTAGTGATACAGACAAGGTTAAAGCGCTAAATATTCATTATTCTGCACAATCTATGGCCAAGTTTTTAGGTACAACGACTAAAATAAATGATTATGAGTTTATTGTTGTTGACGGTAAGTTAATTTAGTCGTTTTATAGTTGTTATCCTTTCTGTTTTAGAATGTTGGTACGGCTATCAACAAAGAGTAGAAAGGAGTTTTACTAATGAGTGAAGATCAATTACCTATTTTGGCCGTTACCTTGGGTGATGTGGCGGGAATTGGTCCCGAAGTAACCGCTAAAATGCTTTTAAAACATGCTAATTTACGCCAAAAAGCACGTTTGGTGGTTATTGGTGATGTGGCTTCATTGAAACAAGCCGCTAAGCAAATTGGTTTTGAGGAAAGTGCTGTTGTAGAGGTTTCAAGTCCCCAGGATATTAGTAATAAGCCAGGTACCATTGAGGTGATTCAGGTTGGTCCTAGCCTAGCTGAGGTGCAATTAGCTACATTAGATGCTCGTGCTGGTGCAGGCTCAGCGCAGTTTGTCATGAAAGCCTGTGCTTTGGCACGAGCCGGAGAAATTGATGGGATTGTGACGGCACCTTTAAATAAAGAAGCGATGCATATGGGCGGTTATGAGTGGCCGGGTCATACGGAACTTCTTGCTCATGAGTTTGATGTAGATAATTATTCTTTGGTGTTATCGAGCGGTGATTTATTTGTTTTTCATGCTACTACCCATGTTTCTATGAAGCAAGCTGTTGAGGACTGTACGCCACAACGCTTCGATGAGATATTCAATCTAGTACATGCCTTTTCTAAAGCCTTAGGACGTGAGAGTGAGGCTATTGCGGTCGCTGGGCTAAATCCACATGCTGGCGAAAATAATCTTTTTGGAACCGAAGAGACAGATATTATTGCGCCTGCTATTAATCGGGCTAGAGAGCGTGGTATCAACATTCATGGTCCCATTCCGGGAGATGTGATTTGGCCGCAGGCCGTACGTGATAAACGCTGGCGTTTTATGGTGATGTGCTATCACGATCAAGGTCATGCACCATTTAAAGCCGTATATGGTGATCAGGGAGTCAACATCACTGTCGGTTTACCGGTAGTCAGAGTGTCCGTTGACCACGGTACTGCTTTTGATATTGTTGGTAAAAATATTGCCCGTGAGGATAGTCTTATCATGGCGGTAGAGCGTGCTGCTGAACTGTCCTTGGGGTGGGCAGCCGTTTGGGAGGCGGCCCGTCAGGACACTTAAGTCTTGAGTCAAAGTTATTTGGGCATTGGGCGGACAGTGAGGATCTGTTCGCAATGTCCAAAAGGGCCTTCTTCATCATGTAAGGTAGCTGAGGTGAGTCCAACACCGTTGGCACCATATTGTTGACGAGTGTCTAGACCCAGCCATGTGCCTTTAGGTGAGCGATACATATGAATTTGTAAGTCGATATTAGGAAACATATGAGTAAATGGGACGTCTTGAGCGATAGCAATGCCATTGTTTGTATCAATCATACCGATCAGCTTCACAAAAGAGCTAGTCTTGACTCCCTCAACCATTTCTAGATCATTACTAATCCAAACCTGAGCTCTACCATTTCGGCGATCGTGATTGGTATGAATATGATTCTTGATGGAGTTAATATAGCCACCAGGCCAAATATCGGAGAATTGTGGCCATGGTTTCATTTCGCTGCGACTGAGCATTGGTTCTTCTTCATAGGTAGCAACCATAGAGGTATCACTTTTGAGCATGCGCCAAGCGCGCCCTACAATAGCCGATTTGCCTTCACAGCTAAGCACCACCTCAATTAATTCAATTGTTCTGCCGGGGCGAATATTGCGAGTCGTAATCGTAAAGTCTTTGAGGGGAATGAGCCCCATAATGTCATAACTGATACGACCATAGACCATATCTTCACGTGGCTCAAATAACTCCAACTCATAACTCATTAGACCAGAGGCCGGAGCCATGTGTTGTTCATGAGTATTCCATGCGCCTTGGCTATGGATATTTGCTTGATATTCGGCGATTACAGTGCCGTCGTCTGCTGCTTGCCTTGAAAGAAGTGTGTAATAAGAGTTCATAGTGAAAAATAATTAAATAAATCGGTTAACTGATAGATTCTCTCGGAACAGCATAGGATAGTTTAAATCTAATTGAAATTAGCATAAATGCTAGGTAACGTAACGTCAAGCCTAGAGGAATAGGCTGTTAGGAGGGAGGCTGGGAAGATGCTTTTATGGCGTGTTAATATTTATTTTTTCGAGAAATTAATCGTATTAATTTCAGGCTTATTTATTTTTATAAAAAGCGGTTAGTTGCTCTTTTCTTACGCCAAAATACAATAAAATCTATCTAAAATTTGGTGAGACAGCATTGTCTTTTATTTAAAAAAATATGTGTCCTAGCTCAAGGGGGATATGATGAAATTTAATAAATTAATAAAAGGCATTGCAGTTGCAGGCGCTTTTTTAGTGTTTAATGCTAGTGCTCTAGGCCAAAGTACGGAAGTGGTTAATATCTACCACTGGGCGGAGTATGTCGCTGAAGATACGATTCCGGGGTTTGAGCGAAGTACCGGGATTAAGGTCAATTTTGATACTTTTGATAATAATGACGTTTTGCAGACCAAATTACTGATTGGCAAATCTGGCTATGATGTCGTGATTCCTAGTAGTTACTATGCTAAGCGTCAAATTGAAGCTGGCCTTTTAGAAAAGCTCGACAAATCGCAATTACCTAATCTTAAGTATTTAGATCCTGAGATTATGAAGATTTTAGAGGATGTCGATCCAGGTAATGAATATTTAGTGCCCTGGGCGATGGGAACTTTGGGCTTAGGCTATAACATGACCCGAGCAAAGGAAGTTGCTGGGGAAGACGTGGATTTTATGGATTGGGGCAATTTGTTCGATCCTGAAAAGGCCAAAAAGTTTGCTAGCTGCGGTATCTCTATTTATGATGAAGCCGGTTTGATTTTTCCTACCGTTTTAAATTATATGGGTAAGGATCCCTTGTCTCAGAATCCAGATGATTACTTAGCTGCGTTTGAGGTCCTAAAATCAATTCGTCCCTATATAAAACATTTTAGTCCAGCAGCACATATTGAAGAGTTAGCACAAAACGATATTTGCTTAGTTTATGCGGGTGATGGCGACATTTATATTGCTAGAGATCGTGCTAGGGAGGCTAATCGGTCCTATGAGATTGGCTATTTTATTCCTCGGGGTGGTGCCTTAATCTGGATGGACATGATGGCTGTTGCTAAAAACGCCCCAAACTTTGATAATGCCATGGCCTTCATCAATTACATGGAGACACCAGAAGTGCATGCCGAGATTACTAATGAGATGTTCTTTGCTAATGCTAACTTAGAGTCTATTAAGTATGTTAAGGCGGAAATTGCCAACGACCCCATGCTCTATCCACCTCACGAGGTGCGTGAGACATTGTTCCTGATGCAACCCCAATCGATGGAGTTGCTCAGGCTGCAGACGCGTCTTTGGGCAGAGCTTAAGGCCGGTCGATAAGTCTATTAAGGCTACATTTATCGTCTAAAAAAGTCCAGATTATTTGTTTTGATAATCTAGACTTTTTAAGGTCATGGAGACAGTGGCTAAGCTGTTTTCGCGATGATGGATTTTGACAATTAAGTAATTAAGCGCTGGTGCTACATAAAAGGTCGTGCGACGATCTGGATTGCTACGTTGTCGTTGTACGACCAGTGCCTCAAATTCACCCACACCGGTTTTTATCTGTTCTGTGCCGATTACGTTGTAGTGATGGGTTGTCTGCCTGCCTTTGTAGATCAAGGGGTAAGAGAGTTGTTTTTTACCGGCCATCAAGTCGCAGCGTGCTTTGAAATAAAGACTCATCGGGTCATAGACCCCTTGGCTTAAATCGAATTGCATCTCACCGTCTTTATTGTGCTGACGGATAGCGGTATTACCATGCCAGTTAAAGTTTAGCGATTCTTTGGTGCTGCTACGAAGTATTGGATTAGTACTTGACTGATATGTGGTCGGAGTAATATCACAGCTTTTGCCAATGAATTGTGCGCTTTGAGTTGCGTCTAATAAACTATGCTTGAGACTGAAATTGACATCGTAGGTATTTTGATTGTTACGGATGCTTAAATTAGCATCACCGCTTGCAGGTGTATTGTTATAAGACACGGAAAATACGGCATTGACATAATCTAAATCGCTGGTAGCGGAGGAGTTATGGTTTTGAGCAAAAGCATTAAGAGAGAGGGCGCTGCCTAGGGTAATTACTAGAAAATAAAGTCCTTTTTTGCTCTTGCTGACGTTATGTTTAAAAAAAATCATTATGGTCTCTTACTCATTTTTAATTGAAGTGTTGTTTATTTAATTAGACTTTACAGTACAGTCTTCGTTCAATTTTCAAGTAAATTGCTCTAAACGTAAGAGGGGGTAATTGTATGCCCAATATTTCATATTACGTTTTATGATAGAGAGAATGCTTAAGGCTTTTTAAGGGCTAAGAATGCTTTATTTAAAGGCTGGATTATTGATTGTAAAATAGCTCAAAGACAGATTTGTCAATGATCTAGCTCAATTAAAAAGTACTTTATGCTTGAAATATGACTATTTAATAAAATCGGGTGGAACATTGGATTAAAGTAGTAGAAACAGTGATAATAATAGTATAGATAGTTTGTTTTAAGGGCAAGATAACCCGTTTTAGCCTATATATGGAGGTCATATGCAAATACTAATTAACACAGATAGACATACTATCCGCAACGAGGATTTAGTGGAGCGAGTTGAGACTATCGCTCAAAAAGAATTAAAACATCAAGCACAGCATCTTACTCGAGTTGAGTATTTTTTGTCTGATGTTAATAGTGAGTCACGTGCAGGATCTACCGATAAGCGTTGCGTTGTTGAGGGTCGAATTGCTGGTATGAAACCAGTTGCAGCAGAGCACCGTTCAGAAGATATTCAACAGGCTATTCTTGAAGCGACCCGTCAATTGGTACGTGGCCTCGAAAAAGTAATATCCAAATCTCAAGACCATCGTTCTTAATAAGTAGTTAAGGGACATAGTGGTAAGGAGATAAGTAACTATTAAAAAGGAGAGACTTATGCAGCAAGTAAATCTTCAAACGTTAAGGTATTTCTTAGATAAGCAGGATGGACCGTGCCTATCTTTATACCAACCAACGCATCGCAGTCATCCAGAAAATCAGCAGGATCCTATTCGTTATAAGAACCTGCTCAAGCAGTTAGAGCAATCTTTAGCTGAAAAGTATTCCAAAGCTGAGGTTGAGTTATTCATGAAGCGTTTTCATGAGCTTGGTGATAACAGAGATTTCTGGCAAAAGCAGACCTTAGACGGTTTAGCTATTCTGGCTGATGAGAAGAAGTTTCAGTTATTTACTCTGCAAAGGCAACCCGAAGAGTTTGCAGTCGTTGCAGATTCCTTTCATGTTAAGCCGCTTTTGCGTTTAACTCAGACTCAAGACAGATTCCAAGTTCTTTGTATTACACGTACTGATGTCCAGATGTTTGAGGGGACGCGCGATGGCTTAGATCAGGTGATTTTTGCTGAGGACTTTCCAGAGCATATTGATGATGCAATTGATGAGGGGGCGACAGAGCCTGCTATCCCCTTATCGTCTTATAGCTTAGGCCCGTCAAATCGACAGGGACAAGTGATGCTTTTTCAAGGCGGTCGTAAAGACGCTGTACAAACTGATAAAGATCGATTTTTGGGTGCCGTGGCACGCGCATTGCATAATAATATTAGCAAAGCCGCACAGCTTCCAGTGGTCTTAGTGGGTTTAGCTGAAAACTTAGGCACTTTCAGAAAGAACAATCAAAACCCCTATGTTTTACAACAGGAAATTAATATTGACCCGACTTCCTTAACTGTGGACCAGTTACTTGATAAGGCTTGGTCTATAGTAGAGCCTGTTGCAGCCAAGCGTGTTCAGGAAGAAATTGCACGTTTTAATCAGGCGCATGGTACTGGCCTGGCCAATGGTGACTTAAATCGTACCTTAGCAGCGATTTTAGATGGCCGCGTTGAGACGTTGTTAATTGATGCTGAAAAAAGAGTGGCTGGTAAGGTTGACCGTGACGGTCGTCGCATCGAGGTACTAGAGGATTTTTCTAGCCCTGAAGCTGAAGATGTCCTTGATGATTTAGCCGAGATGGTGTTGCGCCGTGGCGGTGAAGTAAAAATCATTCCGAGTCAGTATATGCCGACGGATACAGGTCTAGCGTCTATTTATCGCTTTTAATTGATACTAGTTGTAATAGCAAAAGGATGAGCTATGCCCTGATCACTTTAGGTTGATCGGGGCATTTTTATCGAAATAACCTAGTAGTTTTGCTTGGGCTAATAAAGAAAATAGTTAACAACTTCATAATTTTGAAATATTACTTTCATAGAATAGTGTAATATTTGAGTTAACTAAACAACATTTATCTGTGGAGAGATTATGTCAGAAGTATTTGTGGTTTCAGCAATGAGAAGCGCTATTGGTGGTTTTGGCGGTACCTTAAAGGATGTCCCACCTCATGAATTAGGAACAACCGTGATTAAAGCTGCTTTAGAAAAGGCAGGCGTTTCTGGTGAAGACGTTGGTCATGTGGTTGTTGGTCATGTTGTTAATACAGAGCCAAGAGATCAGTATTTGTCGCGTTTAGCTTCAGTTAATGCGGGTGTTTCTAAAGAAACGCCGGCGATGAACGTCAACCGTTTATGTGGTTCTGGTTTGCAAGCGATCATTTCTGCTGCTCAGTCTATTAAATTAGGTGATGCAGATGTGGCAATCGGTGCTGGTGTTGAGGTCATGAGCCGTGGTCCATACATTACTCCTAGCTTACGCTGGGGTGCTCGTATGGGTGATAATAAAATCGTTGACATGATGACCGGTGCTCTAACTGATCCATTCGAAGTGGTTCATATGGGTGTTACTGCAGAAAACGTAGCCAAAGAATTTGATATTTCTCGTGAAGAGCAAGACGAGTTGGCTGTAGAATCTCACCGCCGTGCGATTAATGCCATTGAAAAAGGTTATTTTAAAGAGCAAATTGTTCCAGTTACGATTAAAACTCGTAAAGGCGAGATCGTGTTTGACACGGATGAGCATGCACGTGCTGATGTGACTCTTGAGGGCTTAGCTAAATTACGTCCTGCTTTCGTTAGAGAAAACGGTACAGTAACTGCTGGTAATGCTTCCGGTATTAATGACGGTGCTGCAGCGGTTGTTCTGATGAGCGAAGATGCGGTCAAAAAGCATGGTGCTAAGCCTTTAGCACGTTTAGTCTCCTATGCGCACGCTGGGGTAGAACCGCATATCATGGGTATTGGTCCTGTTCCTGCTTCTAAAAAGGCCTTAGAAAAAGCAGGTCTTAAGGTTGAGGAGATGGATGTGATTGAGGCGAACGAAGCCTTTGCTGCACAAGCCTTAGCCGTATCCAAAGGCTTAGGCTTTGACCCAGCTAAAGTAAACCCGAACGGTAGTGGTGTCGGCTTAGGTCACCCGATTGGTGCGACTGGTGCTATTATCACGACTAAAGCAATTCACGAATTACATCGTACCGGCGGTAAATATGCATTAGTTACAATGTGTATTGGTGGCGGTCAGGGTATTGCCGCAATTTTTGAGCGTGTAGAGTAATATCTGTTCGTTTAAAATTGTAGTTGAAGAGCCGTTTCCTTTAATGGAAACGGCTTTTTAGATCATACTCACATACGGTCAAATACAGACCCCTTATGTGGGTGATAAATACGCTCGTAAAATCGTGCAGCATATTCATCCGTCATACCAGAGATAAAATCACAAATGACTCTCAGCAGCATGGCGTGATTATCGGGAAACTCTTTAGCAGTCTTTTTGTATTGTTCTTTATAGCCGTCAGGCAATAGGCGTAGTGGATCGGCGCTTAGAGCCTGGAAGAGCTCAATGACGATTTTTTGACCCTTAAACTCCAGTTGTTGTACATTAGGGCTCAGAATCACTTTGTCCATGACTAGAGCGGAAATGTGCTTAAGTAAATCTTGTTGTGATTTACCAAGATATGCATTGTATGTAATGAGGGGTTCGACTGCATTTTTTATATCAGTTTTATCAATGTATATACTAGTGATGCAGCTATGAACTAGGCGGCCAATTTGACGTTTACGTTTATAGCTTTGTTCTGAGAATAAGTTGTCCTCCACTTCTTCTGACTTTTCTTTTGCCGTTTTTGCTGAAGCTTCTTGAGCGAGCAGAGCCGTAAATAACTTCGTGTTATCAGTAAAATGTGCTCGCCAAGTATCTCGAGTTATTAGTCCTAGAGAGATAGCATCTTCTAAATCATGTAAACCATAGGAAATATCATCTGCTAGTTCCATAATGGATGTATCAAATGATTTATAGCGTGTTTTAAAGTGTCTTTCTTGGTCCTTTATAGGGCTTAGGGTGGTAGTGAAGGACGTTCGTTCTTCTTCAGTCAATGGCTTAAGAATCCAGTCCACAATATCTTGTTCCGTATCTAAAAAGCACTTGGGTGGCATCTGCTCTTTAGCTTTGCTGAGCCATAAAGGGTTACCTAAGGAACCGTAGGCCTTTGGATTGACTGTTTTACTATAAGGCAGAGGGTATTTAAGCACGCCAAACAGAAGGCGACGAGTCGGGTTCATGCCGTTATGCTCAGTGTATTTGTCCAAGCGTGAGAGAATTCTCAAGCTTTGTCCATTACCTTCAAAGCCACCATAATCACGCATGCAGATATTCAGTGCAACTTCCCCACCGTGGCCAAAGGGTGGGTGGCCAATATCGTGAGCCAAGCAAATTGCATTCATTAGCTCATAGTCGGGGAGCAGCATCTTTAACGTTTTTTTATGTGTTTTCTCGACTTCAGTAATACAAAACTCGGGTCTTTTGAGTTTTTGCTCTAACCATCGAACAATACCAACCCCAATTTGTGCGACCTCAAGAGAATGGGTGAGCCGAGTACGATAAAAGTCACTTTCTCCAAGCCCTAGTACTTGAGTTTTTGACTGCATACGTCTAAAGGCAGAGGAGTGAATTAGACGTGCGTAATCACGCTCCCAGGGAGTCCTTACTTCACGATCTGAGTTCGTAGACGATAAGTCGGAGTTAAAGCGTTCTGCCCAGTCAGTTTTAGTTTTGGAGGGATGTTGTGTTGAACTCATTCTGTATTCCTGAGATTGATTCATCTGTGTTAGTGGAGTTTGTTCTCTTTTTGATTGTATCAAGTGTTGGAAATAGACGATTTAGTTTGCACCATAAAGTCCATTAAGTCATTAGTTTGTAATTCAATTGAATCGCTCTGAGCAAGGGGCAGGTTGATTAGCTATGAATCAAACTGGTGTATACTTTTAACGGTTTCTTTTTTTCTGAGTATTATCAAAGCATTAATTAATATGAATAATCCAATACCCTTAAGCAATCTGCCACAAAGCAATATTTTCCAAAAAGGTGATGTTTTCGTCTTATTTGGTGAGTTATTTGGACGTGGTTATGCCACGGGCCTAGTTGAACAAGCTCGTCAGGCTGGCATGGATATAGTAGGCATCACTGTCGGTAGACGTGATGACAACAAAGCGCTGCGTCCCTTAAATGAAGAAGAGCTAGCAGCAGCTGAAGCATCACTGGGTGGAAAGATTATTAATATCCCTTTAATGGCCGGTTTTGATTTGGATGCCCCAGAGGGTGAGCCGACCCCAACTGATTTGCTTAATCAAAGCACTATTAAAAGCTGGCAAGAAGATAAGCTTGATTGGGATTACATTGAGAAGTGTCGAGCAATTGGCATTAAGCGTTTTAAGGATGCGGCAGCTCAGGCCATGTCGGTGCTTGATGGCATGATTGAAGATGGGAAAAATGTCTTTTTTGCCCATACTATGGCTGGCGGTATCCCAAAGGCTAAAGCTTTTATGGTGATTGCTAATCGCATTTATAAGGGTACTGGGGCACGTCACATGGCTTCACAGGCACTGTTGGATAGTGACCTAGGTAAGTTTATTTTACAAAACTTTGATGAGGTCTCTGCTAATACCTTTGAGTATCTGCTTGAGGCTAGTGCAGGTATCCGTGAGCGTGTACAGACAAGTGGTGCTCAGGTACGCTACTCGGCTTATGGCTATCATGGGACAGAGATCTTGATTGACGGTCGTTATCAGTGGCAAACCTATACCAATTACACCCAAGGTTATGCCAAAATGCGTTTGGAGCAGATTGCACAAAAAGCTTGGCAAGACGGCATTAAGGCAACGGTATTTAATTGCCCAGAAATCCGTACTAATTCTTCTGATATTTTTGCAGGTGTTGAGTTACCGCTTATCTCCTTATTAGAAGCGTTGAAAAAAGAAGGAGGTGCTGATTGGGCTGAAGCGCAGTGGCAGGCATGTAGTGATTTACTGCTTGATGATGTGAGCGTAGATGATATCTTACAGAAAGTAGCCGATTTCCATGGTAGTTCGGTTATGCAACCATTTTATGAGGGTTTTGCTGACTGGCCTATGCCTAACAGTCCGGAACAATCTGAGTTGACGATCAATACCTCAGAAAGCATTGTAGAAATGCATAAAGACCGTAAAGCGCTGATTACTGATTTGCTCAGTAACTTAGTACTTGAGGCGAGTGGCGCACTTATCTTTAAGGAGGCGTCAGCTCCGGCAGGTCCTGTCCTATGGTTGAACCATGACATTATTGCTAAGCAGTTGAATCAATTGCATAACTCATAATTTAGCTGAGTCATTAGCACTTCCTCTCGCATCTTAGTGAGAGGAAGATTATGTTGTGAGTGATAATTTTTATCGTTTATTCGCGTTCTATGCTTTTTCTTTCTAAAGCAATCAACTGTTTTTTTCTTTCTACCCCCCAACGATAGCCTGAAATCCCGCCATCACTGCGTAAAACACGGTGACAAGGTACAACAATGCCATGGCGATTATTGGCACAGGCATTAGCAACGGCACGAACTGCTTTCGGTGAGCCGATCCTTTCCGCTATCTCTGTGTAGGACATGGTTTGACCCACGGGGATTTTTTTAAGCTCTTGCCATACTTTTTTCTGAAACTCCGTTCCTTCGATGTACAAAGGCAGCTGCAGCATTTTTTTATAGATAGCTTTGCTAGGTGAGTTTAAATAATCTTTTAAAAGACTTAAGGCCTCATCTAAAAGCTGATTACCTTTCTTTGCTTTATGAGGTTTTGCAGTACTTAAGTGCTTAGCCATATATGTGCGGAGATCATTCAGAACGTCGCTCTCACTATCACCAAGAATAATGGAGTAGATTTGGGTGCCGATACTAGCCACTAAAACAGTTCCAATGCTAGTAGAGCTACTTATATAGTAGACAGTCGCTACAGGATGACTCATGGCAGAATCTCCTTGGATAAAAGGAAAAGGTGGTGATAATTAAAGCTTACACCTTATTTGCTTTGTGTTTTGATTTATAGTGCAGAATAGCGTATTTGTTAAATACGTACTGCATGTCCAGTGCGGTCATAGTTAGTCCTGCGCTACCATCAAGAAAGCCTCGCCTGAAAATATAATCCCTAAAAACACGACCGAGTGACTTGAATACCGCTTTTGTAATGCTAGAACTATCACCAGCAAGTGCTCGCTGTTCTGCCCAGATCTCTGCATATTTTAAATTTTTTTGCACAAAATCATAATAATTGTTGTATGTATAGTGCAGCAAATATCCATCAAGTTTGATGTGTTTACTGTCCTGAGGGCTAATGACACTTTCGTGCACTAAGTTGTCGTTGTAAGTAGTATATGTTGTATGGTAGAGGCGTGCTACAAAGTCAGGGTTGGCACTACCATAGCGGACAAAACGGTCAAAGATCCAATTTAAACGGTTTAACCTATAAATGCTTTTTGTGTCACTCTTCTCCAGTACTGCGCGTATGGATAGAGCCAGTTCTGGCGTCACTACTTCATCAGCATCTAGCCATAAAATCCAGTCCGATTCAACGTATGACTGAGCTAGTTGCCTTTGTGGGCCAAATCCCGGCCATTCTTGATTGACATAAAACTTATCGGTGTAGCGTCGAGCTATGGCCTCTGTTTCATCCGTGCTGCCGGAGTCAAGGATGATAATTTCATCTGCCAACTCTTTGATACTTTCTAAGCATCGCTCAAGGAAATTTGCCTCATTTTTAACAATCATGGCGACAGCAAGCGTAGGAAGTGAAGAGTTTCTATTGTTGGAGGTAGGTGTTTTATTATTCATTTAAATAATTTCTATGTCTTTACCACGGAAAAAGCGCACGAGATTAATCAGGGCGGAGATAGCAATAGCGATAATGCCTAAAGTTATTGCATAGTATACTCCGTGACTTGTTGATAAATGAAAGCAAATAGCGACGCAAGCAGCACCGACACTTTGACCAAAGACACGAGCGCTAGACTGTGTGGCTCCAGTGGCACCGCTACGGTGTAGTGGGGTGGAGAGTAAAATTGTCTTGTTATTAGGGGTTTGAATAAAGCCAAAACCTAGGCCGCTAAAAAACATACAAAGTGCATAAAATCCTAACCAGCTATCTTTGGGTAGAAGTAACAATATTAACAATGCACTGAAGATAACGCATGAACCGATAGCAGCAAGCACAGAGGCCGGATACTTGCCAGAGAGCAGTGCGGCAGGTCTAGCCATCAAAGTGGAGCCTATGGGCCAGGCCATAAATAGCATCCCAACCGTTTGGGTGCTTAGTCCAATGTGGTTTTCGTATAGAAAAGGTAAGCTTAGCATTGCGCAGCCAGCGGCACCAAAGCATAAAGCAGAGACGATGACTGCATACTTAAAGGTTGGAATGCGAAAGAGGTCAACTGGAAAAAGAGGTGCTTCTTGGCTAGAGGAATGCTGCCATAAAATAGTGCCGGCAACAGCGGCAATAGCTAATAAGGCAAGACCCAAGGGGGTATTACTGACTACAAGATCACAACCAGTAATAAAGGTGCCTAAAGTGATGATATTTAAAATGGCACTTTTATAGTCGTAGGGACTAGTAATCGGTGGCACTTGAGGCAAAAAACGTGAAAAAATAAGTGAGATAAGACAAAGTGGGATAGCGAATACAAAAATCCATTGCCATGAAGCAATGGATAAAATAAAAGCTCCTAAGGCTGGACTTAAAACAGCTGTAGTGCCTACGATCATGGCATTAATGCTGATACCATTGGCTATTTCTTTGGG
>LSQX01025663.1_pt1 | contig 20084 bp, 15 predicted proteins | sample 654561 | NCBI WGS metagenome assembly LSQX01 (sample SAMN04489861, study PRJNA283612) | anaerobic digester metagenome | isolation source: 4 biogas reactors fed with cattle manure at either 37C or 55C with and... | place: Denmark: Kongens Lyngby | collected 2014
GTGGCTAATTCATTGTGGATTAATGCAAGTTACATTCCAGAATGACCGGTGATGGTGGGATCCGCGCTTTATGCTTACAATCATAATTTTATCTTAATTCATGCTCTTCACCATAGAAGCATCCTGTTTGCAAAAAAGGCTGGTTTCAATTGTTTGAGTCTGTGTGCTTTTTTCTTTTCAAGTGTTTCCAAACCGGACATCTGGGTAAGAATCTACCCGTTACCCAAACCGGATCACCTTATTATTTAAGCGCTGATAATGGATTTAACAGAAAAATTGACGCGCTTCTGCATTCATCGACACAAATTTCCGGATCGCCCACACGAGACAGCCAATGTTTTTGTGTGTTCTTGGATATAATTAGGGCAAAGTGACTGGATTTTGTGAAAGATTTTGCACTGGTTTGAGGAAACATTGATGCTGTGGAATTTGCTGTCCTGGTATTTTATCCTGGTGGCGCTGGGCTGGTTGACCTTTCCCCTCACCTACCGGGTGCTTGGAAAATTAGCGGATCGAGGCTATGCCCTCAGCCGTACGCTCGGTTTATTGTTGTGGGGTTATGTCTTCTGGTTGCTATCCTTCCTTGACGTGCTGCAAAATCAACCCGGTGGGATCCTGTTCGCGCTGGTTGTCCTGATCAGTATCAGTGTGTGGGCTGGGTGGCAGGCACGACATGAAATGGCATCCTGGATTCGGCGCAACTGGCGTTTGATCCTGGTTGTAGAACTCGTTTTCCTTGCCTGTTTCACCTTCATGGTCCTTGTGCGCGCCTCTGATCCAGACGCTACAGGTACAGAAAAGCCAATGGAACTGGCGTTCATCAACGCTATCTTGAAATCAGAATCCTTTCCTCCCAATGACCCGTGGCTTTCGGGGTATGCCATCTCCTATTACCATTTTGGTTATATTCTGGCAGCCATGCTGGCAAAATTGACCTCCACCTCAGGCGGGGTTGCGTTTAATCTGATGCTGGCAGCCGTTTTTGGTTTGGGTGGGGTGGGTGCCTTTGGCGTTCTTTACAACTTGCTCGGTTCTCGGAAACAAACGGAGAACAAACGGAATCAAAATGCAACCTGGGCTTTGATGGGCACGCTTTTTTTGCTGTTTGTGAGCAACCTTGAAGGTGTTTTGGAAGTGCTTCATCAGGCGGGTGTGGGGTGGAAGGGTAATGAGGGCTCATCACGCTTGTGGGATTGGATCAACATAGAGAGTTTACGCAGACCGCCTTCGCAGCCTTTTTCATGGGTGCCACAGCGATTTTGGTGGTGGTGGCAGGCTTCACGCGTTGTGCAGGATATTGATCTGCTGGGCAACGTCAGCGGTCTTTCACCGATTGATGAGTTTCCAGCCTTCTCTTTCGTGCTGGGCGATCTGCATCCCCACGTACTTGTTATTCCATTTGCGATGCTGCTGATCGGTCTGGCGCTGCATATTTACCTTGGCGGGATGAACCAGGAATCTCGGATCCTTGGATTTCATATTCCTTTCAAAGTGGACCTCCTTTTGCTCTCTGCCCTTGTTCTGGGTGGAATCATCTTCCTCAATACCTGGGATTTTCCTGTTTACTTTGCCTTGCTGTTCGGTGCATATGTTCTTAACCGCATTCAAACTGAGGGTTTGAATTGGGATCGGATTTATGATGGATTGAAATTTGGGATACCCCTGGGTATTTTGTCTCTGGGGTTGGTGGCTCCTTTTCTTGTCAGCCTGCAATCGCAAGCGGGCGGCATTCTGCCAAACATCCTCTATCCGACACGGGGTCTTTACCTGTGGATTATGTTTGGTTCATTGTTTGTCCCGATCCTGCTTTACTTTGGCTGGCTCAGGCGGCGGAACACGCCATCCAATGGACGCGTTGGGGTCGGGTTTGTAGTGGCTCTGATTGCGCTACTCGCCCTGGTTTCCGTCGGCATGGGGTTGATCGCGGCTCGAACTGAAATTGGGGCACAAATCATTGCCTCACAGGGCGAAACAACCCCAATGGGATTATTGTCCTCGGCACTTAAGCACCGTGTGCGGTTTGGATTTGGTTTGTTGACTCTGGCGGCGATCCTTTCCATCGGAGCATCCCTGCTTGTTGGGTTTGTACAGCTTGAAAAGAATGAAAATGAACACCGAGATTCTCACGGCTTCGTCTTGTTGATGATCCTGCTGGGCGGAATCATGGTGTTGGCGCCGGAATTTGTTTATTTGCGGGATGTTTTTGGCGCTCGTATGAACACGGTGTTCAAGTTTTATTACCAGGCATGGATGCTGTGGTCAATTTCAGCGTCTTTTGCGGCAGTCCTTATCCTGCGGTCTGGGCGGGTGGTTTCGAAGGTTCTTGTGGTGATTGTCTTAGGATTAAGCCTGGTTTATCCCCTGCTGGCATTCCCTGCCAAAACGAATGGTTTTTATGCAGAGCAAGGGTACAGACTGGATGCCGGAGGCTATCTTACAATTCAACAACCGCAGGAAGCCGCTGCCATCAAATGGTTGGAACAGCAGCCTTTGGGCGCCGTGGCAGAAGCCGTAGGCGGTCAATATTCAGGTTTCGCACGAGTTGCCACGCTTTCAGGTCAGCCGGCTGTATTGGGATGGCCCGGGCATGAGGGTCAGTGGCGAGGCAGTTACGAAGAGGTGGGCAGCCGGGAAGAGGATATCCGTTTGCTTTATGAAACCTTTGATTGGCAATCGGCATTGACCATCATTCAGCACTATAACATTCGCTACATTTTTGTAGGTTCGTTAGAAATGAGTACCTACGCTGTCAACGAGGAAAAATTTACCCAGAATCTCAGGGCTGTTTTTTCGGAGGGTGATGTGCGGGTTTATCTTGTTCCCGCATTGCTCTCTACCCCATAGCGTTGCGTGATAACGCCTGAATTAAAAATATTGATCAAATTTCGAGGAATCCGCGCTTTTCCTTGAACAATCATTGCCTGTTTTATGGTAGGATTTTTAAGAGAAATGAATTTTGAAAGGTAAATAAATTAATGGTAAGAACTCGATTTGCCCCCAGCCCAACCGGTTATATGCACATAGGCAATTTGCGGACGGCGTTGTATGCCTACCTTACAGCGCGTAACATGAATGGCAAATTTATCCTCAGGATTGAGGATACTGACCAGGAAAGAAATGTGCCTGAAGCTGTTGCAGCGATTTATCGAAGCCTGGACATGGCTGGTCTTGAATATGATGAAGGCCCCGATAAAGATGGTGGCTATGGTCCTTATGTCCAGTCAGAACGTCTGGATATTTACAAGGAATATGGGAACAGGCTGCTTGAAATGGGGGGTGCCTACCACTGCTTTTGTAAAAAAGACCCACAACACTCGGATGAAGATTCACCAATGAGACGGGACCCCTGTCGTTTCTTGAACCAGAAGGAAGTTCAGGAGAAATTGGACCGTGGGGAAGGTTTTGTCATTCGACAGCGCATACCGGATGAAGGAAAAACGACCTTTACGGACCGGGTATATGGTGAGATCACCGTTGAAAATTCCCAGCTTGATGATCAGGTGCTGCTCAAATCGGATGGATTCCCGACCTACAATTTTGCCAATGTGATTGATGACCACCTGATGGCGATCACCCATGTGATGCGTGGTCAGGAATACCTTTCATCGACGCCGAAATACAATTTGTTGTATCAAAGTTTTGGCTGGCAGATCCCCGAGTATGTGCACCTTCCTCTGATCATCAAAGAGGATGGGAGCAAATTCAGTAAGCGTGCGGGAGATCCATCCTTTGAGGACCTGGTTCTGATGGGGTACCTGCCGGAAGCGATTGTGAACTATATCGCCCTGCTTGGGTGGAGCCCGGGCGACGACCAGGAATTCTTTTCCCTTTCCGATCTGGTGCAGGTTTTTAGTGTTGACCGCATCAACAAATCCAGCGCTGCCTTTTCCTTTGACAAACTGACCTGGATCAATGCCGAACATATTCGCGCTTTACCCCCGGAAGCGTTTCATGCATTGGCAGAACCCTATTACTCTGAGCCGCTGAAAAAATTTAATATGCAAAAGATCAGCGAATTGCTGCATGTGCGCACGGAAAAGCTTGCTGATATCCCTGAAATGGTCGAGTTTTTTATTAAGGTACCGGAATATGACATTGAGCTTTACCGTCATAAGAAATCCAAATGTGACCCCGAAATTAGCCTTGTCATACTCAAAGAGACGCTGCCTATCTTTGAGAATATCCAGGTGTGGAATAATGAGACGCTGTTTGGCGAGCTGAAAGCCTATGGAAAAACCGAAGGCTATCAGACGGGTACGGTTATGTGGCCGATTCGTACAGCACTTTCAGGCGTTCCTACCACGCCCGGGGGTGCGACTGCGCTGGCAGAGATCCTTGGAAAAGAAGAAACCATTCGGAGAATCCGGGCAGGCATTGAAAAATTGGACAAAGCCTTTTCATAATTTGATACGCTAAAATTTAGGATATTTGAGAAATTCGCCAGAGGGTCTATCTCCTTCTGGCTTTTTTATTCATTTCTGTTGTACGGCTGGCGGTAGGTGGTCAATTATATCAGCGCTGGATGCGCTGATATTCTATTCAGTCTTTCAAACCCAACCATTTCATGTGGGCAGGCATCGTCTTAGGGCATCCTAATTTGCAAATTAGAGGGTTTCTAAAGCGAAAGAGAACCTATCAAGTGATGCTGCTCTATTAGGATTTCGTGTTATTTTCCGTAAAAGTTGAGTGCACGAGACCTGGGCTATAATAAGAAGTATAAGGTTTGATGGGATTATTGTTTTAATGGCGCATCAATTTTGCGAGGAATCATGTCTGAACAAATCCAACAAAAATATCCTGTCTTTATCTTGTGCGGCGAAGACCCTCACAGGCGGAGATTGATGGAGGAAATCGATCCTGAAAGAAAGTATAAATCCAAAGCGCTTCTTCCATTTCTGGGCAAGCGTCTGATTGATTGGCAGGTTGAAGAACTGACGCAATCGCCATGGGTCGATGAATTATATATTTTAGGACTTTCGGAAGCCGATTTGCCTTTTAATTTTCCCGTTCATTATGTACCGGTTGAGACCGCATCGGATGTTTCGAGGAAACTTCTTGCTGGATTGGCATATCTGAAAAAAGAAGGCAAGGATGATGGTTTGGTCGTTGTGAGTTCCTGTGACGCGCCGGGAATTAAAGTAAACGAGATCAACCAATTTTTTGAAATTCTTAACGAAAATCCAACGAGCGATTTTGTGCTCTCACTAGTGCCGGAAGTTGTTGCTGAGGCTGTTTTCCCGAAATCCGGTCGGGTTGTGGCGCGCTTTGAGGATTGTCAAGTTTTACCCGGTGAGTTGTTTGCAGTAACCCCCAGAGCTATCAGAAAGAAAAAACACCTCATTGCAGATATTGGTAATCGGCGGAGAAAGATCAACCGGCAGGCAGATACCATCAGCCTGGGTCCGATGTTGAAACTTGTTGCCCGACAGCCAAAAACCTGGCTTACCATCATCAAATATTTGCGGGGAAAAGCAACACTGGCAGATGCCGAGCGCAGCCTTTCGGCAGCCTTTGGCATCAAGGTAAAGGGGGCGATCATCCCTGAGGCAGGCTTTGGTATGGATATGGACCTGCCAGAGGATTATGAACGCCTGAAAGAATACGTTCAGAAAACGAAGTTGGGTGGGGATTCCCGGGCAATCGCAGAGGTATAACAAGCTCACGTTAATATGGCACGTATCCGGGTTATTTTCAGTCCGGCTGGTTGATGGGTGACCAGGACTGGTTTTAATGTTGTACGAAGGGGATCTTTTATTTTTTTGTCACCTTGATGAAGTAAATTCCGCCGATGATAAAAATGCCGCCCAGAATTTGATGGATGTTAATTCCTTCACCTTCAAAAACCGCCGCCAAAATAACGGTTAGCACAGGCTGTAACAAAAATGTTGAGCTAACTATCGTGGCGGGCAGCTTCCTGAGCGCATAGTTAATCGAGTAATAGCCCCCTAATTGGGAAAGAAGACCGGCAAAAAGAAAGACCAGATAGGTTTGTGTGGAGTATCCAAAAAGTGATAACCCCATCCAGAGAATGATAACCAGGAGAACGATCATGGCGGAGAATGAAGAAATCAGTAAAAACGACGTCACCTTGAAATCTTTCTGCGCATATTGAGAGATAACCAGGTAGCTGGCAAAGAAAAAACTTGAAATGAAGGCAAAGCCCTCACCAGTCAGAGAAAATTGCGAAGAGAAATCCATTTGAGAAGAAAAAAATATCACGTTTCCCAACAGAATCGCTGCCAGAGCCAACCAAAAAGAACGAGCATATTTTTCTCGCAAGACAAGGATGGCAAATAACGCGACCCATAAGGGTGCAATATAATTTAGCAGGGTGACATTTGCCACCAGGGTGTTTTCGACGGCAATGCTCCAAAATGCGTGATCAATCCCGGATACCACCCCTGCCAACACCGGCAGCAGCCAAATTGAACTTATTTTGGGTAAGACGGATCCTTCTGGGTTGGGATTTTTGCCTAACAGGTGAATTATTCCCATGATAACGGAGGCAGTCAACATCCGATAAAAACTGGTCACGATGCCTGGTCCATCCGCCCAGCGCACGAACATCGGTGAAAGGGAAAGAAAAATGATGCCCATGAACAGTGCAAAGTAGGCTGTGGTGTGAGATGGATTGTCTTCAGCGCGCTTGGGTATCAATAATCGGGGTCTCCTGTTTTTCAGTTAGCGAATTTTATCAAAAAATAAAAATGGGATCTCTTGTGATTGAGAGAGAAAATAAATAAAACAGGTTGATCTTTCTGCTCTCATTTTTTGAGGATCACCAATGGATTTCGCCCCTTGAAGGGCAGCGTGTGTTCCCAGCTTTGGCGGAAATCATGATCCGTCATCCAGAATAATTGAGAAGAAGTCATCTTCCACGGGCTGATGAACCCCCAGGGGGTTACGTGTTCATCTCCCGATCGATGGGTGGAATTGTAGGCTGCCAAGATCATGGCATGCCCGCCCGGACCCGGGAGCGTATTGTAATTGTAGCTGGTCGTCCCCAGATAGATAGGCGGCACTTTCTTCCTTAGCCATGTCAGGGTGACGATCGGAATGGCGTGCGGGTCATCCAAATAATGGGTGAGCGTATTGGCATCCCCGTGCTGAAAATGAACATCGATGGGGAGATCCCTTGTTCTGGCAACATAACGCGCCATGCGCATCAGCATGTGGGGTGTGACAGCCCAACCAGGATAAACGCGCATAAATTTTCCTCGCCACCAAAGCTGATTGACTTCGAATGCCAGCGCGATCGGATCAAGCTGGTAGTTCAAAAGCAGTTTCAAGCTTGTGGCAATCGCGTAGAAAGTGCAGGTATTACCAACCTGTAAAGATTGGTAGCTTGCCAGATCTTTCTCGGAGAAATTATGGAGTGTCTTTTTTATCGTTTTGTTCATTGGTAATCAGGCTCCGTCTGCCCTCAAAGAAATGTTTACCCTCCAATGCTGAACACATGAATGCCTCATTATTAAATCCTCGCTCCGGATCGTAGGCGAAGAAACCTGCAAATAAGGTCTGAGAGATCAGCGCCAACCAATCATCAAGGCTTGTGGCAATTAGATAGCGTTCGGGATGTTCCCTCAAAAACAGGATGATTTGACCGGTGCGTTGCGGTTCGATGGGATCCGTGTCGAGGCAGAAATAATCTCCAGCATCATTGGTGATGAATGGGATCCAACCAGGATGCCACCAGGTTCTTGTAATATAGGGCGAAGGCTTGGGATCAAGTTCATTAAAAACGCCCTTTTTTGTGATTTGCGTCAGGTAACCCCATGCTGCCTGGATCTCTGCGATGGACATCAGGCGCCAGTTGCCAAACATGCCAGCAGAGACGTGGGTTTCGCCATCCGCCTGAAGTAACAGCTGGCGCAGGCTGTCAGGGATAACCAGACCGCTCACCTCTTCGAAGTGGGCAAGCGCATCTGGGTTTGCCGGCGGTCGGAAATGTACATCCAGCACGTATTGCTGCATCCAGGTTCGAATGGTGTTGAAGGATTTTAAAATCGGAAGTGAGTTGTTCATAGGCTAAAAATTTCAATAAACTATTTTTTACTTAATGGTGTGCGGTTGCCATCCAAAGCTCGCAGACGTGAGGGGCAACCCACCAACATCGATCGGAAAGGTTCTATAATATTGGTTAATCTTACCAAATCAAAACGCGTTGTGGGTATTTTTTCCGTAAAAAAGCGCCTTTTTTTGTCAATATAAAAAAAACAGACAATTCTCGCAAATCAGCGCTTTTTCCTTCTCCGGTATTTCTTGGGCGGTGTGCCGTGCCCTGTGATGACTTCCTTCTGTTTTTGTTTGCCAGCCGGGTTCTTCTCGACGAATAATTTTTCGCCAGTGAAGGGGTCCTTCTCAGTATGGTACATCACGCTGGCATAGGTTGAGGGGGTGGGCGTGAAGATCTGGACCTGGTTGGGTAAAACGTCCAGCTCCTGGATTGCAAACTGTTTGAGGGCTTGCATATCCTCGATTGTGCAACCCGGGTAGGCGGCGATCAGATAGTAGCTGAGAAACTGATTTTTCCCTGAAGCCCTGTTGACCTCAATAAAACGTTTCTTGAAGGATAGTAACGCTTCTCGATCGGGCTTTCCCATTTTTGCTAAAATTTCGGGTTGGGTGTGTTCAGGCGCGATTTTAAGCTGACCAGAGATGTGATGCTGAACCAGATTGTGTAAATAGGCGCCGCCATAGTCCCTATCGGACATGAGCAGGTCATACCGCAAACCCGAACCGACAAAGACCTTTTTGACGCCCTTCAATTGACGAATTTTTTTCAGCAGATCAATTTGCCGCTTGTGGTTGATTGGTAAGATTGGGCAAATCTCGGGATAGATGCAGCGTCTATCCTGACAGGCACCCTGACGCAGCTTGACGGGACATTCAAATCCATACATGTTGGCAGTTGGGCCGCTCAGGTCATAGATCATTCCTTTGAAATCGGGCAGTTGCGAGATCTTTTTCACCTCTTCCAAAACGGAGTCCTGGCTTCGCCACTGAACCGTGCGACCTTCATGAACCGCGATGGCGCAAAAATTACATTCCCCATAGCAACCGCGATGGGTTGGGACGGAGAAACGAATCGTCTCAAGCGCCCTGACAGAACCTTCCTGCTCATAGTATGGATGTTGCGCTCGTTCATAATCAAGCGCATAAATGTGATCCAGCTCTTTTTGCGACAAAGATGGGCAAGGTGGGTTTTGAACGAGATAACGATCCTGATGCAATTGAGCCAAACCTTTTGCGCTGATGGGGTCATTGTTCTGATAGAAGGCGTGAAACATCTCGATGAACGCGTCTTTGTTCTGGGCCACTGTTTCAAAGGATGGGAGTTCCAGGTAATTTTCTGGCGGCGTCTTGCTGATATATGAAAGGCCACAAATCTTTTTCGGGTCCTGACCTGTTTTGAGGGCTTCCGCAAGGGCGATCACCGAACTTTCAGCCATGCCATACAGCAGGAAATCTGCCCTGGCGTCAAAAAGCAGTGAACGACGAATTGAATCTGACCAGAAATCATAATGGGCAATGCGACGTAAACTGGCTTCAATTCCACCAAGTACGATTGGAACGGTGTTTTTAAAGTAGCGCCGGATCAGGTTGGCATACACAATCGTGGCGCGGTTGGGGCGCTTCGTGTTGTGTCCACCCGGGGTGTAATCGTCCATCCGCCGGGGTTTGCCGGTCGCGGTGTAGTTTGCGACCATTGAGTCGACGGCTCCGGCAGTCACGCCCCAAAAAAGGCGGGGCTCACCCAGACGGGTAATATCCCTGTCAGATTGGTGATCGGGCTGGGCGATGATGCCCACGCGATAGCCGGCGTCAAGCAATACCTTGCCAATTACGCTCGCTCCCATGTAAGGGCTGTCGATGTAACTGTCGCCTGTAATCAGGATCACATCAAGGGCATCCCAACCTGCCTGAGCAAGCTCTTTTTGTGTTGTCGGTAAGAACATAAAGGACCTCAATTTTGCAGGTTCGGATTGATTTTACCTTAGTTGATGATGATCGGTTGAAATGGGGAGGCATAACCTGAGACCTGAAACAACGAATATTGCCGAACTTTGACCGGTGGCAAAATATTGTGTACCAGAATTAATGGGGTGTGATGATGGGGGTGAATGTTTTATATGGCTGCAATTGGGGATCAGGAATGTTTGAAACGGCAGCGAAACGTAGTGGTCGTATAAGAACAAAAAAGTGCAGTCCGGATAAAAGGATTGCGCTTTCGACTGTGATCATGGCAATCAAGTTCATTCGCCGATAATCTTTACCAAAACTCGCTTTCTTCTCCGCCCATCAAATTCACCATAAAAAATCTGTTCCCAGGTACCAAAATCAAGGCGGCCGCCTGTGACAGCCACCACAACCTCTCGCCCCATCACTTGTCGTTTTAGATGGGCATCGGCATTGTCTTCACCGGTGAGGTTGTGACGGTATTGGCTGATCGGTTCATGCGGCGCCAATCCCTCCAACCATTTCTCATAATCGTGGTGCAGACCCGATTCATTGTCATTGATAAATACAGATGCTGTGATGTGCATGGCGTTCACAAGGCACAATCCTTCTTTGATCCCGCTTTCAGCCAGGGCTTCACGCACCTGTGGTGTGATGTTGATGAATGCCCGCCGTGTTGGGATATCAAACCAGAGTTCTTTTCGGTAAGATTTCACTGAAAACTCCTTTCATCAGAACGTGAATATTATGATCTATATTATCATACTGGAACGCACCTGGCATCAGCGGTCAATGTTGAAAGATGCCATCATCGCATCCAATTGATCTATGCTGGGCGAAAAACTGCTGCCATTTTGCGATTCCATCCAGGCGATTGTATCGGTGATGTAGGTGTTCCAACCCTCATCAAAGGCATACCAATCATTGACCTGTCCCTTATCAGGAAGCCCGGGATGAGAAATGGGAAGGACAGCGCTCAGATAATAACGCCCATCACTTGTGATGCCCTGATAGGTGTAAAACAGGTTGGAATTATCGACGGGATAAAGCGCCTGACCATACATGGTTAAAAACCGTACGCCTGAACCATTTTGGAAATCAAAGTAATTGACATAAGCTGAAAACAGCTGAGCAGCATTCCACATGGGGAGGAAAGGAAAAGAACTTGACGATCCACCAGCAGGGCGGCTGATCAGTGTTTGTTTCAGGCTGTCAATGATATTGCCTGCATAGATGCTGATCGCACGGTAATCTTCAACAGGAAACACCCTGATAAATGGTTCATGAAAATGATCCGGCAAGGCGTAGGCAGTCAATCCGAATTCAAAATACGTGGGAAAATTGTCCCCCGGCATATAGTCTTCACCAAAATACTGTTCGTCGATCGTATTTGCATCAACACCCCCTGCAAGGCTGGGGTGAAATGAAAAGCTGATGCCTTCGTAGAGCAAGTCAGGTTCTTCTGGGGACGTCTTATCAGACGGCGTTGGTTCAATAAATTCCATTTCTTCAGTGGGTTGAAGGGGTTCAACCTTAAGCCGATCGTCTAAAGCATTTTGTGTTTGTTGGAGGGAAACCAGGGTTTGTTGAATTTGTGCGCTCTCATTGTCATCATTTTTAATAACCGTTCCCAATGAACATGCGACGGACACAAACAATACGACGATCAGGGGAATAATGATGGGTTTACGGGAAGCGTGCTTGTTTTTCATGATCACTCCTTATGATGAAAACACGGATACCTTTATTTTTGTAATTATAATTTATTCCATACACCATGTAATGACCGCAAATTAAAAGAAAAACAACGGATGACGGCGTTATTTAAAAGACGGTTTTTTCACTTTTCATCAGGTTTGTTTGAAAAGTGATTTTGGTTGTGCTCTTTTTGAGAGGCTTTATCCCTGTGAACTTCCTCCTGGATAATATTGAAAAGAAGTTTTCCGGAGACATCCCAGTTTACTTTTTCATCAAATCGTTTTCTTGCAGCTTTGCGGTATCTCGGATAGCGTTTTTCGTCCTTGATGAGTGAGATGATGGCATTCACATATTTAGAAGGACTGCTGTTTTCAGGTAAAACAATCCCTGTAACATCATCCTGAACAGATGTTGCCAGTCCGCCGGCGGCATTTGTGATGGTTGGCAGGCCAAAAGCTGCGGCTTCACTGATAACGATGCCCGCTGAATGAAAACGAGAAGGATGAATGAGTAAATCCGCCCAATTAAAACAGTCGAAGTAAGCAACGAGTTCTTCGGGCTGTTCTTTTTCAAAATTGCCGAGGAACCTTATGTTAGATTGATTGACACCATCAATTCCGACAATTCGCAACTCTGTCGGGTATCCCTTTTCATTCAATAATTGTGTTGTTTCAATCGCGATATCCATACCTCTCAAATGAAAACGTTTACCGACAAGAAGAAGATGTAGTTTGTCTCCAACCTGTTTATGAATAGAATCCTTGGCGGGAATGATAAATTCGGGGACATACGCGGGAATAGGCATGACGACAACTTTTGAGGAGTCTTTCCGATAGTATGTCTTAATAATCTCGGCGCTTGCATCGCTGAACGTAATAATGCGATCACATTCCCGAATTGATTTTGCTTCCCAGTTTTCCATTATTCGAAAGCCGAGTTTTGAAAAAATTGGCCAAACATCTTTGGTCCACTTAACAGTTGAATCACACATATAGACGAAAGGTCTGTCGATCTTTGCGTGAACCAGAGGGGCTGAATATTTGGAAAAGATCACATCTGGCTGTAATTCTTCAATCGCTTGATTGACAATTTTTCCGGCTTTTCTTAATCCAGAAGGATGATATTTTATCCATCGTTTCTTGGAAAACAGCCGATAGAGCTTTGTGATTATTTTTTCGAAAATGTTGGGGTTATCTTCAAAGGGACCTGCCAGGAAAACCTCGGTTTCAGGTTGTTTCTTCAGTTGATTGAATGCGCCAAAATCAGATCCGCTGTGTTCATTCTGGACTGTAGGATCCCAACGCCCCGCAATATAGAGGATTCTCATGTCATTCTCCAAGTTTTATTCGTTTTACAATCAGTGTATCATGCAACCAATGACTGAAAGGTTGTTTTATGTATTATTTCACCTTTTCCTTACCGTTGCCTGTCTTATTTTGAATGAATTGTGAAGATTGTCAGAAAGAAGAGGGGTGTGTTACAATAAAGCGGTTTACTCCAAATTGAAATGGAAAAATTTGATAATGACAAAAAAATCTAATTTATTAATCACACCATACGGTGGATCACTGGTTTCTCTGGTTGTTACAGGCGATGAGCGCGAGGAACTGATTAAACAAGCGGGGAGTTATCCCACAATCCGGATGACGCCCCGTCAGACTCATGATATGGAATTGCTGGCTGTGGGTGGATTTTCTCCACTGGATCGTTTTATGGGACAGGAAGATTATAAATCCGTGATGGAAAACATGACTCTTGCCGATGGCACAATCTGGCCAATCCCGATTATTTTAACGATTGATAAAGTTGATTTGCCTGACCAGGCGAATTGGGTCACGCTGCGCGATGTTCATAACCAGATCATGGCTGTGATGCGCCTGGAAGAGGTATTCAGGTTCAACTGGCGTGAAGAAGCTGAAAAGGTTTATGGCACAGTGGATGTTAAACACCCGATTGTTTCTGAGATGGCAGGATGGGGTGATCTGTGTCTTTCAGGTGAATTGAAGGTGCTGAACCTGCCTGTATATGATGATTTTGCAGAGTTGCGGCTGACACCAACACAAACCCGGGCAAAACTTGAAGAAATCGGCAATTCAAACGTGGTCGCATTTCAAACCCGCAATCCCATGCACCGCGTACATGAAGAACTCACAAAACGCGCCAGTAAACAGATTGATGGGAGTTTGTTGATTCATCCTGTGGTTGGAATGACCAAACCGGGCGATGTGAATCACTACACCCGCGTCCGAATTTACAAGGCACTATTTGATAACTATTATGATAAAGGCACATTGCTTGGTTTGCTGCCACTGGCCATGCGGATGGGGGGACCGCGCGAAGCCGTGTGGCACGCCATCATTCGCCGGAATTATGGCGCCAACCACTTCATCGTTGGGCGCGACCATGCAGGCCCTGGCAACGACAGCACCGGGAAGCCCTTTTATGGTCCCTATGACGCTCAGGAATTGCTCAAGTCCGTCGAAAAAGAAATTGGCGTAAAGATGGTGCCATTTGAGATGATGGTGTATCTGCCCGATGAAGACCGTTATGAACTCATCTCACAGGTGCCCGAAGGTGCAGCCACTGCTTCGATTTCGGGAACACAGGTGCGTGAAGATTACCTCGCCAAAGATCTTCCGCTGCCTGAATGGTTCACCCGCAAGGAAACATCCCAAATTTTACTGGAAGCCTATCCCCCTCGCCATAAGCAGGGTTTTTGTATCTGGTTCACGGGGTTGAGCGGCTCAGGAAAATCGACAATTGCCAAGCATTTGATCAGTATGCTGCAGGAATATGGGCGCAACCCAACCGTGCTGGATGGCGATGTGGTAAGAACGCATCTTTCCAAAGGGCTGGGATTCAGCAAGGAAGACAGGGACACCAACATTTTACGGATCAGTTTTGTAGCCGGAGAAATCGTGCGACATACGGGCGCTGTGATTTGTGCAGCAATCAGCCCTTTTCGCCAGGCCAGGCGTGAAGCGCGCAAGATGGTGCCCGATGAGCATTTCATTGAAGTTTTTGTGGACACACCTCTGGAGGTGTGCGAGCAGCGCGATGTTAAAGGTTTGTATGCCCGCGCCCGTGCTGGTGAACTCAAGAACTTCACGGGAATTGATGATCCCTATGAAGAGCCGATTGAACCGGAAATTCACATCAAAACTGTTGGAAAAACTCCCACAGAAAACGCACGTGAGATCATTGATTATTTACTCAAGACGGGTTTCCTGGTTGAATACAATAACAATCATCAAAACACCAAATAAGCGTCGTTTCCCTTTTCAAGGGAAAAGTGAGAGTTGAATACTGAAAACAGGCTGCTATTCCAGAGCAGCCTGTTCTTTTTTTATTGAGAAAACAGGTGATTGAATTAAGCTTCAGATATTGTGCTTTAGTTCAATCACTGTTTTCCTCAGAGTCAACACTGTTGACCGGGTCGTTTCTTCGTTGCTCGGGATATTTTTTGATCCCTGCTTCGAGGATGTCCATCAGGTTGGTCATCAATTGTTGGGCTTCCTCGCTTTCAATGAAGGACATATCCTCGAAGTCTTTCTCAGTAAGACCTAACCGCGTGATGAAGTATTTACCAAACTCGTAGAAAAGGATTTCCATGATAAATGCTGCCACATCGGTATCAACCCAGACGGCGACCTCGTCATGTAAAATCCCCTGGGTGATCAGCTGCTTAAAAAATTGGGTGGTACCTCGGCGTTTAAGTTCTTCTTTCATGTCCGGGAATGTGACGTTATCAACAAAGGCGCGATAAGCAATCTGAGCCAGTTCTGGATGGCGGATTTCGAAGAGGACTTCTGAAAGAAACTGCCAGCGCATGTAACCAAACAAACTTTCCGAATGGGCAGGAGCTGGAATATCTTTGACAAGCTTTAATTTTTCATTGGTGCTCAGATCCACCAGATACCGGTAAAGATCCATTTTGTCATCGAAATACTGGTAAAAACTCCCCTTTGAAATTTTTGCTTTGCGAACGATATTTGAAATTGAAGCCACATCATAGGGGTGGGCGGCAAACTCAGCAATTGCCAGATTTAAAATTAAATCTTGTTTTTCTTTGGGCAGGTTGTAGAAAGTATCTTTGGGCATATTGTCTCCACATCCAATTTTACTCAATATTTGAATTCAGATAATTGATTCCGTCAAATCTTACTTATTTGATCATTTATTTAAATTGGGATGGAGGTGCTGTGGAGACATAGACAAGCATGTTAAAATGAGAACACATAAATTAACACCTTTCAAAATCTGAAGACAAGATTGGCATGGGAGAATGCCAGGTTTATTTATTTACATCAGAGGGCGATACGGTGCATACGATTTGCCATGCCATTAACTTGTTTCGCAAGTTTGGCAATTTTTTTAGCCTGAGTAGAATATATTGCAAGGAATGCTCGTAGATCAAACAAATCCAATCCATTTTGGCGGTTATCGCCGTTCAAATTCTCAAGAGGGGGGTGAGAACATGCAAAACCAAATGACTGAAAATCAACATAATCCTTTAGAAGAGCTGAGAATATGCAAAAAACATTTCCAGAACGTTTAAAACAGATTATTTTCGCATTTTTAAAACTGGGATTTGTTGCATTTGGCGGCCCAGCAGCAGCCTACGGCATGATGCGACAGGAATTTGTGACCCGTAAAGGCTGGCTTGGGGAGGACGATTTTTTTGATTTTATGGGACTCGCAAATCTTATTCCAGGACCGAATGCCGTGGAGATGGCGCTCCTGATCGGTCATCATCATGCCGGCTGGATGGGATTGGTGCTTGCCGGCGTATCTTATATTTTCCCATCTACGGTTGTTGTCCTGATCTTTGCATGGATTTATCAACATTATGGCGCTTTGCCCGCGATTGAGGGCGTTCTTTACGGAATCAAACCGGTTGTTCTTTCGATTCTTGTTTCAGCGATGTGGGGCATCCTCAAGCCAAGGATAAAAAACACAACAGGGCTGATCATGTTCGTTATTGTTTTTGCTGCCTATTTGAGCGGTATCAGCCCAATGTTGTTACTGCTGGGTGGCGGTGTATTGATGAACCTTTACAGGATGATTGGTCGCAAAGGTAGCAGCCCCGGTTTATCGCTTGTTTTTCCAGTCTTATCACATTTTCTTCAATCAATTGCGTTGCAAACACAACCTTTTAATCTGCCCATGCTTTTCTGGGTGTTTCTAAAAGCCGGTGCATTGATGTTGGGCAGCGGTTATGTTCTTATGGCTTTTATCCATAATGACCTGGTGGTCAGGTTAGGATGGTTGACCGACAACCAGATCGTTGATGCGATTGCAGTTGGGCAGGTCACACCAGGCCCTCTTGCAACAACCGCAACGTTTATTGGTTTTTTGTTGGGTGGGTTTCAAGGTGCGTTTTTGGCAACAGCCGGGATGTTCCTGCCCTCCCATATCATCGTGATCATCCTGATTGCTTTTATCGGAAAAATCAGGGGATCGGAACGATTTGCGGGTTTCCTCGAAGGGGTGAATTTTGCCGCATTGGGACTGATGGTTGGGGTGACCTGGGAAATCTCCAGAACGGCTTTGATTGATCCCATCACCGTGATTATTGCTCTGGTGGGGTTAATAGTTTTGTTGAAATATAAGATCAGCGCCGCCTGGCTGGTTATCGTCGGTGCTTTGATCGGATTGGTGCTTTGACCCTTTTTTGGTGAGAATCTCTTCAATGTATGGTGGGTGATGGGCGTGCACAGCCCCTCATGGGATTGTGTCGCAACTGCAAGTTAAATGACTCAAAAATAAGACGGTCATCTTTGACGGGTCGCCCTTTTGGAATGATATATAATTGGGTAAATGCGTAGAGCAATAAGAAAGGAATTTTAATATGAGTATGAAGGTTGGAATCCTCACATCAGGCAGCGATTGCCCCGGTCTTAATGCTGCGATTCGAGGCTTTGGCAGGGCAGCGCAGCAAACCTATGGGATGACCGTCCTCGGTTTCACTGATGGTTTTCGGGGATTAATGGAAGATAAAACAGTCGATCTGAGTGGCAATGCCCTTTCGGACATTCTCACCAGAGGCGGCAACATCCTTGGGACGAGTCGTGAACTGCCCTACAAGGTTCTTGAAAATGGAAAAACCGTCGATCGAACGGACCTTGCGGTCGAAGTTTATCATCGGCATGGACTGGACGGCCTGGTTTGTATTGGTGGAGCGGAAACTCAAAACGCCGCCTGGCACCTTGCCCGGGCGGGGTTGAATATTCTGACCCTTCCTAAATCGTCGGAAAATAGCATAGCGAAGACAGACATAACAATTGGTTTTGATACAGCCCAATTGATTGCCGCTGAAGCAATTGACCGCCTTCACAGCACTGCCCATAGCAACCATCGGATCATTATTGTTGAAATAACGGGAAGCCAGGTGGGCTGGCTGACGCTCGGTTCTGGCATTGCAGCCGGGGCTGATGTTATTTTGATCCCTGAAATTCCATATCATGTTGAAAAAATTGCGGAAGCTATCAACACACGCCTTGAGGCTGGAAAACGTTTCAGTATTGTGGCGGTCTCGGAGGGTGCAAATTCTTCTGAGCTGGTTGCTTTTTTTGAACGTTCTTTGAAACTCAATCGGCTTAGAGATCAAGGCGGAAATATTGAAGACCGGCAGGCGCAAATCAATACCCTCAAGAAAAAATATGCAGGGCAGACGCTTTTTCTGGCGAACCGTCTGGAAGAGATGACCGGTGTTGAAAGCAGGGTCACAATTTTGGGCTATCTCTTGAGAGGTGGGACGCCTTCCGCCACCGACCGGGTTTTGGCAACCTACCTGGGCACCCGCGCAGCAGACCTGCTGGCAGAGGGCAAAACCGGTCAGATGGTTGCTTACCAGGGCGGAAAAGCTGTCTGCGTTCCTCTGGAGGATCTGTTTGAACAGACGAAACCAGTGCCATTGGACCATCACTGGATCACAGCGGCAAAACACGTTGGGACAGTGTTTGGGGATTAACAATGCGGTGTTTGGTCCTCGGTTGGTATCCCTTGATCAGGAGGAGCAGTTTAACAGCCTGATACGACAAGTGATGGTCACACAGGAACAGTATTGATGTTGTGCTGTGATGGTTGTTTTGAAAATTTAAGAATTTAGCAAAGGATATTTTATGTCACTAACCTTGGAATGGCGACATCGGATCATCGCATGGCGCGAGGAGCTTGCCCGACACTTTTTTGTAAAAGCAGGAAAAATCCCGGTTGAAGCGGCGTTTACAATGGACCAGTTTCAACGGGCACAGGCTTTGGAAGGATTAACCTTCAAACCGATTGAGTCGGGAACAGCCTGGGGCGCAAAATGGGAATACGGCTGGTTCAAAGGCGAATTTTCCATTCCCCCTCAATTGGACGGAAAAATAGTGGCGCTGGCAATGGATGTCGGCGCTGAAGCTGTCGTATATGTAAATGAGGCTTATGCTGGCGCGGTCGATGAATTTCATAAGGTGATCCTTCTGACGGAATCGGCTGTCGCTGGGGATCTATATTCAATTGTGATGGAAGCCTATGGCGGGCATGGCGGGCGAGAATGGCGTGCAGGGCCAACGCCGCCTGACCGTGATACGGTGCCCGAGCCGCCGCTTGCACAGCAGAAACTGGGTGAGAGTTGTTTTGGTGTGTGGAACGAGGTTGCTTTTCAGCTGGCGATGGACGTGGAGACCCTGTGGGATATAAGGGAAAATATCGATCCGGAATCATTGAGGGTGATGGGGATCGATGAGGGCTTGAAAGATTTTACTCTGATCGCCGATTTTGAAGCGCCAGAAGATGTCATGCTGAAAAGCCTGCAAAGTGCTCGCGATCGTCTGAAACCACTGCTTGAGAAGCACAATGGCGATACGACGCCCGAGATGGTTGGTTTCGGACACGCCCACATTGATGTCGCCTGGCTGTGGCCCCTGGCAGAAACAGAGCGGAAATGCGTCCGCACCTTCAGCACCCAGCTGGCATTGATGGCGCGCTACCCTGAATTCCGTTTTCTTCAAAGCCAACCCCATCTTTATGTCATGGTCAAAGAAAAATACCCTGACCTTTATGAGAGGATCCTGGATGTGGTTGAGCGAGGACAGTGGATCCCTGACGGTGCTTCCTGGGTGGAACCGGATACCAACCTGACCGGCGGCGAAAGCCTGATCCGTCAACTGATCCACGGGAAGCGGTTTTACAAAGACGAGTTTGGCGTGGACTGTGAAATGCTGTGGCTGCCAGATGTCTTTGGCTATTCCGGTGCATTACCGCAGATCATGCGCGGTTGCGGCGTGCGCTTCTTCTCGACCCAGAAAATTTTCTGGGCGTATACCGGTGGCGAACCCTTTCCCTATAACACCTTCATCTGGGAAGGCATTGATGGGTCAGAGGTGATGGCACATTTTCATAATGATTACAACAGTGAAACACGACCGGAAGCGGTGATC
>LSQX01234698.1_pt1 | contig 20075 bp, 13 predicted proteins | sample 654561 | NCBI WGS metagenome assembly LSQX01 (sample SAMN04489861, study PRJNA283612) | anaerobic digester metagenome | isolation source: 4 biogas reactors fed with cattle manure at either 37C or 55C with and... | place: Denmark: Kongens Lyngby | collected 2014
CATCACGGGGATCTTGCCGCCGCCGCCGGGGGCATCCACCACATAGGTGGGGATACAAAGCCCGGAGGTGTGTCCACGCAGGGATTCCATGATTTCGATTCCCTTGGAGACGGGGGTGCGGAAATGAGAGATTCCCTGGGAAAGATCGCATTGATAGATATAGTATGGGCGCACGCGGTTTTTCACCAGTTTGTGCATCAATTCTTTCATCACATCCGGATGATCGTTAACGCCTTTGAGGAGCACGGTTTGGTTGCTCAGCACCACGCCGATTTCTGCCAAACGTGCCAGGGCTTCTGCGTTTTCTTCGCCCAGTTCGTTGGGATGGTTAAAGTGGGTATTCAGCCAGAGGAACTTGTACTTTTTGAGCACATTCAATAGGTTGTCATTCACTCTCTGCGGCAAAACCACCGGCAAACGAGAGCCCAAGCGCACGATATCCACGTGGTCGATGGCAGCCAGTTTGCCCAAGATCTCATCAATGCGCTCATCACTGATGGTGAGTGGATCGCCACCGCTAAGGATCACGTCGCGCACTTCTTTGTGTTCGCGGATATATTGGATGGCTTGTTCCACGTTTTCGTGGGGCATAGGAGCGTCATTCTCTCCGGCTTTGCGGCGACGCGTGCAATGTCTGCAATACATGGCACATTGATCGGTAATCAACAGCAACACCCTGTCCGGATAGCGATGGGTCATGCCGGGCACGGGCGCATCGTCATCTTCGTGCAGGGGGTCTGCCATATCCACGTCTGCCAGATAGCTTTCCTGAATGCGGGGTATGGCTTGCAGGCGCACGGGGTCTTTTGGATTGGATTGATCTATGCGGGATAGATAGTATGGTGTGATTGCCATACGGAAGGAGTGGGCGGTATTTTGTGCCATTTGCTCTTCTTCGGGCAGGAGGCGGATGTATTTGCGCAGCGTATCAAAATCTGTGATGCGATTGCGAAGCTGCCAAAACCAATCTTTCCACTCTTCGTCTGTGGCAATGGAACGGATGGGGATGATATCACTCATGGGGTTTCCTCCCTTAGTCTATATAACGTTCTTTAAAAAGTCTCATCAATACAGGATTGCGGCGCAGCAGATCCAATGAGATCATGGCGTGATTGCGCGCATAACCATTACCCAAAATCATATCCACATCAGCGCCGATGCCTTCTGCACCCAGGGCTGCTTTGGTAAAGGAGGTTGCCATGGAAAAGAAATAAACCAACCCACGGTCTTTACATGCCATGATGCTGGGCAATTCTGTATCTTCGATATTCACCACGTTGATCACAACGTCTGCCATTTTGCCATCGGTGAGCCTGGATACCTCTTTTTGGATGGTGATGGCGTCTGTGGCGCTGGATATGATCACTTCATCACAACCGGTCTCTGTGCATACCGGGATATAATTGGGATTGCGGACGATGCCGATTACCTTGCCGGATACTCCAGCACGCTCTTTGGCTACGGCATTGCAAAGGATTCCGCTTTTGCCGTGGGCACCTAAGATTACCACTGTATCTCCGGGACGCACCAAGCGCTCTGCCTGGGCGGGGGCTCCTGCCACGTCCAACACGCTGAGAGCCAGATTTTCGTCCATATCTTCCGGCAAACGGGCATAAATGCCACTACTGAAGATGATTGCTTGTCCTTCGATCTCCACCTGGTCTTTATCCAAAAGCACCTTTTTGACCTTGGTGATCTTGAGCGGTGTGAGGGAGAGGGATACCAGGCTGGCGATTGTATCTCCCACCTTGATTTGATCTTTCATTTCAAAGTTTTCACCGATGGCAGCCACGCGTCCGATCAGCATTCCACCAGAGCCGGTGTCTTCATTCTTGTGTTTGCCAGTGCGGTCTGTGAGCTCAATGGCGTGCTCTGCAAAAGCCTTTTCCAAATCTGTGTGGCCTTGTGCGGCAAGCTTGTTTTTGATTTGGTGAAACGAGGCGCTATCCACGTTCAGACGTATCACGTCCACCAAGAGCTCGTTATCCCAAATCTCGCTCATATCGTTGTTTAATACTCTTGCCGGCTGGGGCAAAACACCCTGCGGCTCAATCACTCGATGTGTTCCATAACGGCATCCGCCAGTTTTCATTCGGAACCTCCATTATTATATATTCATTTTAATCCAAATAAGCCCCCCAAGGCAATGCAATTCACATTTCAATAGGGGAGATATTACTGTATAAAAAAGGGGATATCTGTCAAGACATTTTTGGGATTTGGCTGCTGGATGGTTGGCGCACTCCAGAAACAGGCGGACGCGCAGGTTTTATAAAGTATCTGGTATTAGGCGTGGATATTAGCTTAATCTGGCGATTTCAGCTCGAATCTCGGGGATGATATCTGCATTTAAGATCTTTTTCTTTGCCGAATAGATGAAAAAAACTTGCCCTGCATATTTCTCTTTGAACTTGGCATGGTTTGCCGCATGGATATGTTCCCATTGGTATTGGTCTAATGATTGACCCGTAACTGGTTTAATTTGGATGCCAATGAATCTTTGCTTTGTAATTTTGATGAAATAATCTACACAATATCTTCTATCCCAAGCATCCGGTGCAGGCTCAATCTCGACACCAAGCTCTTTTTGCAAGGCACCATATACCGTATTGATTTCGGTGAAATAACCTTCATAAGTGTGGTTTATTACAAGGTTATAAACATAATCAATACATTCTTCTTCGGTAATCGAAGACAATTCTTTATGAATTACTTCGCTGAGTTTTACATAAAGCTTGCTGCCAAGGTCTTTTATGTATTCTTCAGTGATTTTGATGCCATCTCTCTTTTGCTGCTGCGCATGCTCAAAGTAATAATTAACCCAAGTTTCATAAGAATCCGGAGCACATTTTCGTATTAGCTCGGAAACTTTATCGACACTGTGGGTTTTATTCAGCCCCCAGCGATTCATGCCGTAATTTAAAAGAGTTTCACGATGATATTTGTAGTTCCTGCCTTCTTGTGATTTATGCCAGCTATTCATAACAGTGCCTCCTTGAATTTTTGAGCGTATTGAAATGAGTGTTTTTCGTCCAAATCAACCAGACGGTTTTTTAAGAGATGCATGTTTATAAAAGTCTTATTTTTAAGATACATATAACATAGTAAGTTGTTGTTTTCGTCATACTTGTCATGATCAAAACGCAAAAATACCTGCTGGCCTTTGAGTTTTTCATTTAAGTAGCTCATGGCCTTATCAGACAGTTCAGGTTTTTCTTTAATTCCTAACAGCCTTATTTTCAAGCCATTATTAAGAGTCAATAAAACGGGATTAATTATACTTTTTACTCCATAGTATTCGATTTGTTCCACTTCTTTATCATCAATTCTTGATCCAAATTGTATTTTTTTCACGTCGATTATCTTATCGATCTTATGCGGATCTGAAAACGTGTAAAAGGAAGATCTGAGCTGACTTGGATCAGGAATAGGGCTTTCGTCTGTAAGATATTCCACCTTGCGTGTGAACAATTCCATTTGATTTGGATTCAATTTGTTTTTGATCACATCAATATAGCTGGGGTTGATCTCGTAGCCCAAAGAGTTTCTTCTATTATTGATAGCCGCCAAGCTTGTGGTGCCGCTACCTAAAAAGGGGTCTAACACGGTTTCTCCCTGGAAGCTAAACATTTTAATCAAGCGTGTGGGCAGTTCCAGGGGAAACATTGCCAGATGTTCATTTTGTTTTGCCCCGGCAAAATTCCAATGTCCGCTAAAGTATTCATTCCATTCTGCGTGAGTGAGCTTTGAAGCTTGTTTTTGTTCTGGACTTGGTTTTGGGGCATTACCCAGTTTTTTAAACAGCAAAATGAATTCATAGTCTATCTTCAAAATACCGTTGCGGGGGTAGGGATAACTGCCCATCACAGAGCCTCCTCCACTTGTATTCATGGTTGTTTTCTTTTGCCAAATGATGGCACCCATATAATCCATGCCCAAGCTTTCGCAGAACTTGATGATCTCAGTGCGAATGGGTATTACCTTGTAGCGTCCATAGTAAACCGAACGGGCAAATTGATCTCCGATATTGATGCAAAGCCTGCATCCGGGATGTAAAACCCTAAAACACTCTTTCCAAACAAGATTAAGATTATTTATGTAGCTCTCATAATCATCGTTGAATCCAATCTGATCTTCAGTCCCATAATCTTTTAACTGCCAATAAGGCGGAGATGTGACGATCAGATGCACGGATTCATCTTTGATAAGGCTCATATTTCTGCTGTCTCCTGTCACTACGATGTGTTTTTCGGGCATTTATAACTCCATGTCTTTGTTTTTCACATTGTTGGATGCATATATACCATGAATGCGCTTTCAATAATTAGGTCAAGGTTTATTTTCTTACTCTTCATACAAGCTCGCCTCCTCCCTTATTAACCACCCTTGTCTCTCCTTTGTCTAGGCAAGGGTGAGACAAGGGTGGTACAAGGGAGGCTAATGGGGAAGATTGTCCCGTCCTGAAATAGGTTGACTACTTTTCAAAGAAAAATGGAGTTGACCTGAAATATCGTCTCTGGCGAGACTTTTTAAGGAGCTCGCTGCGCTCGCGATGAATTGAGAATAATGAATAACGAATGATGGGTGCGTGCCAAGCGCAGTTCAACTGCTTGCGAAGCAAGCCACCGTAACCTGAAACCTGCTCCGAGTGCCCTCCGAGATTGGAAAAGATTATTTTGCCAAGATTCCCAAAAATACACCCGCTGCCACTGCGGAGCCTACCACTCCGGCAACGTTGGGAGCCATGGCGTGCATGATGAGATAGTTTGATTTGTCATATTGCTGTCCCACCACCTGCGAAACTCTGGCAGATGCAGGCACGGCAGACACACCGGCATTGCCGATGAGAGGATTGATTTTGTCTTTCACAAAGAGGTTCATGATTTTGGCAAAGATTACTCCCGCAGCGGTTGCCACGGAGAAAGCAGCCGCACCCAATACAAAGATCTTGATGGATGCTGGTGTGAGGAATGTGGCGGCAGTGGTTTTGGCGCCCACTGTGAGCCCGATCAGAACGGTTACCACGTCAATCAACACTCCTCTGGCGGAAGCGGCAAGGCGCTCCGTAACCCCACTTTCTTTGAGCAGATTACCCAAAAACAGCATTGCCAAAAGCACCACGCTGCCGGGGGAGATGAGCACCGTGACCACAAATGCCACCAAGGGGAAGAGGATCTTTTCCCGCTTGGAAACCACACGCAGGGGTTTCATGCGGATCAGGCGTTCTTTTTTGGTGGTGAGCAGTTTCATGATGGGCGGTTGAATCACGGGCACCAGAGACATATAGGAATACGCTGCCAGAGCGATGGGACCCAGCATATGTGGAGCCAGCTTGGAGGTGATATAGATGGATGTGGGTCCATCAGCACCGCCGATGATGCCGATGGAGGCGGCTTCCATGATATTGAAGCCCAAAAGCAGGGAACCAATAAAGGTGGCAAAGATGCCAAATTGGGCTGCGGCGCCCAAGAGGATGAGTTTGGGGTTTGCTATCAGGGTGGAAAAATCAGTCATGGCGCCAATCCCCAAGAAGATAAGTGAGGGATAAACGCCTGTATTTACACCAAAATACAGGTAATTCAGCACGCTGCCAGCATCGTTTACGCCCAATCCTTGTTCCGCCACCCCGGGCAAATTGCCCAATACCATGCCAAAGCCGATTGGCACCAAGAGGAGGGGTTCAAAGCCTTTGGTGATTGCCAGCCAGATGAATAGAAACCCAAAGAACATCATGATTATGTTGCCCCAGGCTACGTTCAAGAAACCGGTGGTTTGAAGAAAGAGAGTTAGTTCCTGCACCTTATCCCTCCACCTCAATGAGGGGATCTCCCTCTTGGATGCTGTCGTTTTTATTCACAAAGACCTTGGTGACGCGTCCGGTTAAAGTGCTGTGGATATCGGATTCCATTTTCATGGCTTCCAGGATGATGACGGCGGTATCAGAATCGATGTTATCGCCCACTTTTACCAAAACATCCATCACCAGTCCGGGCAAAGGAGCACGCATCACTTTGTCTGTAGCTTGTTGAGGGGGGCAAGGCTGGGATTGCACCGGAGCCGGGCGTGGCGCTGGCTTGCTGACGGGTTTTTCTTTCACTTCTGCGCCTTTGATAATCATCAAGAGATCGCCTTCATGTACAGGAGAGCGCTCCTTGATATGAATCTTGCCAATCTCGCCATCTGCGGGAGCGGCAATCTCGCTTTCCATCTTCATCGCTTCCAGGGTGATCAAGGTTTGTCCTTTGGTCACCTTATCGCCTTCAGCCACGTGTATCTTTACGATCACGCCTGGCAGGGGGGCGCGCAGTTGCCCAGAGCCGGGTTCAAAATCACTGGTAAAAACAGGGGCGAGAGGAACGGCTTTTTCCTGGGCAGCCAGCTTGGGAACCTGGCTGGTAGCTGCATCTTCAAATTGGATGAGATAATCTGTTCCGTTGACGTTGATCTTGGCATGAGTATCGGAGTGTTCCACTACTCTTGCTTCAAACTTGTCGCCATTAATCGTTAGCTTATAGCTTTTCATTTTCTATCTCCTTGAGCGAAGGTGCTCTCTATTTGGCATATTCATCACTTGGCTGGCACGCCATTGATTGGTGGGGGTGCGCTTGATGGTCAAAAGCTGTTTGCGGTGTTCGCGAATGCCGGTTTGATATAGGTGCAACACGGCTATCACCGCTGCCACAGCGTTGGGATCTATATTATGTCTGGTTACCAATTTGCCTTTTTGGTTCAACACCATATGGACCTCTTCTTTCTTGGGCTTGATATTCACGCGTTTAAGCTGGCTAATAATAAGGCTGACGATGAGTAGGGCAGAAAACACGATCAACATCCCCGCACCTGTCACAGACCATCCGTAGGGGATGGTTTTGGCTTCAAACTGTGTGGTCATGGCTACCACATCAGTGGTGCTGATCTCCAGTGCCTGCAAGGAAAAATTGTCTTTGCCTTCATCCAGGGGATCGAAACCCAATAGGGAACGCATACTTTTGATCGGTATGCTATATAGGGCTGCCACCTCTGCCATCGTGCTCAGCTCTGTGAAACGGTGGATACTGTATTGCTTTGCCAGCAGCGTCTGATAGGGCGTGATACCCAAGTCGCGAAGGCTGATTTTATCCAAAGCTTTATTGGCGGCTTCCAGCTTCAGATAGCTCTTCCAGCGGTCCACGTTTTCAATTTCCAAGAGTTCAGCCACTTCTTCCAGCTTATCTTTGTCGCTGAATCCATACTGTTCACGCACTTCCTGTTCTCTGAGGGTCAGCAAGCTATCAGATACAGCTTCGATACGCATCAGCAGGTCTTGGGCTATGGGCTCCAGCTCCTCTTCTTCTTCGTTGTTTTGGGCAAACACTCCAAAGAAAAGTGTGCTGATAATGAGGGTGAGTAAAATGGTCTTATACACTGTTTACCTCAACTAACCTAAAGAGGGATGTTGCCGTGTTTGCGGGGGGGTATGCTGTCCTTTTTGTTGGCAAGCATCTCCAAGGCACGGGCAATACGGAAACGGGTGCTGGATGGCTCGATAATGTCATCTATATAACCGCGCTCTGCTGCATTATATGGGTTGGCAAATTTATCGCGGTATTCCTGTTCTCGATCTAATAATGTTTGCTTGGGATCTGCGGATTCCTTGGCTTCTTTACGGAAGATCACTTCCACGGCACCTTTGGGGCCCATCACGGCAATCTCGGCACTGGGCCAGGCATACACCAGATCGGCGCGCATATGGCGGCTGTTCATCACGCAGTATGCACCGCCATAAGCCTTTCTGAGGATAACCGTGATTTTGGGAACGGTGGCTTCGGCAAAGGCATAAAGCAGCTTGGCACCGTTGCGGATGATGCCGTTGTGTTCCTGATTTGTTCCGGGCAAAAAGCCGGGGACGTCTTCCAACACCACGAGGGGGATATTGAAGGCATCACAAAAGCGCACAAAGCGGGCACCCTTGATGGAGGCATCGATATCCAGCACGCCTGCTAACACTCTGGGCTGGTTTGCCACGATGCCCACGGAACGGCCGTTGATACGGCAAAAGCCCACCACTATGTTCTGGGCAAAATTGCTCATCACTTGCAAAAACTCTCCCTCATCGGCTATCTCGTTGACTACATCAAGGATATCATAAGGTTTGTTGGGATTATCCGGGATAATCTTATCCAGAGCTTCGCAGAGGCGGTTTACAGGGTCTTGGCTGAGCTGATAGGGGGGATCTTCCATGTTGTTGGAAGGCAGATAGCTGAGGAGCTTCTGAATAATCTTGATGGTTTCTTCTTCGTTGGCTGCGATAAAGTGAGCCACACCGCTTTTACTGGAGTGAACCTGAGCACCGCCTAAGTCTTCCACGCTCACGGTCTCGTTAAGTACGGTTTTCACCACCTTGGGACCAGTCACAAACATATAGCTATTTTCTTTTTCCATGATCACAAAGTCTGTGATGGCAGGGGAATAAACTGCTCCACCTGCGCAGGGGCCTAAAATGGCGGAAATCTGCGGAATCACGCCGCTGGACATCACGTTGCGCCAAAAGATCTCTGCATAACCAGCCAAGGCATCCACGCCTTCCTGAATGCGCGCGCCTCCGCTATCATTAAGACCTATCAAAGGGCAGCCATTTTTGAGCGCCATATCCATTACCTTGCAAATCTTTTCTGCATAAGCCTTGGATAATGAACCGCCAAACACGGTGAAATCTTGGGCAAAGATATACACCACCCGTTCATTAATGGTAGCCGTTCCCGTTACAACGCCATCTCCATAGTAAACCTGATCTTCCATACCAAAATTGGTGCATGTGTGCGTCACAAAGAGATCATACTCTTCAAAACTATCCTTATCCACCAAAAGCTCGATGCGCTCCCGCGCTGTCAGCTTGCCTTTGGCATGTTGGTCGGCGATACGCTTTTCACCGCCACCAAGCATAGCGGTTTCCCGCTTTTTACGAAGATCTTGAATTGGCTTTGATAATTGATACATCTCAACCTCTCACCTTATTTTTTATATTAGCATTTGAATGCCATCTTTTTGAACTCGCTGTTTTAGTAAAGCCTTATTTGGCTTTTCTTAGCAATAACACCATAAAGGCACACTCGAGATGTGAACTTACAAAAAGTAGCAGGCTCACACAATACTGCTTAATCCGTGGAGCTTCAGGTGTTTAGAGGGATGATATCCGATCTTTGCATACTATTAGCCAAAAACCCTTCAGATATCCATCCCCAATCCCTTTTTTAGCTCTGGGTGAAAACGAAGAAAAGGCAGCATTTTATAAAACTTAAGACATCTTTGCTTGACAAGTTTGTGGGGTATTGCTAAAGTATCATTCTGAATCACTATCGCTTAGTAGCAAAGGAGGTACTAATGCTCACAGACTTGGATATTGCCAGACAAGTCCAGCTCAAAAACGTAGATGAAATCGCCGCCAAGATCGGTCTTGGAGCACAGGATATCGATCATTATGGAGAGTATAAGGGCAAAATACGCTATACCACACTTTCCAAAATTCAAAACAACCCCTATGGCAAGCTGATTCTGGTTTCTGCTATCACCCCCACTCCCGCTGGAGAGGGCAAAACCACCGTTGCCATTGGCCTGTCCCAGGCTCTTAATCAGATAGGCAAAAACTCCATCGTTGCCATCAGAGAGCCCTCCCTGGGGCCTGTATTTGGCATCAAAGGAGGAGCTGCCGGCGGAGGCTGGAGCCAAGTGTTGCCCATGGAGGATATCAACCTCCACTTTACCGGGGATTTTCACGCCGTCACCTCTGCAAACAACACCCTTGCCGCCCTTTTGGACAATTATATCTATTATGACAACGAATTGCGCATAGACCCCCGCAGGCTCACCTGGAAGAGGGTCTTGGATGTGAATGACCGGATGCTGCGCAAGATAGTGATAGGCTTGGGAGGCAGCAAGCAGGGCTTCCCCCGTGAAGATGGATTCGATATCACCCCAGCCAGCGAAATCATGGCGATCCTCTGCCTTTCCAACAACATGGACGAGCTAAAAGAGCGCATCGGCAAGATCATCGTGGGCTTCACATACAAGGGTGATCCCGTCCACGTGCATCAGCTTGGTTTTGAGGGTGCCATCGCCGCCCTGCTCAAGGATGCGCTCAAGCCCAATATCGTGCAAACCACAGAGAATACCCCTGCCTTTGTGCATGGCGGACCCTTTGCCAATATCGCCCAGGGTGCCAATAGTATTTTGGCTACCAAAACAGCGCTCAGGCTCAGCGATTACGTTGTCACAGAAGCCGGATTTGGCTTTGATTTGGGAGCCGAGAAGTTCTTTGATCTGGTGTGCAAATACGGCAATTTCTGCACCGATGCCGTCATCCTGGTTGCCACCATTCGTGCCCTTAAAATGCATGGCGGCGTGAGGGTGAGAGACGTGGCCCAGCCCAATCCGGAAGCAGTAACCAAAGGCTTGGAAAACTTGGCAAAGCACATGGAAAATATCGAGAAGTTTGGCATGAAATCCATCGTTGCCATCAATCGCTTCCCCACAGACACCCAGGAAGAATTGGATATCGTGAAAGACTTTGTCATCTCCAGCGGTTCACAGGCATCCATAGTGGATTATCATGCCAAAGGCGGTGCTGGTGGATTGGAGCTGGCAGAGCAGGTGGTTTCCATGGTGGATAAGGAGGAATGCAGATATCATGGCCTCTACGATTGGAACAGCTCTGTGGAAGACAAGGTGTTCACAGTGGCATCCAAAATCTATGGTGCCCAAGCAGTGGATTATACCACAGACGCCAAAGCCGACCTCAGAAGAATCAATAAATACGGCTTTGACAAGCTGCCCATCTGTATTGCCAAAACCCAAAAATCCCTCTCAGATAACCCCGATTTGATTGGCAGACCCAAAGACTTCCTGGTTACGGTGCGGGAGATAGTGATAGCCAACGGCGCAGGTTTCCTGGTGCCTATCACCGGAGAGATCATGCGCATGCCCGGCTTGCCCAAAAAACCCTCCGCCGAAACCATAGACGTGGAAGACGACGGCAATATCAGCGGATTGTTCTAAACCAGTTAATTACACTACCAAAAATGCCCTTCCTTATTCAGCAGAACGGGAAGGGCATTATCTTATCTATATACAAGGTATATCTATTTTATATCCAATATCTTATGCAGCTGTATCTGAAGTCTTACATCAAGACTGTCTTGCAGGACCCACTCTGCCAGCTTGCCTGCCTTTAGTTTATCTGACACCGGGGAAAAGAGGATGTTCCCACCCTTTAGCCCATGTTGCGCAATAAAGTCTTTCGCCGTCTCATAATCCCTCTTGTCTCCCATCACAAATTTGATTTGGTCATGAGTCTGTAAATATCTCAAGTTCTCAGTGAGGAAGCTCTCCCCATAGCCACTGCTGGGCAGTTTTACATCGATGATCTTGATCACCTCCGGCGGTACCTCTGCCACGGAGATGGAGCCGTTTGTTTCCAAAAGCACTGTGTAGCCCTCATCACACAGCCTTTGTAAGAGCTGGATTGCCTCCGTTTGGCACAGCGGTTCTCCTCCGGTCAGTTCCACCAGATTGCATTGGTACTGGCGGATTTTATCCAGGATTTGCTCTACGCTCCACTCTGTGCCCTCGCCCAATGCATAGCCCGTATCGCAATAGCTGCAATTCAGGTTACAGCCGCTGAGGCGGATAAAGATGCAGGGCAATCCGGCATAGGTGGATTCGCCTTGCAGGCTGTGGAAGATCTCAGCTATTTTCAGCATCAAAATGGCAGGAAGGGAAAGTCTTTGTGATAGCCCAAAGCCTCATCCACCAGGTCGTTCAGCTCCAGGGGATCGCCCAATACAAACTTCTCTTTATTCCCCGTTCTAAACATCGTATATTCATCCTCATCCAGATCCAGCCTTTCCATCCATTCCACATCGCCAAAGCGGGGCACACCGTCTTCCACCAATAGCTTTATGGAGCTGGCTTCCATCATCAGCAAGTTTTCAAAGGGGTCCGGATCATGCTTTTCCACCAAGAGCAGGTTGTGGCAATTCTCAGGATTGAGGCGGGCATAGCTGGAGGGCAGCATCAGGGCTTTGGCTGCATTTTCCGTAACCATTTTATAGAGGGTTTTCAGGGGGATATGCGGATGTTTTTGATGGATGAGGTTAAATTCGGCAATCAGGTTCACACCACCGCTCATAGTGGAATCCGTGCCGATTACCACATTTACCCCGTGCTTTAGTGCCAGATCTATCTTTAGGGTTTCCCCGATCAGATAATAGTTTGAGCTGGGGCACCAACACACGCTGGCTCCTGTTTGGGCGATTTTTATCAGCTCTTCCTCCGTGAGGGCGATGCCATGGATGATGAGGGTGTTTCTTTGCAGCAGCCCCTGCTCTGCCAATTGGGCAAATTCCTGCCGGGAAATCTCGTCTATGCCTTCTGCCAGATGGATGATAAAGGGCATATCTCTGCCGCTTAACTCCATTTCCTTTTGTGGTGTTTCCCCGCCCCACCAGTTGCCCAAGGTGATGGAATGGCATTGGCGAAAGTCTTCCAATACATTGATGGGAAAGCTGTCGTAATAACACGCACCCTGCACCGGAGCGTGATCCTGCACCACGCCACAGCCGCTGAAGATGTTTTTATAGCATCCCAATAGCGCCATTTGTAAAGAGCGGGGCGTGCACAGCTGGAAGCTGCCATCATTCTCCCAAAAGTGATTCCGCTCTTGAAAACTGAAGGATTCTTTCATATCCTCCACCCAGATGTGTGAATTGGCATAGGGACGGTTATCTCCCGCGCGGGGCACCCAATTACCTATCAGGTGGTCATGAGAATTGATGAAAGGCAAATATGCAATAGCCCCTGGAATTTCAAGGGACATATCGTCTTCAAAATCTTCCACCATCAGCTTTAGGCTCAGGTTTGGCTTCAGCAATTCAGAATGCAGCACCCCGGCGCCTACTTTGATGATCATGATCTCAGCTCTTTTACCCTCTTGCTAAGTTTGGGCAGCAGCTCAAACAAATCTGCCACTATCCCCAGATCAGCCACCTTAAAGATCGGAGCATCCGTATCTTTGTTGATGGCAATCACATAGTCTGCAGAAGACATCCCTGCCAAGTGCTGAATGGCACCGGAGATGCCCACCGCTATATAGATATCGGGCTTCACGGTCTTTCCTGTTTGCCCCACCTGATGGGAATAGGGAATCCATTCTGCATCCACGGCGGCGCGTGAGGCTCCCACAGCTCCATCCAAGGCTTCTGCCAAGGCTTCTACCAGGACAAAGTTTTTGGCTTCCTTCAGCCCGCGTCCTCCGGCTACAATCAGGTTTGCTTCAGTGATATTCACCAGGGTGGTCTTTTCTTTTTCAAAGCCCAGCCATTGGGTGCTTTCCTCTCCATCATCAAAAGCAATCTGCTCGCGGATCACTTCCCCTTTGCGCGCCTCATCACGGGGCAGGGTGTTCATCACCTTATGGCGCACTGTGGCCATCTGTGGTCTGTGATTGGAAGTGATGATGGTGGCCATGATATTGCCGCCAAAGGCAGGACGCGTCTGCATCAGATTGCCACTTTCAGGGTCAAATTGCAGGCCTGTGCAATCGGCTGTTAGACCGGTATGCAGCTCGATGGCAACCCTGGGGATGAAGGAGCGGCCTATCACCGTGGCACCAGCCAAGATGATGGAGGGTTTATACTTCAGCGCCAGCTCGCTGAGGGCTTTGGTATAGCATTCATCACGGAAGTGCATGAGCTTGGGATCATCCACCAATATCACCTTGTCGGCACCGTGGGCAATCAATTCCGAAGCGAGGCCTTCCACATTGCTGCCCAAAAGCACAGCGCTCACTTCACAGCCCATATCCTCAGCCAGCTCGCGCCCTTTGCCCAAGAGCTCCAAGGTCACCGGAGCTATCACTCCGTCCCGCTGTTCTGCATAAACCCAAAGACCTTTATATTCGCTTTTATCGATTTGGATTTCGGTTTTTTTGCGAATCAAAATCGCATCCAAAGGGCATGCTTCCACGCAGGCACCACACAATGTACATTTGTCCAGATCAATGATGGCAAGCTTGTCCACCACCCTGATAGCATCATAGGCACAGGCTTTCAGACAAGCGCTGCATCCCACGCAACGTTGTTCTATTACTTCGATCATATAATTAAAAACTCCTGAGCGTAAGTGTTTTCAATGAACAAATCTTGTCAAGCCAAAATCGAACCCAAGGTTGCTACAGCCAATCAATCCAGAGGGACCCACCACTATGGATCCCTCTGGATAACAGTTTCTTGCTTATCTTTTGCAGTGGCGCAAGCTTAGTGTCACGGCACCTCAGCTGTCACCTTGTAGAAATAATGCGTGGAGGTTGGTGTGATAATGTAGTATTTATTGGTGGTACTGGTCCAGTAGGCGAATGTTCCATTGGGATCGGTCCTACGATAGATTTTGTAAGAGCTTGCAGCAAATGGATACGTCCAATCCAATCGCAAATTACTGCTATTAGGAACTTTGCTAATGGATAGCTGGGGTCGGGGCTGATCTCCGGAGCCTTGCCAAAAAATGCGATTATAATCATCCAGTTCTTCGTCGGCACCGCCAAAGTTTCCGCTCCAGTTTGCAAAATAAATACTGCCTGCATCCACGGTTTTGGCGACGTTGTACCTGCCAGACCAGCTGTTAGCAGGAAATACAGCGCCGGTGATCGTTAGGTTTTGATTGTTATCGATTGTAAGCAATCTGCCGTAGCTAACACCATTTTGGAAGGTACAATTGTAAAAGGCATAATCAGTGTCCACCATACCTCCGGGTTTCACGTAAACGCCGTTGTTATTCAGATATTCGAAGGTAGTGAAAGCTGCCGTTATCAAACCCCCACTTTCGATGTTGATCCCATAATATCCCCAAATGTTTGTAATCATTGCCTGTGTTGTTTGGCTTCCCAGACAACGGAGCCAACCCCCAGAATATACGGTGAGTATTTTACCGCCGGAAACATGCAGGCTGGAACCCTGTGTCAGCCTCAATTCGCCATATACACTGATATTGCCAGAAGTGGCAAGGATATTCCCCCAAAGATTCAGTATTCCAGCATTCACACTGATATCTCCTTGATTGGTGCAGGAGACATGGCCCGCCAGGCTCACTTCGTTTACCGCCGTGATATGCATATATCCCCTTATGATCACCTCTCCCAACGTTAGATTGCAGGCGCGAGTGAGCGGCATGGTGTTGCCTTCGCGATCGGTCACGAACTCAGGTTCACTGGCTTGCCGGGAGGCAGTCTTATTCACCACCATGTTGTAGAACCAGCTTGAATTATGGGCAGAGACCGTTGCGTCAACCGAACCCGTAAATTCAATCGCTCCACCGCTGGGTTTGAAGTTGCCACGATAGTCATGCCAACCTCCATTACTGCGGATGGTGCCTCCGCTAATATTGAATTCACTTGTGTATGTGTATGAGCCGGAGTTGTATATTCCCCAGTCTCGCACATTAAATGCTCCGGAATTCATGCTAAAGATACAATTCCCATTGTAGCCAAAGAACAAATCTGAATTACCACCATAGATATCAACCACACCGTTGCTGAGAATTGTCATATTCCCATTCAAATCTATCCAGCTATTTTCATCCTGATGGATTGTCAGGTGCCCGGCAGTTACCTTATAGGATCCGTACAATCCATTTTGGACGAGATCCGCGATATTGACGCTGCTACCGGAGCCCACGTGCAGAAACCCGCCGCCGGTATAGTTTGCGATATTGTGGGTATGCTCGTTGAAAAATTCAAGTTTTGCATTAGAATCATAATTGAAAACACTGTGCAGGGTTGCTTTGCCGTAGAAATAGACAATGTTATTCACGCTCAGGGTGTTTGCCACGGAGGTGACCCCATAAAAGGAGAGCGAAGCCCCCGTGTGAATATCAGTGACGTTATAAAAATAATTGGCGCCTGAAACGCTTTGCGTCCAACCGTCCTGATTGAAGGTCACAGTTCCTTCCCTGGCGTTGAAACCGTAAACGCCGACGGTATTGGACCAGCTTCCTGCCACTTTCATCAGCTCTGGGGCCAAGAAAAGACCGGCAGAGATCGTGAAATTCCCCTTGATAACCAGATTTGAGGCGGCATTCACCATGTTGGCGCGAGTCACTTCCCGCGTGTTGCCATCTTTATCGGTTTCCCATATCGGCATCCCATCGTCATCACGGATGCGGCTTTTATTGATCACAACATTATGGAAATTCGAACCCACTCCGTGACTGAGGGTGCAATCCACGCTTCCCACCATCTCGATCGTCCCGCCGGTAGGGTTGAAATCAGTTCTACTGCCATAAAAACCTCCGTTTACCCTGATCGTACCCCCTGATATTTCATTGGTAAAATCTGGTAAACCTGCGCTCAGGTAAACACCTTGGTCTTTAAAATCCAGGATCCCACCACTCATTTCGATGGAAGCCGTGCTGCTATATGGCCAATAACATGGTGTGGATCCGCCATATACGTTGAAGGTGCCGCCAAAGATATGGAGCCTACCCGTGAGGTCTATCCAGGCACCGGCTCCGGTATTATGGAGGTTGATCGTACAGCCTTCGTTTAAATACCAGCCTCCGGCAATGCTGTTGTTTACCAAACTATATGCGGTGAAGGTGCCGGCAAGGAGATCAATCGATCCTGATATCCATTCATAGCTGGCACAGGTCACAATAGCTGAGGAGCCGTTCACCCGCAGGGCTCCGCTTGATTTATTCAACACCAATTTGTTAAAATCCTCGCTTCTATTGCAGTATTGATGACCGGAAGCGTTGAAAACCACTGTGGAATTGCCCTCAATAAACGCCGAAGGTCCCACATTATTGCTCCAGTGCCCACCAATGGTGATGGTATTTGCCCCGGGATTCAGATATCCGGTTTGAAAGCTAAGATTACCCTTGAGGGTGAGATTGCCAGTCAGGCTCACCGTACCAGATGCGTAAATATGCAGGTTTTTAAGGTAGCTTGCAGCTCCGACCAAACCCAATTGTTGATTTGTACCGTCCAAAATCACCATGCCCTGGCTCCATTGCATTCCATTGGCAGTGGTGTTAAAGTCTGTCACGTTGCCCTTGATGGAGACATTGCCTTCATACAAACAAGAGGAGTTTTTACCCTCATAATTCCAGACGCTACCTTTGATCACGATATCGTGGCTGGAATAGCTGTTGATTATGAACGCATAGGGGTGGCTAACGTTGGTGCGCAGATTAAAGAGCTGGGTGTTGGCGCTTTGATTTGTGAGATAGCTATTTCGGGAGGTGGAGCGGAATTCCACATAACCCATGGCAAATTGAACGTTGGAACCATCTTGGAAATTCATATCTCCCCAGCAATAAATCTCGGCGGAAGCATTGGAGATCGTAGCGGTCGCCCCACTTTCCCAAGAGATGTTACCCAAAACATTTAAATCCGTGGCTGCGGTCATAACCAGGTGTCCCCAAGTGTGCATATTGCCATATACATTCAGGTTGTAAGTACTAATGGTAATGGAGCTGGAGCTCTCTATGCGCAGGTTCTTACAATTTCCTGAGGCAGCCGAAGTGGCAGGGTAGCGGGGGCAGCCATTGGGAATCAACACGTCGTCATTTGCATTGGGTAAGATGCCAGTATTCCAGTTTGAACCATTATTCCAGTCTGTGGTGTTTCTGCCTTTCCAGATGAAGCCAGCGTAGATAGTGCCCACATAGGTGACTCGGTTATGCGCTGTAACTGTTAAGGTATATTCGCTGCAGGAAGAGGGTTGGATAAAAGTGGTAAAATTCCCCAAGATATTGGCATAACCCGAGGTGTAAATGCCATCGTTGAATGAGATGCCCACAAATGCAAAGGGAACCCCTGTGGATACATTAATAGTGGTTTGCACGCCCACGATGATGTATTTGGTATAGGTCACCGACATGGGTGCGGGGGTTTTGGTACGCATCAGCATCGAGGCATCGCCAAAGATATTCCAAGTTTTATACATATTTGTGGCATCTGGATAATCATCCAGCATCTTGCAGGCACCGTTGTAGAACAGACCGCCAACCGTCTTTTTTGAATCTGCCACCAGCAGGTCCACAAACTCGTCCTGTGCAGCCATGGGCGGATTCCAGGTTTGGGCTACAGAGCTTCCGTAGAAAGCAACGGCGCCACCGCCGGATTTTCTGAGGAATGCTTCAGCCAGACAGTAGCGATTAACGAAGCTCCCAACCCAGCAAGCCACGTTAAAGATCACCGGAGTCATCACGCCGTTGCTGAGTGCCGCAGCGTGGTTAACGCCAAAACTAGTGGTAGTATATTTGTCGGTCTCGCCATGACCGCAATAATTCATCAAGCCTCTACCGTTATTAAGGCGTTGACTTAAATATGCGGCAGTGTCATTGTCATGATTGGGATCTATTTGATCTACAAGCGTGTATCCATATCCCAATAGGTCGTCCCTGATATAGTCCATGTGCTCCCAGTCATACTCTCCATCATCGCCGGGACCTTCGTCAGAAGCCACTCCGATAGCCCGCTGCAGCCAAGTGTGGGTAGTGCCCAAATCCCTTTCGTAGGTAATGACCTTGTTTACCTGGGTGGTTAATTCGGCAGAGGATTCGGCTGAAAAGCGACTAACGAAAATGTCCGGATAGCTGTCCGTACCAGCCACTAAGGCGAACACGGGATCCGCTCCGCCACCTTGCACGGTTTTGGTCGGGATATGCTGGGAATCGCCTACCAATTGTACGTAGGTGATGCCGTAGATGGTATAATAAGATTGGATGAAGTCTTCCAGTTGAGTGGCAGTGGTGCCTACGTTGCTGATTGGCACGAGATAGGTGGTAATACCCTTTTGCCTTTTCCAGTTGCAATATGGGAGGATGGCGTCGTAATATGAATCATCGTAAATAATCAGAAGCTTGCCAAAACTATCACTGACAGGGGTATAACGATAGTTTTCCCAATTCAGATAGTGGTTTTCATAGATGGATACAAACTCACGGGAAAGCTCACTCCTTGAGGTCGTAAGTACATTCACCGTATCCAAGCCTTGAGCGTAAACTCGCACCTTGTAGGAGGTGAAAATCCTCAAGGTCTGACTCACGGGATTGTAGGCAAAAGGACGGGTCTGCACTACTATCCCACGAAATTCCCGCATTATATAGGGCTGGGAGAGACTGGCGATTTCTCCAGGGAAAAACTCATCATTTTTATACATGGCGTCGAATCTGAATGGAATCGTGTCGGGATCAATGTCACGTGTTAGGTCACCCTTTGATGGCGCCACAGCCAAGTGAATATCTTCATATTCAATATCGAAAACCTCCGCTTTCATCAAGGCTTGGTCGTCGATAATGATGCTCCTATTCATCACCGGCAGTTCTGGGAATCCTTCATCCAGCAGCTTCCCCTCTTTGGAAAGAGATATTTGGTACCACTTGTCTCCATCAATCTCCACCTGGGTCTTTTGATATGATCCCACTTGGAATTGCAACACTGTTTCTGAGGTGGTTGAATATACTATTTCTGCAGTGTTGGCCCCAGCACCAACATATATCTGCTCATAGGCAAATAGCGGAAAGAACGAAAACAACAGTGACAGCAGCAGCAAACTGTGCACAAAAACTCTCTTAAGAATAAAGTGACCTGAATTGACGGGGGCTCTGTCCTGTAAAAAATACAAACTCGTCTTGCTTTTCATCTTTTACCTCATCTCTTTGATCTGGGGTGTCAAGGGTTGGCGAAATGCCAACTTTCTTGTTATTAGGATGTTTGAGGATGATCTGGTTATCCTCAGTTATTACACTTTATATACTGTATCAAGACCAGTTACATTATTTTTACATTCTTTGTTTCAGTCAAGTTTAATTTTTATAATAACTACCTTGATTTTACTGAGCTGTGTTCATGCCGCTATTCAGTTTAACCACGAATTACACGAATGGACACGAATTATTGGCTCGCTACCGCTCGCTTTTAATACAATAACCACAAAAAGCACGAAAATTCACGAAAAATGTATGCCTGATCTCTGGTCTCTGCCCGCTACCTCAATATCTGATTACGCTTATCTTGCCTGTTAACCACCCTTGTCTCTCCTTTG
>LSQX01019911.1_pt1 | contig 20065 bp, 26 predicted proteins | sample 654561 | NCBI WGS metagenome assembly LSQX01 (sample SAMN04489861, study PRJNA283612) | anaerobic digester metagenome | isolation source: 4 biogas reactors fed with cattle manure at either 37C or 55C with and... | place: Denmark: Kongens Lyngby | collected 2014
AGATGTGTATAAGAGACAGGTGAAGTTGCGAAAATTCCTGAAACCGATAAATATATATGCCGGACCACCATTCCTTTTTATAAAAACTTTGTAAAAAAACTTTTCTCTTCTGATGATATTTCCCGCTATAGTAATTATCACCCTGATGTTATTTCAATGGTTTACAATGTCTTCATGCAGGTGTTTTGGCTTGTAGAAATAGAAGAAGATATTGGCATGTTAATTCAGGACGGTTATATATACATGTTCCCCGAATTAAAACAAGGCACTCCAAACAGTTACGATATTCTTTTGATGGCCGAAGATTTGTTTGAAAAAAGAGCTGCATATAGTAGTAAAACTCCCTAAAATGTATTGCAGGGAGTTTTAAAATTAAAGATTAAAGGGGTTGTTTATATTTAACTTATAAAAATTATATCTTCAATACGGATTTTCAACAATAAAACTGTTTTCAGGTTAGAATTTCATTTCTTTCGTGCTTTGCGTTGCATATTCCCATCAATATTTGGTGCCTGCTTCATCTGCCATGGTTATCATTCTCTTGAGCTTTTCGTTTCCTGAAGAATTGCTGAAGTTTTTAGCAATGGGCATTTTGCTGTCCTGATAGAAAGAAAGCACCTTTCCTTCTACATGGAAACAAAATTCGGTTGCATTTAATATATGAATCTGTAATTTATTGTAATCAATATTATAGATAATTCTATCTTCTTTTTTGTCGATGCAGAGAACCGATTTTCTACCTAAAAAGAAATATACCTCACGAGTATTATTAGTTTCCTTGTCAAGAACTGCATATACGTTCATTTTTTCTGTATCTTCTAAAAATCTTTCTATTAAATTGATCATGTTATAAACACTTCCTTTCTAAAAACATTTTTTAGGGCTTCAGTGCTTTCATATGTAGGGGGTGGAGAGAAGAATCTCTCCTAAAAACAATATCCGAAAAATTAATCAACTCTATAAACATTATCAGATGAGGCGGTGGAGTCTACAAAATATACGTCATTATAGATGTTGGTTATCAGTAGTTCCACTTCCTCCAAGTCACGGTAAGTCACTATTCCAGTGATTACCGTGTTGAGTAAAGCAGAGGCGATGGTGAAACGCTCCTGCTCTTTTTTGTTTAAAACGTAATCCGCTGCATCCCTGGTTAGGTCTGCAGCTACGTCGGGAATTATGTCCCCTTCTGCACAGTCAAACCACGCAGTATTGGTAAACTTGATTGTTGCCACCTTTTTTATATTTTTCCCTACTAATGTTTTTTTGAAAATCGCCTTTTTCATCTCTTTCATTCCTCCTTTTTAATTTCAGAACAGTCCATTGACCGCTCCTATGTAATAGACAGGAGGAATAAAAACAATGACTTTTCTATAAGCAAAATCTAATAAATGATTTGTACAGAAATCAAGTTTTTTTAGACAAAAAAAGAATCGCTATTTGCGATTCTCTTTTAACTGTTTTATATATTCGAATGATTTATTTTCTAATCACCTTTCGGTATATTTACTGCTTTTTAAATCATTATTTTCTTTATTATTGGTAATTCTTTGTGGTTTTCAGGATTTATATATTTATCCCATTCTTCTTTTGATATATATCCTGTTTTTATCATTTTTTCTACCAGCTCTTCTGTAGTATCTGTTTCAAGGGTTGTTACCAGATGTTTGCCGGTCCGCCGTTCCAGCATTATCACAACCCCGTTTTCATTTTCACGTATTATGGTGTTATCGGCATCATACTGGACAACTCCTGCCCATACCTGGTTGCTTACAGAGACTACGGTTATTAAATTTCCTTCTTTGATAAACTTTCTTGCGGTCCGATATTTTACTATTTCTTCCTCGTACTTTTCTGGGGGGAACTCTCTTTTTATATAATTCTGCATCGAAGACGAGGCTTCTGTCAGAACCCATATCCCGCCATTTACCATACCTTCTTCAAAGGTTGCTATATCAATTGTTTCCACCGAAACACTCTCCTTTTCTGGGATTTTCTAATTATAGTATAATACATTTTAGGATATTGTCAAGCTATTTTTTTACCTAATTTGATTATTTTTTATTAATCGAATCTTTGTATTAAAAAGAACCGCTTATTTGCGGTTCTCGTTAAGCTGTTTCATGTACTCGATGTATTTATCGTATTCCAGGATTACGTATTTGGGTCTATTGTGCTTCATTACGACTATCTCTTTTTCTTCATCCACTAACTTTGCTACCTTGGAGAAGTTTTGGTTCGCCTCGGAGATACTTACCATGTTATCCGACTGGCCGCTGTACGATGAGATATCGAGTTTTATCAGCGGCAGCTCTTTGCAGTTCTCCGGGTTAGTGTATTTGTCCCATTCTTCCCGGGTTATATATCCGGTGGCTATCATGTCTTCAATTATTTCTTCATCGGTTTTGTCTCTTTCGTCTACAAAATCATAACTTTCTACTACGGGCTCTATCTTATCCCTGTCGACATAAATTTTAATTCCGCCCGTTCTTCTGTCTGGGAAAACATCTACGTACCTTTTGTGGCATTTCATTATCTGAACGGCTCTTTCAGTCGAGGCCTGAACTATTATCAGGTATTCGCCCTCTTTAATGTATTTTACAGGAATTAGAAGCTTTTCTACTTCCACTCCTGGCTCTAATGCCTGCCTCAATATTCTGTCGGCTTCGTTGGCATCATGCAGGGCCCATACTCCTCCGTTCCTGGCCTTCTTGTCAAAAGTATCTATATCAATATACTTCATATCATCGACCTCCAATTTTTTCTTTTTTGTTTTCCCCTCTATTCAGTTTTCAACGAATCATGATCTTGCAATCACAACCAAGGATGAAAAATAGCATTTAGCTATTTTCGTAGTAAGGTTCCAATTAATATTATAATGCGTTTTAGGATATTATCAATCTAATTTTTTAGCTAATTTTAAAATTTTTTTATTTAGACTTGAAAGTAGTAAGTTTTCCGAGAAATCATTAATTTACCAGATTTTTTTAAGTGATGAAGGAGGAGTGTTTTATGAAAGAAGAAATAATAATAAATACCCTAAAAGGTAAAATTAAAGCCAGGAAAGGACTGGATTCAGCTTATCCATCCATAGATGTTTTGATAAACGATGAGCTGGCTGCAGTAGTTGAATTTAGTCCGGCTGCAAATAATTTTTTGATTCATGTTTATGAAGTAAACAAAAATGAACCGGTATCATCTTTCATCTTTGACGGGTTAAAAAACAACCAATAAAGCAAAAACCCCAAGCTATTAAGCTTGGGGTTTAAATTTTATTTATCTTCTTTTTTGATTGTATGTTCCAGGATATAATCCTTTTCGTTTACATAACAAGAGACACAAATAATGTCTTTTTCATTTATTCTGGAAATGATTCTTATATCCAATTTACCACCGCACCTGGCGCATTTATCTTTATTAGAAGAATCGTCCATTTCTCTCCTCCTTTTCTAATTCAATTCTCTTAACATTAATGGGTTTATTTCCGCATTTGAAATGATGTCAAATTCCCAATTTTTATACCATTGCACCAAGTCAAAATCATTGTGTTCACCAAGATCTGCAACTAATAACGCCGCTTCAGCTCCGTTATTTGTGGACAACAATATAAATCTCTCCATAAATTTATTGCCTATCCCCATTCCTCGACAGTCTTCTTCAACCCATATACTTCTTAAAATAGCTACTCTTTTATAGGTGTCTCGCAAATTTTCATATTCTGCTGCATAGCCGTTACTTTCCAGCCAATAAAAAAGGTTTTCTCTCGATGTGTCCACTACATAAGCTATAACACTACCTTCATCAGAATAAAAACTTATATCTACATAGCTAGGGCCTTCATATATTGGTTCCAAACATTCAACCTCATATTTTTCGTAGCATCTGTCACACAGCATCTCGTCATAAGCAGCATCCTCCGGCAGTTCCGGAATTCGTATTCCGCATTCGAGACACCTCATTTTAAAAGCCTCCTTCACAACACATAATCATCTTATCCAACAAGCCTTCCCTGTACTGATTTGGTCTCACCCAAATAATCCTTATAAGCCTTAAGGATAATGTCTAAATCCCCGTCTCCCTTCATCCGCCCTCTGTTATCCCATCCAATGTTTTCGCAGATGGCCATAAAGATAGGATAGTTTTCTATCGTATATCCGCTGTATTTTTTCTTGAAGAATATAACGCTTGTTTTGCACTGCGTTCCCGAGAAATAAAATGTTTCGGGCGGCAAGGATACCGTTCCACGGTAATAACAACAATCAAGCAACCACTTCCTGATTGGCTTGCTGGAGTGGTTGGCCAGTATGCCATCTGGGACTATCAGCACACCTTCTCCCCCTTCTTTCAAAGAACGGACCGCAAGTTCAAGGAAATATTCCTCATACTTGCTTTTTGCCTGTTCGTATCCTTCGATCTTTGGGGCCTGGCCAAACGGAGGATTGCCAATAACAACATCGTATTTCCCTTCAAATTCTTTTACATAATACAGAGCATTGTCATGAATAATATTTGCCTGCGGATAGCAAATTGAAGCTATTTCCGCAAGTTCTCCATCTATTTCTACTCCTGTCACCTCAATATTAGAATTTCTATCATAAAGAGCTCTGATAATAGAACCGGCTCCACATGAAAATTCCAGCACTTTGCTTCCATCTTTAAGATCCGGCAACAATCTAACCATAAAATCTGCTACAATACTTGGAGTAAAATACTGACTACTTCCCTTCCACATTCCTCCATAACCTGTGTGAGATGTTTTCAGTTCCTCAATTTCTTCAGCAGTAAGAGCTCTTTTTCTGGATAATTCCAAAAGCTCTCTTGCTCTTTGAATGCCTTCCATTCTTTTTTCTCTAACTCTCCTGTTCATCTGATAAAACCTCCTTCTCTTTTTGAATACAAACTAGCAAAAGAATCTTGCATTTTTCAATTCCAAAAATAAAAAAACCCACATTCTGTGGGGAAATCTCTAAATGTAATTATCTTATAACGTAATAGTCGTTTTGTATTATTATGTCTTGAAAAACTCTTCTGCAATAATCTTCTGCCTCTCTTTCCTTCTCCTCTCTATTCATGGTTTCAAATTCATTTTCGAACAGCGGATTTTCCTGCATGGAATGCCGCAGTTCGTGCAATAATGTCTGCCAAAACGCCCTGTTAAGTTCAGCTCTTTCACTACTATACGGCCAAATCTCACATTCTTCTTTCACAACCTTTTTAATAGCTTCCATGTAGATAATTATATACGATTCATTAAATAGGTGCTCCCCCATTTTACTGGTTTCGGGATAATCTACTACAAAACTGCTGCCTTCCAACTCCTTCATTAAATCCACATATTCTTCCTTGTTGTTTATAATGACTATCTGATTAACTGTCATAAATAAATTCGGATCTAACTTCTGCAAAATTTTAAAAAATTTCTTCTTATCGATATCTAAACTATTAAATTGGAACATTTCTTCAAAATTCAGTTTATCGGGGAATCGGAAAATAACAATTCTTGACCAGTATTTATCAAAGGCTTCTATATACTCTTCCTTAATATCCCATACCTCTATTCCCCAGGATTCTTTTATCTGTTTTATTAGATTGGCTTTGTTATAACCAATATTCTGATCAACAACCAATTCCCCTTCTATCATCTGATCCCTCCCAATCCCGTTTATTTTAAAAGTTTAAGTAACGATTATATTTCGATTCAAGAATTTTAGACAATAAAAAATCCCGCCTATTGCGGGTTTTTACTTTTTATTTGTACGTTATCTATTTTAACTCCGAGATATTGCTCTTCAATTTCTTTAATTTTCTTTTTAATATATTCTATTTGCTTTGCATACTTTACGGAGCGTGTCAGATATTTGCACATCTCTCCTTTAAGTCTTTGTATCAGCACCCTTGCAACAAATGCCTTATCTTTGCGTCTTTGCAAGAGTTCTTGTAGGAATTTGTTTTCTTCTTTCAGGGTTGTTTTTTCTTTCGGAACCGGATAATATATATTGGTTAATTCCTCAACAACCTCCTCTAAACTCCGGCCATTCGAATCCAAAGACTCCACTGTACAACACCTCCTACGCCTTAATTTTAGCATATTTCTAGTATTTTATCAATCCTTATCATAACATTCATAGTTTAACACGTTTTACAATAAAAAAATCTATAAAAATTTTTACAATAAGCAGATAATAAATGAATATAAAGTTATTTGCAAGTTCTTTTTTAAAAACTTGAATTTTTTGTTATGAATTAACATTTAACTAACAAATAATTTGTTTCCAAGATGAGGAGGGAGAATTTATAGTGAAGGTTGAAAAAATTTTTTAAAAACAAAAGGTGCAGTTTGCCTGCACCTTTTTGTTATTCTTTATACAGTTTCATCACTTTATCAATTTCAAATTGTATCTTTTCTATCACCTTTGAAGCACATTCTTCCGTCCAATCAATTTCCATGTTTGCCAGACGTTCATGGACATCCTCGCACAGTATGCAAGGATTTACGTCCGGAACCTTTTTCATCATGCAAAATGTTGTCTTTTCCGTTCTTCTCGGAACTCCCTGCACATAACTCATATAACTACTGTTGTAAACTATAAATATTGTTTCTCCAAAAATTATATCTATCTGATCGATTTCCTGCGAACGCTGCGACAGAGGAATGTAAATAGATATATCGCTAGTTCTTGTTACAGCCATGGAGTATACCTCCTAAACCTCACTCACATTACCGTCTTCTATATAGAAGACTTTGGCATCATCGCCTTTTAGCAAACCTGCACTGGTTTTGTCCCCGGTTGTTATCACGAAGATGCTTTCATAATTGTCTTTAATCTTTGAGATCAGCTGTTTGAATAAATCAAAGTTGGTCTCGTCCAGGATTTCAGCATTGTCTACGAATAGCACCCCGGCATTTGTCAGGTTATTTATAGCATCCTGGAGCACTATTGCTAGGCGGAGCTTCTCGCTGTTGGATAACATTCTGTAGCTCACTTCTCCGCTTCTATTTTTTATCAGTATATCAAAATTTTCGTCAAAGGAAAACCTTAAACTGTAAGCGGAACCGGTAAGAATGGATAAAATCTTATTACAGTGATCTTGAATAGGATCGATAATTTTTTTCAAAATCCTCTGCTTTACTCCTTTGGGGCTGAACTCGGAAACCAAATACTTGTAAAGCTCTACTTCCTTGGATACCTTATCGAATTCTCTCTTCAGATTCTCATATTCCTTTCTGGCTTTGACCCGCTCATTATAGGTCTGCCTGCGTGCATCCAGCTCCCTTATTTTTTTATCGCACTTTTCTACTTCTTTGTTTAGCTTGCTTTCATCCTCTATCTTGATTGAACTTAAGATCTTTACGATTTTTTCTTTGTTCTTCTGAAGTTCCTCCATTTTTGCATAAAGATCTATCTGCTGCTCTAAATTTTCCTTCTTCTCCTTGAGTGCGTTATACTGTTTCTGCAGGGAAGATTCTTTGTCCTTAAGATTTGCAATTTCCTTCTCATTTGCTTCTATCTGTGCTTCAAGTTCTTTGATTAATGAGCTTTTGTCCGTCTTACACACAAGCCTTTCGGACAAAGGACAGCGTGTAGTTGAAAGTCTAGGCAGCATGGCTTTTAAAGATTTATTTTCCCCGTTGAAGCTGTTATATGTTGCCCTGCATGCTTCGATCTCCTTCTCCAGGCTGTTCATCTCCGTAACGCAACCAAACAGAGCTTCCTCCGCATCCGAGATGACAATACTTTTATCGAGCTTTTCATCGAGAGTCTTTATTTTTTCTTCTACTTCCTTTAATGATTCTTCCAGCCACTTCTTTTGTTTGATCTGTTCATTTATAACAGCCGCTTTCCTCATTAGCTCTTCCCGTTCTGTTGTCGCTGCCTCAAGAAGTTTTTCTAGCTTTAAAAGTTCCATTTCATCTACTACAGGAGGAACCTCTCCCATCAGTTCAAGCCCCTTCTCAAGTCGTTCCTTCTCTTTTTTCTTATAACGCCTCTCATCATAAAATGCCTTATACACCCCATCCAGCATCTCTATCGTCACCTTCGGGCCAACTACCTTCAGCACCTTTTCCTTTGCTTCTTCCGATGGTTCATTCATGTAATCAATTATCTGTTCGGGACCCAGCACAGCACCGGTGAGTTTAAACAAAAAATCCTTCTGCTCGGACGGTTTCATATCAAGAAACTTCGATGAATTTATTACACAATCTATTACTTCGGGAGTTAGCTTTAGATCCTCATAAATTTCCTTCTCAAGTTCCCTGGCGGGAAGTTTGTTGTCATTAAGCATAACGGTAACTCTTGCATTGTTTATAATGCGCTTCACCAACCCGAGCCTGTCAATTCCTACTTCTACTGAAGCTTCTTCCTTATCATGCATGATAAGATCTTTTGACTGTTTGCTGGAAACCCATTCAGTTTCGCCGGTTAAAGCATACTGGATAGCCCCCTTAATAGTAGACTTGCCTGAATTATTGACTCCTGTAATATAATTTACTTTTCCAAAAGTCATAAAAGTTTTAGTGTGGTTTCTAAAATTAATTAATTCTAAACTTTGAATTTTCACTTATAACCACTCCTTCTTCTTCTTTTAATATTTTGTTTTCATATGCCTATTGTCTATATTCTTTAATCCATTTTTCAAGTTCAAATTTATCCCTCCTTAAATAAAAACCCCTTTCTGTAAAGGGAATTGATAAGCTACTTTAATTCCTTTTCGTATTCCTTTGCCCTTTGTAAGAGGTTTTTATCTGCCCGAGCAATCAATATTTTCAACAGCTTTTTAACTTTCTCCTTATCAAAACCCGTTTCTTTTTCAACGTCCGTTACATCTTTATTCATCAATGCCTTGGCAAGTAACGCAACCTCGTAATCCAAAACATCCTTTTCTGCATTTTCTACTAAATTCGGTTTGGGATAATAATAAAGCAGGCTTTGATCTTTTTCCAAAGGATTGCTTTTGGGATTTTCGAGATCGTAATAATCAATAATGATTTCTTTTGCCTCCATTATTTCCCTGTTCGTGTATTTTGGTATATTTTTTTCTTTTAGCGGTTTCCTGAATTCCCTGTAATACAAAAAATTAATAGCAAGATATGATTCAAAATCGTTTAACCATTTCAAGCCCTCATGATTTTTCGTACTGATCGGAAAAGGCTCTAAATTTTTTATAACTTCCAGTTCATAGTACGGATTAAGATATATGGTTATCCTTTCATAAGGAGGAAGTGTATCAATTTTTTTAACATCGTCAATTCCCTTTATATAAATTCTGTTAACCCGCATTTCCCTTTTTAATTTATCTTTAATCAAAACAATTCGATCCTTAATTACATCCTCTTTTTTAATCTTTCCACCCATGGAAGCCAAAGCATATATGCTTGCCTCTATTATGTGAAGACCGAATTCTTTTCTCCTTTTGACTTCTGTTTTTTTATCTGTTTTCATCTTTATCGCCCCTTTATATTTTTCTTTTCGTCTTGTTTTTGTTTGTATTCCTCTATTCTCCGAAGAGAAATTTCATAATAGTTTTTTCCTTTTTCCATTCCAATGTAGTTGATTCCAAGTTCCAGACAAGCAATTGCATGAGTCCCGCTGCCCATAAATGGATCCAAAGAAATTCCTCCTACGGGAGTTACGAGGGAAACGAGATGCTTAATGAGATTCAGCGGCTTTACCGTTGGATGATTATTATATTTTCCTCGTTCCTTTCCGCTTGCCTTGGCACAGTAAAAAACCGGGATGCCCCGCCTTCGTCGCCATACGTTACCTGCACATCGCCCTTTTTGCCCAGACCGCCGTGTTCCAGAAAAGTTCCGGGCCTTGTCTTAACGCAGTTACTTCCGCTTTTCAAAATCCCGGACTGCTCATCCAGCATCTCCCCTGCTATTTTGTCCAGGATAACATTTGCCGGATACCTTCCCGTATTTACATCACCCACAAAATTATCCGGGCTTTTATAGTCTTTTAGGAAAAAGACGTTGCCTCTTCCCTTTCTTTGTCCGTTAGTCTGAATGGTTTCAGAGCCTATCCTGTTTTTATCAATGTTAAAACCTCCCGTTCCCCATTTCAGCATATTTTCCAATATTGTTTTTTCTGATATTGGCTTTCTGGCCACGCATATAGGTTCGTTGGCAGGTTTTAATGCCGTGTTCCATCCATCCCACATATCTAAAACACCAGCATCCGAAAGCTTTCCATTTTTAATCTGCTTTTGTATATACCTACCAATATTTAATCCTTTAGGATACCCCTGTCCGTAGATCCAACTTAAAAATCCCAAAGCATATTCATGATCCAATATTTTAAAAAATGCATTTTTCTGTTCTTCTGAAAGGGAATCAATAAATGCTTTTATGTTTTGACTGTTATCATGAAAATAATCAATTTTGTCCCTGATCTCAAAACCGGCATCCTCTATTGCACATGCAACCCTGTGATATGTCCTGCAAGAACTAAATACTAAAAGATACCCGCCAGGTCGAAGCACACGCAGACATTCCTTCCAAAATTCCTTGTCGTAAGCAATTCCTGTTCTATCCCAATCTTTTTCCATAAACCCTAGTTCATACGGCGGATCGGTAACTATGCTGTGTACGAAATTGTCTGGTGTCTTTTTTATTCCTTCTCTGCAGTCTATGTTATAGATTATATTAAGCTCCATCATATTCCCCTTTTTCTCGCAATGTAACATATGTAAAAGCCCATACGGGCTTTGTAAAAGGGGGATGATTATAGGATATCTGAAGTTAAACTTATATCCACCAGCCACAAATATGTTTTTTAATTAAGTTAAATAAATACTCCCTGTCCTGTTCCTCCATATAATCCGCATGCTCATAACATCTTTCAAACCACTTTAAATCAGTGCTGTTTTTGTCGTTTCTTAAAAATTTTTTCAGAGCAAGATCGTATCGCTCCTCCCGTCCCATTATTACGTTTGATATATAATTTTCTTCAAACAACCTTTTGGCCAGGTTTTTGGCAATTTTCAGCTGCCGAATCTTCTTTTTGCTGTTAACGAACAAATCGGAATATTCTTCATGCAATTGTTCCATGTTTTTAAGTTTAAAATAAAGAATGTTATATAAATAACAGTAATCCCAATCCCGATCATGCCATATAACCGGCAGCCATTTTATTAAGTTGTGTATTCCGCATACAAAATTACTAAAACTCTGCTTTAACCTTTCAAAAATTTTAATCCGCACTGAAAAACCCCTTTACATATCTATCGTCTTTTGTTTTATACGGTATTCTGCCCGGCCATGTTTCCACCAGCTTATTTAACTTATCGGTTAATCCATGCAAAAGCATGTTGTAATCAACTAAAAGTTTTAACATCATGGCGTCTTGTTCGGTGTCTAGTTTTTCTATAACCTCTTTCCTGTGTTTTTCAATTAACCAAAGCAAGGTTTCGGTTTCTCTTCTTGTTAATTTTACTTTTTTCATCATTACAGCGACCTCCTTGATATTAAAGTTGTTTTTCGACTCAATTATATCATATTTTTCCTTGTCGATCTATTTTTACCGTATATATTTATAAATAAAACAACCTTCCCGATAAATTTAGGAAGGTTGTATGATTAATTCTTTTTTACATATTCGTTAAAATTCTTCTATTAGAACAGCATTGCCGTTCTTTATAAGCAATTCCAATTGTTCTTGAGTATCACAATCGTAGAAATCAATTCTTTTCTCGGCCACCACATAACCTTTACGGATAAACTTTGCCATCCTGTCGTAATACTTTTTAGCCTGTTCATTTTTTAGAGCTTCCTCCAGTGTGTGACAGCCGAAAAATTTCAGTATGCATTTTGCCAGATTTTCTTCTGTTTTATATTTGTAATCAAAAAAACTTTCCGTCAATTCTTTATTCTTTTCCGTATTTTTATAAGCCACAATATAACTCGACGAACTCGAATTTGTAACAAAGCCGCTTCTATATTTCACAGTACCCCCCCTTACTATTCATCCATAAAATCACGCAGAGTATTTACGTCAATACCTTCCCGTTCCAGAAGCTCCAGCCCAAAGGATCCATATCCCCCAGGCCCCACCTTTACCTTATACATAGGTACTCCTATCAGCTCTAGGAACTCAATCCAATCAAAGTTATCCATATAAGTCCAGCCAATTATCCTCTTTCCGTCAGTCTTAATCCACCAGGAATCGGGATAATCGAATTCACACAACCCCAGCCTCTCTGCTTCTTCCCTGGGATTTTTGATAATTCTAATCTGTTCAGGAATTAAGTCTTCAATGTTAACAATAAAACTACTTGAAGATGAATTGGTAACAAATCCCCTTCTGTATTTCACTTTTAACACCTCCTTGTTTTTATAAGATGGAGGTAGGGTTTCCTACCTCCAAATCTCCTCTTTAAATTCTCTGTAAGAGTTATATCTTTCTTTCCTCCTCACTTTGCTTTAAAGAACGGTAATAATTTTCACACACCCCTTCTCTTCAAGCGCATCAAGGAGGTATTTGAGGTAATCATCATAATAGCCAACATCAATGCAGCTTATAAAATACCCGTTCTTCAAAAGTTTCAGAAATTCTTTATAGTATTTCTTCGTTTCATCGTCTTCCAAAACTTCATCCATGGAGGAATATCCAAAATTATCCATAACAAACCTTTGAACTTCCTTCTCCGTGCGTGCGACATCGGAGAAAAAGGGATTTACTACTGCATCATAGACTGACTTTATTACCTCCGGTAAATCTTTCTGGCTTTCTTTTAATTTGTGTGCCACTATATAACTTGAACTGCTTGAATTTGTAACAAAACCAATCCTGTACTTCACCTAAAAAACCTCCCTTAATTCTTAAAATTTCTCCTGCAGCATTTTTAAGAAACTGCAAGGAGTTTTTCTTTCCTGTCACATAAAACAATACTTCTCTTTATAGGACACCCCCCTAAACATAGATTTTTATCAGGACAATCAGGACATGATTTTCTAAAAATATTTCTAAAGTTCTCAAAAACTTGTGAATCCCACGCTTCTTGAATGCTTCTATTAGAAATATCAACAGCCCACCTTAAATCCTGATTGTCAAAAGAGCAAGGTAGTGCTTTCATGTCAGGCGTTATATACATTGAAAAACGGGCTGCTTCACAAGTATCAAAACTTTTCTTATCGATATTTCTACTGAACTGAAGAAGAGCCGGTGCGTTGCAGCTGTCAAAGCCGATCAGAAATGGCTGTCTTACAGTGTCTACGAGGGCAAAAAACTCTTTAACTCTGGAATCTGAAATCTTCAATACGTTATCTTCCCTTCCCAACCCGATGGGCTTATGAAGAAGGAAAACTACGGCATTAATGCCTTCAGGAAAAGAATGGTCTTTCAATCTCTGAATTGCCTCATTAATACTGTTATCCCCCAGAACATAGTGAATGTTGGTCGTAATACCCGCTTCAAGAAGCATATCTATTGCCTTCAAAGTGTAATCGCTTCGATACCAACTGATAGCCACAGATCCGCAATACTCCTTGCAGATTTTCACTATTTCGGGTGTGAATCCTAACCCCGAACTTGTAAAGTTGGGAACGATATTGTTTGAACGACAGTATTCTAAAATTTCCTCGAAATTTTCGTGCTGATCCACATCTCCCCTGCCGCCTAAAGCCAGCTGGTAGGTTTTCCCCTTACACTCATCCACAATCCGCTTGAAGTTCTCCAGCGTCATGTTAGGAGTGGATGTTTTAAGCCCGTTCTGGTAACACTGTACTCCAGATTTAATGCACAAACCGCTTCTCCCGTGGGTACAGTGTCCCATAACACCCACGTCGATGAGTTCTGGGAAAGATGCCATAAATGGATCTATCCCGGTATCAACTCCGTTTTCAATAACACCGCTTCTTACATAAAAACCACTTTCCGTATCGAATACAGCAAAATACTTATTTTTCTTATCGAATTTTTTTATTATCATAAAATTCCTCCCCTTCCCTTTTTAAAATGAGGCTACTTCTTCCCAAAAAATGTCTCCTTCTTTGAACAGTGTGCAGGGATTGCCGTAAATATCTATAAATTTCCTGGCAGTTTCTTCGCTCTCGAAGCCAATGGCAATTTCAGGGATATCATATGTTTCTACGTAATACTTACGGCACAAAATGTCATACAAAAGCAGTGTGAAGGCATTTGCCTGGTAGGGATGAATTTCGTTATAAAACACCCTACCATGGACGCAGGCCTTTGCGTCTTCGTATTTAATTTCATCCAGAATTTTTACGCCCTCAATTGTGCCGATATGTTTTTTTATCAGGTCATGCAGCTCTTCAAGCCTGTTTGGTTTTCTCCTTTTCTCTAAAAACTCTTCGGGGGAAGGCATCTCTACTCACCACTTTACGGGATTTTCACCTCGAAGCCTTTTGTTGTGTGCTTCCGCTTTGATCCCGTAAAGCTTTATTCTGTTTAAGTCTTCAATTATTTTTGTTAACAATTTCATATCCTCCGCAGTCATTATTAACTTTTCCATAAAACCACTCCTTTTTCTTCTTATTAATACCTTTTATTTGTAAATACACCCTACACAAAGATTCCAAAGAAATTCAAGATTAAGTAAAAACGGTATAATAAATTTTGTATGTTACGGAATATTTTGATATAATTATCTTGTGTTCAAAAATCTAAAAGAAAGGATGTGAGACATGTGAAATTTTTGATATTCCTTTTAATCGCAACCCTTGGATTTGCCGATTTACCGGTTGAAATTTTGGATAAAGATATCCAACAGCCCATAGAAGAACAAATCTTGGACTTACAAAATACAGTCAGCCTCATAGCAACAGAAGAAAATATAAAAGAAAAAGAAGAGCCCGTCCCGGAAAAGCTTTCTATTGATTTGAGTAATCCATACTGGGAAAAAGTCATTATCCAGGGCGATTACGAAATAGATTTAAACGTCAAAACCGGCAAACATGGTTTAATCATGGAGCTGCCGAAGAATTTTATAGTAGACGGTAATTATTCCTTTAAGAATATGATATACGGAACAGCCATACTGGATTTGGAAGTGGCAAATATCAACGAACACCAATATCTATTTCTCCAACACAGGCCCGATATGCCTGTAAGGATATACAAAGATTCTCTTAACCCTAACATAATAAATATAGCTGTGGCTAAAACCCAAAATCCTTACCCTTACAAAGTTGTACTCGATCCTGGCCATGGCGGGCACAATTCCGGGGCCTCCCATTTTGGAGTTCACGAAAAAGACATAGTTCTCGATATAGCGTTGAGAATGGAACACAAACTCAAAGATATGGGAATTGACGTTTTTTATACGAGAAAAACCGACGAATTTATTGAGTTGCGTGACAGAGCCCGTATGTCCAACGAGATAAACCCCGATGCTTTCATCTCCATTCACATTAACGGTAGTTCCAACAAAAACGCCAGGGGAATTGCGACTTTCTTGTATACGCCCAACGGTTTTCAAAAGAAGGAAAGGGAAGCTCTTGCAAGAGCAATTCAGGACTGTCTGATAGAAGAGTTCCCCGATTGGAAGGACTGGGGACTTTTGAGAGACAGGTTCTATGTATTAAGAAATACCAAAAACCCAAGTGTTCTGGTAGAGTTCGGATTTTTATCCAATCCTGTTGACAGATCCTTCCTTGTACAGGAAGGAATTCGTGAAAGAGCTGCAAAAGCTATAGCCAAGGGAATAGACATCTATTTAAAAAACAATGACGGAAATTAATTCCGTCATGTACATATTAGTATGCCGCATTTCTTTTCTTTATATTAAGAACCGAAATCAGGTATTGTCCGGGCAGCTGCTTAACAACCTTGAACTCATAAAATTGATATCCTGTTTTATACCTCCAAACATGATTGGTTAATATTGTCCTCGGATTCATTCTCATCTTTTCTTCAATTTCATCCAATATTTTTTCGTATATATCAAGATTCATACGGTTATAACATTTAGGGTAGGCAGAACATGCATAAAAGGATCCCCATGGACCTTCTCTTATTACAAGTTCTTCCCCGCACTCACCGCAAATAAGTTTTAACAAGTTCCACCTGACGGTCAGTTTTTTGCTCATCATTACGCCTCCCGGTATAATTATTTCGCCTTTTTCCGTATCCTTCTTATATTTCCATTATAATCTACAATGCATTGTAATTGCAAACTTTACCTTCTAAAATAAAAGAGAGCCATTATCTGGCTCACAATATTTCTATCACTTTAGCTGGAGCAAAAAGATTTGATCCCTTTCCTGCCCTTCCCTGTTTTGTAATTTCCCTGATTTTTACTTCTTTCAGCCCGGAATCTGTTTGTACCAGCAGCGTCCTCTCATCTTCCGACGAAACAGCGGCTGCGCCGACAACTCTGTCGTCGTTCTCAAGACGGATTGCCCTGACTCCTGATGCCACTCTTCCCATCTGCCTGACGTCTGTATGGTCAAACCTTATAACAAATCCCTTTTCGGTGACAACTACAACCTCGTTTTGCCCGGTTCCTATAAAGACGGAGGTAACTTTAGCTTTGTCGTTTAGCTTAACTGCAATTGCATCACCTTTTACCGCCAAATATTCGCTGAATGCACTTTTCTTTATCTGCCCGTCCGTAGTGATAAAGATGATATCTGTATCCCCGGCCACTTCATCCACATTGCACATGGCAAGCACCTTGTGTTTTACTTTGTCGGGAAGCGTTGTAGCAGTAAACTTCCGCACATAACCCATTTCATCAAAGACAACGATGGTCTTTGTCGAATCGGTCTTTAAGGTGACTCCTCTATCTCCCTTATAGTCTGGAGACAGCTTCCGGACGCTTCTATTCTCATTGATTTGTAAAGTAAACTTTTCAACTTTTGTCTTAATAGAAATTTTCTCGAACTCAATTATTTCGGTTTTCCTTTTATCAGGATAATCCTGTTTTATCTTCTGCAGTTCCTTTACAATTTCTTTCAACACATTGTTCTCTGTCTTTATGATGTTTTCCAGCTGCTTTATGATTTTAAACAATCCTTGCGATTCTTTCTTTAATGCCTCAACTTCAAGACGCACAAGCCGTTGTAGCCTCATATCGAGGATTGCCTGTACCTGTTCCTCCGACAGTTTTGTAACTTTCAAAAGTTCTCTTTTAGCATCAGCTACATTTTTACTGTTCCTGATAATTTTAATGATCTCATCAATCATATCAACGGCAATAATCAGCCCTTCCAGGATATGAAGCCTTTTACGGGCTTTTTCTAACTCGTACTTGATCCGCCTTACAACTACTTCTTTCCTGTGATCCACAAATTCCTTAATGGCATCTTTTAACGAAAGAATTTTCGGCTTGTTATCTACTAAAGCAACAACATTATAATTGAAATTCACCTGAAGAGGAGTTTTTGCATATATGCTTTCCAGCAGTTTTTCTATGTCTGCATTACCGTTTAATTCGATAATTATTCTCATTCCGTCTTTGTTGCTTTCATCCCGAATCTCTATTACATCGTTTACTTTTTCATCCTCTATTAACCTTGCTATTCTGGATATCAGATCTTCTTTGCTTACCCTGTAAGGAATTTCTGTTATCACCAGCTGCCGTTTATTATTCGGAAGCTCTTCCACCACGACCCTGCCCCGGATTACCGCAGTTCCCATGCCTGTTTCATAGCATTTCAACAGTCCCTCGGGAGAAACTATTCCGCCAGTAGGAAAGTCGGGACCTTTTACATATGTCATCAATTCCTTAACTGTAATATCTGGATTATTAATATAGGCACATATTGCATCAATAACTTCTCCCAGGTTGTGAGGAGGTATATTGCTGGCCACACCAACCGCTATGCCGGAACCTCCGTTTATAAGCAGGTTTGGAATCATGGAAGGGAAAACTTCTGGTTCTTTCATTGTATCATCATAGTTGTTTTTCCACTCAACTACGTCCCTGTCTATGTCTTCCAGCATCAGCATTGCAACCGGCGACAGCCTAGATTCCGTATAACGCATGGCGGCCGGGGCATCATCTATCGTTCCAAAATTTCCATGCCCTTCTATCAGTGGATACCGTTTGTTGAATGTCTGCGCCATGTTAACAAGGGCGTTGTAAATGGATGCATCACCGTGGGGATGTAAGTTTTTGATAACCTCACCGACTGTGGCCGCCGACTTTCTGAACGGCTTGTCAGGAGTGAACCCGGATCTGTACATTGTATATAGAATCCTGCGTTGTACAGGTTTTAATCCGTCACGAACATCTGGTAAAGCTCTGTCTTCAATTACTTCCCTTGCATAATCAATAAAACTTTCGTGAATTATATCCTCAATTGATTTCTCTATTATATTAACAGCCATTTTTCCACTCCTTATCTGTAAATATTAAAAAGTGACAAAGTTATTATATAATGTTAATTTATTATTAAATTTTACGTTTTTTACACCCTTTTTGGATCTAATTGCGCCTTTATATAATAGAAGGGGAGAAAAGACAAATATCAATGTTTCCCCTTTACTTTAAGCAAATTATATTGATTTTACAAATTTCTTATGTTACTATCATACATGTTAAAATATTCCTTTAAAGGAGGACTTTACTATGCTGGATTCAATGAACGCTGCATTTAACGAGCTAATAAAAGTGCCTTGCCCGAATCCGGATCTCCCTCCTTTTTGTGAGTTTTTTGTAAATATAAGATTGTCACACAACCTGTCCGTAGAGGAACTTTCAAAATCACTGGACGTCAAGAAAGAACAAATCTTAAGGATCGAACAAGGCAAAATATGGGGAAGCGTAACTCCATCTATGCTTATAAAACTTGAAAATATTTTCAACTTACGGAAAGGCTATGCAAGAAATTACCTCAAACAGTCCTGTCTGGTTAAGTAGACTTATGCTCTGGCAAGATGGACTGTTTCAGGTATTATCCTTTTCCTTTTCCAGTTCGTCTTTTTCTATTTCTTCTGTCGTTTCACATGCCGGACACCACAAGGTTTTTTTATCAATGTCCTCAACCATGGCATATCCGCATTTGGCACATAACCTAATGTCCATATGCACGCCTCCTTTGTCAGAGATATTTTTCAAGATAAGTTTTTCTCGAATCAACTTTGTTGCCCATTATGATGGAAAGCATTGAGTCTGCTAGGGCAGCATCTTCTATTGTCACCTTTATTAAACTTCTTGTTTTCGGATTCATTGTGGTTTCATACAGCTGTTCAGGATTCATTTCCCCAAGCCCCTTATATCTTTGAATTAAATAATTCTTACCTATCTTTTTCTTTGCTCTTTTCAGGTCTTCATCGTTGTATGCGTATTCATACCTGTCCTTGTTATAAACCTTATAGAGAGGGGGCTGTGCTATATATACGTGCCCGTTTTCTATAAGCGGCCTCATATAACGGTAAAAGAAGGTTAAAAGTATAAGTCTTATATGAGAGCCGTCCACATCGGCATCAGTTGCTATTATGATTTTGTGGTATTTAATATTGTTTATATCGAAATCGCTTCCGACTCCGCCATCTATTGCCTTTATTATGCTTACCAATTCCTGATTATTGAGCACATCTTTTATACTCTTCTTTTCAACATTCATAGGCTTTCCTCTCAAAGGAAGAATTGCTTGAGTTCTGCGGTCTCTTCCCTGTTTTGCAGAGCCTCCGGCGGAATCTCCTTCAACAATAAACAGCTCTCTTTCCTTCGGATCTCTAGATGAACAGCCCGCCAGTTTTTCAACGGATATCAAGGATGTTTTACTTAACCTGTTTTTCTGTCGTGCTATTTCCCTTGCGGCTTTTGAAGCTTCCCTTTCTTCGTAAGAGCTTATCACCTTGTCTAAAATTGCTTTGGCTCCTCTTTTATCTTTATTGAGGTACTCCTTCAACCCCTCATAGACAATGTTGTATACTATCCCCTTAACTTCGGGGTTCCCCAATCTTTTCTTTGTCTGTCCTTCAAATTGGACGATGCTCATTCTGACGGACAGGACAGCGGTTAACCCTTCGGTAGTATCTGTTCCTTGTAAGGATATTTCTTTCTTGCCTCTCTGCCTTTCCGAATTTTGTTCCTTTATAAATTCATTCAATGCCCGAGTAAGAGCTGCACGAAAACCTTCATCGTGCTTACC
>LSQX01408683.1_pt1 | contig 20060 bp, 13 predicted proteins | sample 654561 | NCBI WGS metagenome assembly LSQX01 (sample SAMN04489861, study PRJNA283612) | anaerobic digester metagenome | isolation source: 4 biogas reactors fed with cattle manure at either 37C or 55C with and... | place: Denmark: Kongens Lyngby | collected 2014
GTATTATGAGTATCAGGAATCATACACAATATTTCATTGATTTTCTTCGTCTACCCCGGCTCCAGGGGGAGCGAAGAACCGATCCCGACTTGTCGGGAGAGCTCGACGAAGTCAAAATCAATTTACTCCCCTTGGGGTAGGGGTAAATAAATTGATTTTCAAGCGATTTCGTAAATATTATTAATGATTTCTGATATTCATAAAAAAGTATTAAATAACTCTGTATTCTCATATAAAAAAATTATCTGACACATTCTGCGAATAGCATCATAAAGAATTATATAATTATTATATTCGCAAATATTTTCACTATCATATTATTACTTTTTACTTATGCCATACCGTAGATTACCGAATACTGATGCAGCGCGTATCAGAGCTATAAAAAGGGCTCTTGAAAAGGGAAAAGAAGTCCCACCTTCACATCTGGCTTATCCCGCAAGAATAATTGTCGTTTTACAAAAGTTTATTACTCTTTTTGAAAATCATATTCAGATATACCGTTTGGCTACGGCATCACAGAATGCCAGAAGTAAGGAGTTCCAGGAAGCATTCCGTAAGGCAAAAATATACCTGACACATTTTGTCAGAGTGATGAATATGGCAATATACAGGGGGGACATACCTGCCAGTATAAGATCTTTTTACGGACTATCGCCCAATGAACTTACTATCCCTTCTGTACGTACTGAAAAAGAGCTGATCACCTGGGGTAATAAAATAATTGAAGGTGAGGAAATGAGACTCCACAAAGGAGGCAGTCCTGTTACCAATCCTACAATAGCAGTAGTAAAGGTTCGCTTTAAAAATTTCATTGATCTGTATAATTCCCGTCAGATTTTGATAAAAAAGACTTCTGATCTGGGAGAACGGACAAACAGTATGCGTAAAGAGGCTGATGATATAATACTGGAAACATGGAATGAGATTGAACAAAGTTTCGGTTCACTGCCTGATGACCTAAAGAAAATCAGATGTGAAGATTATGGTGTGGTTTACTTTTACAGGAAAAACGAGAAAAAGGCTTCAGCAGATGTTGCTCACAGCGATGTACGTTGATACATTTTGATAAAATGACACAGGTAAAATCAATCAGGTCTTGACAATTGGCAATATAGTTCTTGGTGACCGTCCTCTTTTTCTTGCTCCGATGGAAGATATCACCGACCCTTCATTCAGGATGATATGCAAATTGAATGGGGCAGATTTTATGTATACTGAATTTATTTCTTCTGAAGGACTTATAAGAGATGGTAAAAAAAGTGTTCAGAAACTAAACATATATGAATATGAAAGGCCTATCGGTATCCAGATCTACGGTCATTTGATCGAATCGATGGTTGAAGCAGCTATCATGGCAGAAAAGGCAAACCCTGACCTTATTGACATTAATTTTGGTTGCCCTGTAAGAAAAATTTCGAACAGAGGGGCCGGAGCAGGTATGCTCAGAAATACTCCCTTCATGATAGAGATGACCAGGGCCATTGTCAGAGCTGTCCGTATCCCTGTTACTGTAAAGACGAGGATCGGATGGGATGATGAATCGAGGAATATTGTGGAACTGGCTAAACAGTTACAGGATACAGGTATCAGTGCAATCACTGTACATGGGCGGACACGTGCTCAGCTCTATAAAGGGAAAGCTGACTGGACACTGATTGGAGAGGTCAGAAATAACCCGGGGATGACCATCCCTGTCATAGGTAACGGGGACATTGATTCTCCTGTAAAGGCAAAAGATATGTTTGACAAATATGGTGTTGACGGTATAATGATTGGCCGGGCATCAGTGGGAAGACCTTGGATTTTCAGAGATATAAAACATTATCTCAGGACAGGAGAACTGCTTCCGGAACCAACAGTTAATGAAAAAGCCGAGCTGGCTCTCACTCATCTCGGAAAATCTTTGGAATTTAAAGAGGGAAAAAGGGCTATATATGAGATGAGACGTCATTTTTCGAATTATTTCAAAGGATTGCCCAATTTCAAAGAAACACGTTTACGCTTGCTTACGACGACTGATATTGATGAAATAACTGAAATAATTGATGAGATCAGAAACCGGTGGGGTGATTACCGAAGTGAAGACAATAGTGCTGTCTATGAAATATGATCGGGCGTGTCAGCCTTTTCAACGCTGCCGGATAAAAAAGAAAGATTATTCCATTTAAACAGTCTTTTAAGGATCATAATTGCAAGAAAACCCATGATAAACAAGGCAGCAAACTCCACCCAGGGATAGATAGTATGTTGTACATAGAGTGCATCCGACTGCAGGGCTGATGATTCGTTAGTATTCATTATAAGGAGGAATACATTATTTGCTGTATGTGCACCCATGGCTGCTTCAATACCATCATCGAGAAGTGTTATAAGCCCGAATATAAGGCCAAAAAGAATATACTGTGGCATCATGACCCAGAAACCAAATGCTTTCACCTCAGGATTCAATCCGTGCATAAGGCCGAATAATAATGCAGTGATGATAAGCGGGAAAAACCTGTTCCTGAAAATCACTGTAAAACCCTGCATCAGGTATCCTCTGAATATAATCTCTTCAAAAGAGGCCTGAAATGGTATCAGAAGCATAGAGACCAGAGCCAGGATAAGGATAGATGAAGATGTGTTATTTAGAGAAAAATTAGAAGGATCCATGCGAATAAATACAAACAGATAAACCGTAGAGAGAAAAATCCACACCAGCGCCGAAATAAAGAATCTTTTCCAGCGGAATGAATCTGTACCGTTAATAACCATTTTCCACGATCTGTCATTCAATGGTTTCATCAGGAGAATGAAGGCTGCCAGACCAACAATAAAAGGGAAAACATTAAGAGCCAGGCTCATATTCGCATCAAAACCCAACTGACTCAGATTTCCCGAATCAGCAGATAAGCGTTCGATTATCTCCGGATCATTGACTGATTTGATACCTATTCCCAGCAACAAAGGAATTGCACCGATGGTATTAGTGGCCACGAAAACTGTTATGAGCATTACAAAATATCTCCAAAAAGCATTCTTACCGATAAAGGATGATTCAAGATGATTCATACTGAATGATTTTTTATGGTTCGGAACCAAGAGAACGGACAGACGGGAAAGAGTCCGGCGTATTTTTTTTCGGGTAATCTATAGAATAATGAAGGCCTATGCTCTCCTTCCTGTTTTGTGCCTGCTTGATGATAATGTATCCAACATTAATGATATTTCTCAATTCACATATCTTTTTCGAAATAAGAGACCTTTTAAAAAGACTCTCCGTCTCTTCATACAGTATTTCCATCCTGACCAGAGCTCTGTGAAGCCGAAGATCAGATCTCACAATCCCCACATAATTACTCATTATCATCTGTACTTCTTTGATGCTTTGGGTGATAAGGACCATTTCCTCCAGATGAGAAGTACCTTTATAGTCCCAATTTGGTATATCTTCCTCAAAAGCAAGCTCTTCGATCCGGTTGCCTGAGTGGAAGGCAGCTCTGTGAGCATAAACAGCTGCCTCTATCAGTGAATTCGATGCCAAACGGTTCGCTCCGTGAAGACCCGTGGAAGAAACCTCTCCTATAGCATAAAGTCTGTCAATATTACTCTGTCCATCCATATCCACTTTTATACCGCCGCAGGAATAATGCTGTACAGGGATAACCGGTATCATATCCTTTGTGATATCAATTCCCCGCGACAGACAATGTTCATATACATTTGGAAAGTGATCTCTCAGCCCATTGGGGTCAAGATGAGTACAATCCAGCCAGACATGGTCATCTCCCCATATCTTCATCTCATTATCTATAGCCCTTGTGACAATATCGCGGGGAGCAAGAGAACCCCTGTTATCATATCTCTTCATGAAGTTTTCGCCAGCCATATTCTTCAATACAGCACCATAACCCCTCAGCGCCTCAGTAATTAGAAAAGATGGCCGTACACCGGGATCATATAAAGAAGTAGGATGAAACTGTACAAACTCCATATTCTCGATAGTGCCTTTGGCCCTGTAAGCCATAGCTATTCCGTCTCCCGTGGCAATCTCAGGATTTGTTGTTGTGAGATACACATTACCTATTCCTCCTGTGGCCACTATTGTTACCTTTGCCAAAAAAGTGATGACTTTTTTATTATTCAGATCAGCTACATAGGCCCCAAAACATTTTATTCCCGGGTAATTGCGTTTTATCACTTCTCCCAAATGATGTTGTGTAAGAAATTCTATGGCGAAATGATTCTCAAAGACCTCAATATTGGGATTCTTCTTTATCTTTTCCATTAAGGTGGTCTGGATTGCCTCACCCGTCTTATCTTTATAATGCAATATCCTGTGCTCCGAATGCCCCCCTTCCTTTGCAAGATCATAAATCCCCTTTCCTGTCTTATCAAAAGGGACTCCCAGCTTTATCAGATCCTGAATCCGTTCAGGAGCTTCACTGACCACCATTCTCACTACAGCTTCATCACCACAACCATCACCGGCAATAAGTGTGTCATTTATATGTTTCTCAAAATTATCCGGCTCGCGGAAAACAGCTGCAATACCTCCCTGGGCATATCTTGTGTTTGAATCACCCAAACCGGATTTGGTGATAATACTCACTTTACCCAATCTGGAAGCTTCCATTGCAAATGTCAGTCCGGCTATTCCTGAACCGATAACAAGAAAATCTGTTCTTTTTTTCATTTCAGAAATGTATATCCACAAGGATCAAAGATACAAATTGATTGCACGGAAGCCTAAAGATACAATTATATTATTGCTTAAATGCTCAACTACAATTAAGTCACAACATTTTGCAAAGATTATAAAGAATTGTAAAACCAAAGTTTTTGATTTACTTTTGCCTTCCGTTAATAATCAAGCAACACAATATGGCTCAGGAAGATGTTTTTAAGAAGCTTATAGCTCACTGCAAAGAATATGGATATATTTTTCCCTCAAGCGAGATATATGACGGTTTGAGTGCCGTGTATGACTATGGACAGTACGGCGTGGAACTGAAGAATAACATTAAAAAATACTGGTGGGACAGTATGGTTCTGCTTAATGAAAATATTGTAGGACTTGATTCTGCAATATTTATGCATCCGACAATATGGAAAGCTTCAGGCCACGTAGATGCATTCAATGATCCGCTTATTGATAATAAGGACTCCAAAAAGAGATACAGGGCTGATGTACTTATTGAGGAACATATAGCTAAAATTGAAGAAAAGATCCACAAGGAAATTGAAAAAGCCCGTACAAAATTCGGCGATTCTTTTGATGAAAAGAAATTCCGGCAAACAAATGCCAGGGTAATAACCAACCAGGCTAAAGCAGATGAAATCAACTCGCGCTATTTAAAAGCTATGAATGCTACTGATCTGAAGGAATTAAGACAGATCATCCTGGATAATGATATTGTTTGCCCTATATCCGGATCCCGGAACTGGACCGAAGTAAGACAGTTTAATCTGATGTTTGCCACTGAGATGGGGTCAACAACTGATGGAGCAAGCAAGGTCTATCTGCGTCCTGAAACAGCTCAGGGCATTTTTGTTAATTTCCTGAATGTTCAGAAAACAGGAAGGATGAAAATACCGTTTGGTATAGCTCAGATAGGAAAAGCTTTCCGTAACGAGATAGTAGCCCGTCAGTTCATTTTCAGAATGAGAGAATTTGAACAGATGGAAATGCAGTTTTTTGTTCAGCCAGGCAGTGAACTCGAATGGTTCAGACATTGGAAAAATATTAGAATGAAATGGCATACTGCTCTTGGATACGGCGAGGAAAATTACCGTTTCCACGATCATACCAAACTGGCACACTATGCAAATGCTGCAACAGACATAGAATATAAATTCCCCTTTGGATTCAAAGAAGTGGAAGGTATCCATTCACGGACCGACTTTGACTTGAAACAACATCAGGAATTCAGCGGGAAAAAAATCCAGTATTTCGATCCTGAAAAAGGAGAATCATATATCCCATATGTAATCGAAACATCCATAGGAGTTGACAGAATGTTCCTTCAAATTATTTCATCCGCCCTCCGGGAAGAAGAAATAATCAAAGAAAACGGGACAACAGATACAAGAACAGTCATGAAACTCCCTTCTTTTCTTGCTCCTGTCAAACTTGCTGTTATGCCTCTGGTAAAAAAAGACGGATTACCTGAGATAGCTGAGAAAATCATACACCTTCTGCGTTTTGATTTCAACTGCCAGTATGACGATAAAGATTCAATAGGAAGACGTTACAGGAGACAAGACGCCATAGGAACTCCCTATTGTATTACTATCGACCATCAAACCATCGATGACGATACAGTTACAATAAGATACCGCGATACAATGTTACAGGAAAGAGTAAAAATATCCAGTTTAAAAGATATCATTGCAGAAAAAGTAAGCATTGCAAGCTTGTTAAAAAAGCTTTGAAATGGATAAAGTCCTTATCGTAACCTATTATTGGCCTCCAGCAGGAGGTGCAGGTGTACAGAGATGGCTTAAGTTTTCAAAATATCTGCTGCATTATGGTTATGAACCGGTAATATTAACCGTCGATCCTCATTATGCTACTTACCCCGCTCTTGACCTCACTCTTGGTAAGGATATCCCCAAAGAACTGAAAATATACAGAACAAAAGCCACCGACTGGTTCAGACTATATAAAAAAGATAAATCGAAAGTGCCATCAGCAGGCTTTGCAGGAAACAACGATAATACTTTTTTTAGTAAAATATCCCGCTTCCTGAGAGGTAATTTTTTCATCCCTGATCCAAGAAAAGGATGGAACAGATTTGCCATAAAAGCTGCTCTTGAGATTATCCGAAAAGAAAAAATCCATACTATAATAACCACCAGCCCTCCCCATTCATCTCAACTCATCGGATTGAAAATAAAAAGAAAAATACCTTCATTAATATGGGTTTCAGACCTCAGGGATTCATGGACTGACATTTATTATTATGAACTTTTCTATCCCACTCCCATCTCAAAAATGATCGACAGATATTATGAAAAAATTGTTTTAGAGACAGCTGACCGTATCATTACAGTAGGTAATAATCTTGCAGATTCCTTTGCATCAAAGGCTGCCGGAATAAATGAAAAGATAAGAATTATACCCAACGGATTCGATGAAAAGGATTTTGAAAAGATAAGCAAATGTTACCCGGAAAAATTTACTGTAACATATACCGGTACTATTTCTGAGTCTTATCCTCTAAACTCATTGCTAAAAGCATTACACAGATCAGAAAAAGAGGGAAAAGATTTCGTTTTGAGATTTGTAGGATATGTTCCTGAAAATGTCAGGAGTGAGATAGCAAGTCAATTAAACCCTGACAAAGTCGTTTTTATCCCTTATACTGATCATGGGAAAGCTGTTGATTTTATGTGTAACTCCTCTGTTCTCCTCCTCCTTATTCCTTCACATAAAAACAATGAAGCCATAACTCCGGGTAAAACATTTGAATACCTGGCTGCAGGCAAACCAGTCCTTTATATCGGACCACTAAATGGTGATGCTGCCTTTCATCTAAAACAGTGCGGGCTTAAAGGTTTATTTGACGTAAAGGATGAAGAAGGAATTTACTCCTATATTAACGGGTTAATGATTAAAAAAGAAACAGATCGGTTTGTCACTCATCCTGAATACTCCAGAAGAACTCTTGCAGGTAAAATATCCGCTGTCCTCCGGGAAACTGATCAGCTTTCAGCAAAGATGTGAAAAATGAATTTTAATCATTTCTTAATTACCAGATTCAACCTGAGATTACCCCGGAACATGAATCCGAAAGACAGGTCAGGTAATGATGTAAGAGGCAAAGAATGGCTTGATCACCGTACCAATCTGTTCATTAAGTATTGTCTTCCTTCTGTCTTAAACCAGACAAACAGAAATTTTTCCTGGCTCATCTATTTTGACAGTGAAACAAGTAATGAGGTTCTTTCCGTTTTCAGAGATATGGAAACCCAATATAAAAACCTTATCAGAATAATACTGGCTGATGATTATGATTCCTTTTTGAAAAGTTATTGTAATGATGTTATGGATATGTGCGATGAGGACTGTAGGTACATTATTACTACAAGACTTGATAACGACGACATTATACATAAGGATTTTGTTTCTGCAATACAAAACAAATTCAGGAAACAGAATTTCATTGCAGTCAATTTTCTTAAAATCCTCATACTTAATCCTGAGAAAACCAACAAATTACATATTGACTACATTTTTTCCAATCATTTTATCAGTGTGATAGAGGCCCGGAGCTCATCAGGTATAGGAGGCTGTTATTCAAGGGGAGACAGATGCTGGAACATCAGGAATGAAATCATTCAGATAACCGACAGACCATATTGCATTGAGACTATTTCCGGCCGGAACCTTCTTAACCGGTTTCGGGGGTTTCCTGTTTTCAAAAAAACCGATCTGTCCGGTTTTTCTCTGGAAAACATGGAAATAAAAAATACCTTGTGGGATTGTGATAATCTGAAACTATGGAAAATGAGCTGGAAAAAACTGGTAGTATACCTTTGGAATAAACTGAACGGCAGATTTCATTACGAATAACAGGTTATGTCTATTCCACCTGACAGCTCACCTCCTTTGTACAAAAAGGAATTATCAGTGAAAGGATTATCTTTGAAGATACAAATCAGGACAGATAAATGAATATCCTTATGATTTTGGATGGTGAGTTCCCTCCTGATGACAGGGTGGAAAAAGAAGCCATGTCTTTGATCAGAGAAGGGAACAGGGTAAGCCTTATGTGCCTCAATTATGGTTCTCAAAAAGAAAAAGAGAACTATAAAGGAATATCGGTAAAAAGACTTACAATCAATAAAACAATAAGAAATAAGATAATGGCAATCTATCTTGTTTTACCTTTCTACAGGTATTTCTGGAAAAAGGCGATCCTTAATTTTATAAGAAATAACAAAACCGATGTAATACATATTCACGATCTGCCCCTCTCAGATATCGGTATAAGATTAAAAAAAACTCATGGAATACGTGTTGTTTGTGATCAGCACGAATACTACAGCAACTGGATAGTGAATACTGCTCATTACAATACGCCTGTTGGAAAAATTGTAAAGCTTTTGAGCAATTGGAAAACCTATGAAAAGAAAAACCTGTCACTCTCCGACCTGGTCATTACAGTTGAAGAGCCACTGAAATCAATATACATATCTGAAACAGGGCTGCCTCCTGAAAAAATTATTGTATTGCCAAATACACCTCTGGCAACATTATTCAATCAATCACATCAGGATGAAAGAATAACAGAAAAATACAGGAAATACTTCGTAATATTTTATGCAGGCCATCTCGATATACTAAGAGGTATCAATACCATCATAGAATCCTTGCCTCTGTTGAAAGATTCTATTCCAAATATTAAATTTGTTTTTGCCGGATCGTATACCTCTAAATACTATGACCCACTAAAATACATTGATGCTCTGGGGGTTAAAGATCAGACAGAATACCTTGGATTCTTACCTATACAGGAACTGCCATTTTATATTGCTGCAAGCCGGATTTGTATTTTCGTGCCCCCTGCCATTTCACGTGAAATAAATAATACCATTGCCACAAAAATATACCAGTACCTGCTTATGAATAAACCAGTTATCGTTGGTCAGGCAAAAATGATGAAGAATTTTGTTGAAAAGCACAAAATCGGAATGAGTATAAGGGAATCTGATCCGGTTGATCTGGCCGAAAAAATAAAATTATTATATTCTTCTCCTTCTCTTATTACTGAATTCGAAGAAAACACAAAACAAATTGCTATGAAGTATTCATGGGAAGAAACCTCTAAGACCTTTTTAAAATTCTATCAAAAACTTCAATCTTGATATCCTGTTTATCTGAGAACCCTGTCGCACTGTCTTCAGAAGATGATAGCAGTTATGAATACCGGAATTCTGTAATTAAAACAGATAAAAAACAACATAGCCTTTATCAAAAGAACAAGTGTAGTTATTCCGAAATAATTCTCTCATTCACAAATATCAGCAACCTGAATTTGTAAGATATAATTAAATTTGAAAGATTTAACATCAATTAATGGATAAGGCCAGGCAAAAAAGATTTGAAAAAACCTACCGGTTCGTGAAAAAACACTTTCCCCTGAATGAAGATATTCTGGATCTGGGAGAAAAAAACGAATTAGCTGAATATTTAAGTCAGCATGGCGGTTACAGGATTCAAAACACTAATGATCAGGATCTTGATACAGATTATTTAATTGTAAAAAATTACAGTAACATTACCGCTTTTGAGATCTTTGAACATCTTTTTGCTCCATTCAATCTGCTGAATACTGCCAGTGGCAAATTAATTGCTTCTGTCCCTTTACGATTGTGGTTTGCTTCTGAATACTGGAATTATCATGATGCCAGAGATTGCCACTATCATGAGTTTTCTGTCAGACAATTCAATCATCTCCTTAAAAGAACGGGCTGGCAGATACGTGATTGTGAGTTATGGAAATCTTATGATAAGATAGCCGGAATACGGCCAATCCTGAGAAGGTTTTATCCCCGTTATTACATTGTATATGCTGAAAAGCCATAATCTCTCTTCAGACCGCATCATGAAAAAGAAAAAACAAAACCGTATATGGCATCTTTGCTGAACTCAATAAGACAAACTTCAAAAGATACTTTTATTTACGGTATGGGAAATATTGCCGTAAAAGTTATAGGATTTATCCTTATCCCACTTTATACAAATCCTGAATATTTTTCTGTTGATGAGTTTGGTATTATAGCAGTACTTGACATTACCGGCCTGATAATGATCTCTGTGATGGCGTCAGGACTTCCACAGAGTCTTATGAGGTGGTATTGGGATAAAAAACATAAAAACAATCAGAAGGGTATCTTTTTTATGTCCCTGATGATCCAGTTACTTGTCAGTATTCTCTTTTGCCTGTTTTTCCTTCCCCTGACTGATAAGCTTTCCAGCATCATCTTCAGTGATATACAATGGAGCGGAACACTCAGACTATTGATACTGGCTTCAGCACTTCAATCGATAAATAATATTATCAATACATTGATGCGGCTTCAGTCTAAATCCCTTCTTTTTACTGTCACTAACCTGTCAAAATTGCTGATCGTCCTGTTCCTTACTGTTTATCTTATTGTATTCAGGCATTCAGGAGTTAAGGGAATATATATGGCCCAGCTCATTGGTAACGGATTATTAGTATTATTTGTATCGATTTATACAATAAGAAACTGTAGAGTATTCTTTAACTTTCCCATCTTCAAGTCAATGAGTAAATATGGTTTCCCCATAATGCTTGCCAATTTTGCTGCAGCAGCCCTGACAGTTATTGACAGATATTCACTTAATTCACTTGCTCTTCTTAATTATGTTGCCATCTACACTCTTGCCTATAAGATATCATCCGTTCTGAAACTGGTTATTGTCGATTCAATCAAAATGGCTCTCACTCCTCTGGCATTACGTAAAATGGATTCTCCGGACAATAAGCGGTTCTATTCAAAAGCTTTTTTGTATTCTTCTTTTGTCCTGATGACGGGAATTATTATTATATCACTTTTTTCATTTGAAGTCATAAAGTTTATTACAGGATCCCGTGAGTATTGGGAATCTTTCTATCTGGTGCCTTTACTATCCCTTTCTGTCTTTTTTATAAACATGAGAGAAACAAGCAGTTATGCTCTAATCATCACAAAGAGAACTAAGATCATTGGCATTAATGTTGTGATAGCCTGTGTGATTAACATAGTTCTGAACCTGCTTCTTATTCCCCGTTGGGATATCACCGGGGCTGCTGTTGCGACTATAATCACACAATTTATTTATTGGCTTCTTAATTTCTACTTTTCCCAGAAAGAATTATATATTCCCTATGAAGTAAAGAAAATAATGACACTGTTCTTTACTGGAGGTCTGATTGCCTTTTCCGGATTACTAATGACAGAGATACCTTTTTTCCCCAGATTTATAATAAAAGCAGGATGTATTGCCGGTTTTCCATTTCTACTTTACCTTTTTAATTTTTATGAGCCTGTCGAACTGCAGGCTATAAGAGCCTTTACTCTTAAATGGATAAAGATTAAAAATTTCCGAAAAAACCTGCAATCATTGAAGGATTTTAAGGACCTTGAATGATACCGGATAAAATAATACCGGATTTTTATTCTCCGCTAATTGTATATTTTTGTTGTCCAAAGGGATGATCAAATAAAAATTTTAAACGAATAAAATATTCCATGAAATTTAAAGCTGTATTCCCCCATGTCTGTGCAGTAGTGATTTTTACTGTAATCTCTTTTCTTTATTTCTACCCTGTTCTTGAAGGCAAGATACTCAGGGCAAATGATTCAATGGTATTCAGGATCAGCTCCAAAGAGATTGTTGATTACCGTGAAAAAACAGGGGAAGAGGCTCTCTGGACCAACTCAATGTTCAGCGGTATGCCGGCTTACCTTATATCTACAAAGTACCCGGGTAATCTCTTCAAGGCTCTAGATGTTGCCCTCAGGGCATATAAAGTACCTGTGGCTGCAGTTTTCCTTGCCATGACAGGATTCTATATCCTGCTTCTTGCCTTTGGTGTTAATCCATGGCTGGCAATTACAGGATCACTGGCCTATGGTCTTTCATCATTCCTGTTCCAGATACTTGCAGCCGGCCATAACACCCAGGCAATGGCACTTGCCTATATGGCGCCCGTATTGGGCAGTATTTATTATTCCTACAGGCATAATGCTATAAAAGGGGCCTTGCTTCTTGCAGTCTTTCTTTCACTGGAAATTATGGCAAATCATCCTCAGGTCACCTACTATGCAATGATGTGTATTCTGGTATTTATAATTATTGAATTTATTTATTCAGTAAAGGAAAAGATGGTTCCGAAATTCATTAAAACATCTCTTATAATCATTATACCTGTTGTTCTGGCTATAGGCATAAACTTCGGATTTCTTTACAATACCTATGAATACGGGAAATATTCCATACGCGGGAAATCTGAACTGACAACAGAGACCGGTAATGCATCATCAGGCCTTGATCGTGATTATATAGTACAATGGAGTTATGGGATTAGGGAAACTTTCAATATGCTCATTCCTAATTTCAAAGGGGGATCCAGTGCTCCCTTCGACAGAGATTCAAAAACCGTTTATGCCCTCAGACAAAACAATGCCGCCTCAGCCGCCGGACAGCTATATAAGTACTGGGGACCTCAACCTATAACAGAAGGGCCGCATTATACAGGAGCTGTGGTCATCTTCCTTTTTGCCCTGGGCCTCATTATTGTAAAAGGAAGAGAGAAATGGTGGTTGCTTATAGCAACCATATTATCAGTAATGCTTGCCTGGGGGAAAAATTTCATGCCCCTGACAAATTTTTTCATTGATTTTTTCCCTGGCTATAATAAATTCCGGGCAGTCACCATGATATTGATTATAGCACAGTTTTGTATCCCACTGCTTGGAATACTAGCACTAAAGAATATTCTTGAGGAAAAACAGAATAAGAAGAATCTACTAAAAGCATTGAAAATAATAACATTGATATTATCCGGTCTCATATTGCTTGTTATTATTATTCCGGGCATCGCAGGATCCTTCCTCAATCCTTACGAAGAAGCATATCCTGACTGGCTTAAAAGTGCAATGATAGCCGACAGAAAATCATTACTGATAGCAGATGCTATAAGGTCGCTTATTTTTATCCTGCTGGCATCCGCAGCACTATTTGGCTTTCTTTCCGGTAAAATAAAGAAACAACACTTTCTTGTTTTCACAGCACTACTTATTGTTATTGATCTGTGGACTGCCGATAAGAGATATCTGAACGCTGACAGATTTGAAAAACCTGTTTCAATAAATAAGACACTGACCCCTTCCGTAGCTGATGCAGCTATCCTGCAGGATCCTTCCTGCTACAGGGTTCTTAACCTGGCAGCACCAATTTTTAGCGATAACACACCAACATCTTACTTCCACAAATCAATAGGCGGATACCATGGAGCCAAGATAAGAAGATATCAGGAACTGATCGATTCCTCCCTTTACAAGGAATGCGACATGATACAAAAAGCAATTATCAATGCAACTACTACTGATGAATTACTTCCGGTTTATGACTCTGCACGAACTCTTAATATGTTAAATGCAAAATATATAATTTACAACCCCGAAGCTCAGCCGCTGATCAATTCAAAAGCCATGGGCAATGCCTGGTTTGTTGAGGAAGCGGTAATGGTAAATGATGCCAACGAAGAAATAATAAGCCTCAACACTATTGACCCGCGGAAAAAAGCAGTAATTAATACTCTTTTTAAAGATCAGATTACTAAATCATCATATCCTGTAACAGAAAATGATACAATTGAACTGTTATCATACCAACCTAATGAACTTGTATATAAATATTCCGCCTCATCAGAAAAACTGGTCGTTTTCTCGGAAATATACTATCCTGCGGGATGGAAATGTTTTATAGACGAACAGGCTTCTGATCATTTCAGGGCAAATTATGTCTTAAGAGCTATGACCGTTCCTGAAGGAACTCATGAAATCAGGTTTGTATTTGAGCCTGATTCATATCATTACGGGAACAGAGTATCATTGGCCAGTTCAATTATTCTGATCCTTCTGCTGGCAGGAGCTCTTGTAGTAAAACTAAGAAAAAAATGACTGTGCTATAATATATGGTGCATTACGATAAATGTCCGTTGTGCCTTTCAGGCAAATTAGAAAAATATCTGAAAGTACGGGATCACTTTTTAAGCAAAGAGGATTTTGATCTGTTCAGGTGTTCTTCATGTGGTTTCATCATTACTCAGGACCACCCCGATGGGGATGCAATGGGGCCCTATTATGAATCTGAAGATTATCTGTCGCATAATGAACCTGAGACTGGTTTCGTTAACAATCTGTACAACCTGTCCAGAAATTTCATGTTGAAAATGAAGTGGCGTATGGTGATGCGAAGCACAGGACTAAAAAAAGGAACGATACTCGATATTGGTTCAGGTTCAGGTTATTTTGCATCGTTCATAAGAGATAAGGGCTGGGATGTTAAAGGGATAGAGATCAACAGGAAGATCCGTGAAATATCTTCCTCGCGATTCGGCCTGGATATCCTTCCTCCGGAATCATTAAATGAATTACCATCTTCTTCCTTTGATTGTATAACCCTGTGGCATGTTCTTGAACATTTTCATGAACCAGATCAATACGCTTCCCAGATAAGACGTATTCTTAAACCAAAAGGTGTGTGCATTGTGGCCCTGCCTAACTGTGATTCTTTTGATGCAGGTCATTACCATAAAAACTGGGCTGCCTGGGATGTCCCCCGGCATATATCGCATTTTAATCCCTCAACATTCAGTTTCTTTGCAGAGGCAACACATTTTACTGTCACAAAAACCAAGGCCTTACTCTTTGATGTTTTCTATATTTCTATTCTCAGCGAGAAATATAAAACTTCAAAACCGGGTTTCATCACAGGAATGATAAAAGGAGTCTGGTTCACTTTTCTTTCATTATTCATAAAAGGAAGAAACAGCTCTGTGATATATTTTCTTAAAAAGAAAAATTGTACTAACTGGCAATAGAATTACAATAGTCTGATTACCAGTATTGTAGTCCATCTTACTCCGGAAAGAAAGGATCAGTATCTGTCAAGCCATCTGTATTTCCTCGCACTATCCCCAAATTTTATAGCCATAGTAAATTCATGGGTACCATATGTGATCCTCTGTATTTCATGAAGAGTGAAGTCGAAGGCATAACCAAAAAAGATATTGGAATGTTTTATGCCAACATTAGCTATCACAGCTCCGCTGGTCCTGTAAGCCAGCCCGGCCCAGAAACCTGCATCATAATTATACGTCAATCCTATATCTGCCTGAGGCTTGAGCTGATCAGACATCATAAAAATAAATGAAGGCTCCAGACCCATCTCTGTGTTCAGTTCAAAATAGTATGTCCCGAAAAGATAATAATGCCTGTAAAGCCTGAAATTATTATAGGCATCATCCCCTACTTTGGCAGAAGCTTCAAAAAGCTGATCTGCAGAAAACCCTAAACTGTATTTTGGATTGAGCAGATAGATCCCAAAAATCGCATCAGGGACAAAAATACCCAGACGCAGTTCATTATTCAACCATGGCTCATCAGGGTCTTCAAAATCAAGCTGCCGTTCATCGATTTTGAAATGATATCCCGTAAAAGCCAATCCCATGGATAACTGAGTTGAATTCCTCACCCACAAATGATAAGCGTATGAAAATTGTACCCCCGTCCTGCTTATGAGACCATTTCTGTCACTGAAAACATATCCTCCCAGACCTACCCGTCCATCTGTTCCTGGTCGGTACACCTGCCGTCTGGGACCCCGATTTTTCAGAATATAACCTCTTTTAAGCATCCTCCCCTGAACACTGAATGAAAAAGTCCGCGGAGCACCTTCATAACCTACCCATTGCTCCCTGGCAGTAAGATTTACACTGGTATATCCGTCACTGCCTGCAACGGCAGGATTGATAAGGAATTTATTATACAGGTACTGACTGTAAAGAGGTAACTGCTGTCCATGAATATAATGGCAGGAAAAAAATAACAGCAGTATGAATATCAGTTTTCTCTTCACTAGTCTGTAATATTATACGATTCTCATTTTACTATAGTTATAGTCCCTATCAGAGGTTTCCTTCCTTTATGTAAATCAATTATATAATGATAAGAGTCAATGGGTAAAATTGCACCATTACTTCTCCCATCCCATGGCTCAGGATATCCTTTTTCCGATCTCCACACTTCTTCTCCCCACCTGTTGAAGATCTTGATCTCAATTTCCGGATATAACTCTGTCAGACCAATATTCCAGTAATCATTGATAAGGTCTCCATTTGGAGAAATGGCATTCGGAATAACAAGACATGTCTCATGCAAGGGTTCAACAAAAACCGAATCAGTTTCACTGCAACCATTAAGATCAGTTACCTGAACAGAGAACCATCCACTGGCAATCCCATAAATATCTTTCTCCGTTGAACCGTCTGACCACAGATATGAATAATCAGTACCAGCCATTCCCCCGGTAACCGTGAGTTCAATTGAACCATCAGGCTTATCAGTACACCATGGCTGATTAATATTGAAAATCAGTAACATCGAATCAGGCTCGGTAAGAATGACAGTAGAATCAGCGTGACAACCATTTGCATCAGTTATTATTACACTATAGTTACCTGCTGTTAGTGCTGTCCTGTAAAAATCTGTACTACCGTCAGACCAAAGATAATTAACATCTCCAACCTGATTGACAGGTGTAACTTCTATTGACGCGCTGTTATCTCCGGCACAATTAATATTATGCCCTCCTGTAAGACTTAAGGATAATTCGATATCCATTCCCAGTTTGCCAGGCTCTGTCAATTCAATGGTATCAGTCCCTGTACAGAAATTGGCATCTGTTATCATTATAATATACTCACCCGATCTAAGCCCTGAGATATCCTCCGTAGTCGCTGAAAAACCATCCGGACCAGTCCAGCTGCAAATATAAGGAGCCGATCCACTGTTAAGAGTAATATCTATTGCACCGTCAGAATATCCAAAACAACTTATATTATATCCGTTATAATCGGAAGAAGTCGTTGTGAATGATATAGGCGGAGGAAGTTCAATCCTTATTGAATCAATGTATATACATCCATTTGCGTCTTCTATTGTGACAATGTAATTACCCTCTTCAAGACCTGATATATCCTCTGTAGTCTCACCGTTCGACCAGGTGTAAAGATATGGCATCACTCCGCCACTGACTGTGAGGTCAATGGATCCGTCATCCATCCCCGGTGAAGCACATGTTATATTATTCCCTGTTAGTATGGCTGATAACATATCGGGTTCTGTTAACAATGTGTCAAAATATGCAGTACATCCATAAAGATCTGTTACCTCCAGATAGTACCTTCCAGCCGTCAGATTAGCCTGATCCTCCTGCCCATCAATCAGCCCTGATCCTCCATCAGAAGCACTCCAAGAATACTGATATGATCCTTCACTACCCCCGTCAACCGTTATATCAATGGCACCCGTACCACCATTACAGTTAATATTATGAGAACCTTCATCCGAGGAGGAAAGAACAGCTGAAATATCCAGAATATCAGGCTCAGTGAGAGTAAAAGAGGGGAGAACTGATTGTGGCTGTAATTTCAGAATACATCCATTAGCATCTTTTACTTCAACATAATATGTGCCGGCTGTAAGATTGTAAATATCTTCATTTGCTGAACTAAATGAAAGTGAATCAGTCCAGAGATATTCATACGGCCCTGAGCCTCCTTCAATAGTAATATCTATACTTCCTTCACTGCCTCCGTTACAGGAAATATTATAAGCACTATCCGGAGTATATGAAAGTTTATATTCTGCCAGACTCATTCCTTCCGGCTGGGTAAGCGTAACACTATCAAGAGTGGAACAATATATATCACTCGTTATGAGATAATATGTGCCGGCAGGTATATCATCCAGCCGGTCCAGTGTATCCGGACCAGTTATTAACCCATCATAAGTATACCATTTGTATTTATACCCGCCCGGATTGCCTCCACTGACTGAACTGACCCATACATGTCCGTCATTATATCCCCTGCACGAAACATTATGCCCTCCGGTATATACTTCTTTATCAAAGCTTACTTCTATCTCCGGCGGTTCATATATTTCTATTTCAGGATAGGATTCATCATAACAATTGTTGGCATCCCGCAGATGCAAAGTATAAATACCAGCTCCAAGGTTTTCCACATCATATATATCACCTTTGTTCGACAGGAAACCATGATGAACGGTATCAGTATGGTTGCGGACAAGCCAGAATTCGTAAGGAGGAATTCCTGTGGAAGAAAGATCTTCCATGATCCTTATTTTACCATCCTGTGCTCCCGGACATGAAGTGCCGTATCCGGTCGGTTTATCACTTACTGAAATATTCGATACAAATACAGCTCCTGATACAAATAAGGGATTAGCTGTATATGTACAATTGAGACTGTCATGTACCGTAACATAATAATAACCGGCCCATCTTATTTTCAGATCATCAGTATTCTCACTTGTATAATAAGTAGTATCTCCCAGGAGTGAGGGCCTGTGCCAGTAGATTCTATCTGGTTTGGCTCCCTTCGACAATACCGCAGTAATTATACCTTCAGACCCTCCGTGACATGTGAAAGGTACAGATAAATACATTGTGTCCAGTGGATGAGGATGTAGCTTAACCTGCTGTATAACAGTTTCTCCCGAAGCACATGTTAAAACATCATTTCTTGGAACAATTGAATAAAAGACAGAATAAATAGTGTCCCCGTTATTTTTATACTGAAATTTCAGCGATTCTCCCGAAAATAAGCCTGTACCCGGATCAAAATTCCCTGCTATATTTGTGCCTCCGTTGACACTGACAGTGTAATCATATACTATCTTCCCTTTGGTCATAACAGTAGGACTTTCCAGTACAATGTCGGTCATGTCTCCATAACAGATAGCCGGACTCAGATTGACAGGTGTAGCTCTCGGTGTCGGATTAACCCATAGTTTTATAGTATCATTAATGCCTCCACATTTCTGTTCACCAAGTATATTTGTAGTTGACGGCCGTATAACATACATTATCATTCTCGCAGTATCACCTGAATTTATCAATGTTTCACTTATAATACTTGACAGTGTAAGATCATTGTTGTCAGAATACCCGGATATTTCAGGATAAGTATTAATCACATGAACATTGAATCTCAGGCTTCCCTGGCCAAAATAAGGTATGGTCGGAGATGAAAGTGTATATGTAATCAGTGTGTTATTACATATTGTATCACTACTTATCATTCCAGAGACTCTCGGTGTAGGTTCTACATATACAACTATAAGTGTGTCGCCACCCTGCTCACAGAAGAATCCTTCATGGCACGAACGGTCATCACGTATACGCGCCTTGAAGTGATAGATAACCTCCTGTACACTGTATGTCGGGTTAATATGCTCGTTCGTGA
>LSQX01051700.1_pt2 | contig 20058 bp, 20 predicted proteins | sample 654561 | NCBI WGS metagenome assembly LSQX01 (sample SAMN04489861, study PRJNA283612) | anaerobic digester metagenome | isolation source: 4 biogas reactors fed with cattle manure at either 37C or 55C with and... | place: Denmark: Kongens Lyngby | collected 2014
TGCAATCCGGCAACAAATTTATGATGAAACCACAGATATCAATATCCGTCCAACGACTGAAATCATCGGTAACATAACCATTAACAATTCCACTCCTTACCAACCGATCGGAATCATCGGATTGTATAGAATTCTAAAAACGGAAGACGTTTTCAACTCCGGTGTTTTAGTTTCTTATGAGCATTTCTTTGATGTGTCCCCGGTTTGCGATACGTTGATTATTCAATTTGATGAGGCGCTGGAGCCTGCAGAAGAAGGAATGTTATATGATGCCGCCGCCGATCATTTGTCGGTTCAACACTTAATCAAACCGTATCAACGCAGCGAGTTGAATTGGGCAGAATACGACTACAAGATAAAAATGTCAGAAAACACTATTTTGTTATTTCTCTGCGCGATCGGTATTTTCTCTGTTTTTTCCTACCTTATTCGTTTAAGACAGCCGGAATTTCGAATTGCTCGCATCGTAGGCGCAACACAAGCATATTCCATTAAGCAATCCGTATCCCTTTATCTTGTTTCCTTAGTATCCTCCTTTTCTCTTGGACTCGCTCTTCTCTTTGTTCTGAAATCGATTCCCCCTGTTGATCGATGGTTAAAAACTCTGACTGCTCAAGATATTATTACGAGTTCTTGGTTATATCTCGCAACCCTATCCGGATGCGCGGGTTTGTGGGTGATCTTTCGACTGATATCCGCCGAAAGAATTGCGACGGAGGAAGATCAATGATGAGCAATACACTTATTTTTCGCCAAATCCGTAAGAACTGGGTTGAAGTGATTATTCTTATTGTTTTTGTCTATTTTATCACCGGTTCGGTTTTGGGCATCACTCGTGAGATCGATGCTTTCACCCGTTCAACCCGCATTTTTCAAAAGGCCGGTTTGGAGAACGATTTGTTTTATTCCTATCGCATGAACGCCTCAATATCCGCTATGCCTTCAGAGATTTCAGAAATCCAAATGATTCCCGGTGTCTCGAACGTCGGAACGATCAGTTACAGTACTCTTGAGGTCACCGAGGGAGGAATTTGGTTTCGGTTGATTCTTTCGGATTCTCCTGAGCTCAACAAAGTCCGATATCCCTTGTCCGACGGGAAATACCCCTCGCCCGACGAACCCAATCATGTGCTTCTTCCGCCTCATTATCAGCAGTATTTTGACGTGGGAGACACCATAGAGATGTTTTTTTATAATTACGATAATTTTTTCACCGATGAATTCCCGACGGTGCGGGTAACCGTTTCCGGTTTCTTCCAACATGACAAAACCATGTCCTTCAATGTAACCACCCCTGATATGGATGTCGGTCATTTATTTGAAGTACTACCTTATACGGGATGGGCATACGGACTGGTGGACACCACCGGAAAGACCTTACAAGGAGACTATCACCAATACTTAATAATCACTCCGGAATCCGACGAAGACCTCCTCCAACTGAAAAAAGATATTTCCGATGTGGTTCAATCAAAAGATTTTGTTCATATCGGGCGGGATATGGTCTCTCAATATTGGAAGAATCATGACGATCAACTCCGGTCGCTATTTATATCCGGCCTTTCCTTGTTCTTGCTGGCTTTCTCTTTTCTCCTTGCCGGAACATATCTTTCCGTGATTTTAAGTCGAAAAGAATTGGCGGTCTATCATCTGTCCGGGTTACCCTGGAAATCCTGTGTAAACCTGATCATGATCCCCAAACTGATTGCTTTTCTTTTCGGTTATAGCTCCGGAGTGTTCCGTTATGTTCTCCAATCCGGGTTTATTTTCAGAGATACTTTATCAAGATATCTCAACCGGAGCGATATTTTCATATCTTTCGGACTTCTTATCTTTCTCCTCGTTGCCGGAACGTTTCCGTTCTATTTATCCGCTCTTCGCCAATCGCCGCTCGATGTATACAGAAAGGATTGACTAATATGGCTGCATATTATGAATTGAAGAATGTCCTTAAAACATATCGTCCCCGAAGGGAAATGCCCGTTGAAGCCCTTCGGGGAGTGAACCTTGAGATTCAAAAAGGAGAAATGGTCGCGATCACGGGTGTTTCCGGTTCCGGAAAGTCAACGCTTCTGCATATCATGGGGTTTCTGGACCAACCGACAGACGGTACCATTTACTTCGAGAAACCGATTCCTTCCAAAATGAGAGATTCGGAAAGAGCGAAACTTCGTAATGAGAAAATCGGATTTGTGTTGCAAGATTTTGCATTGATCCCCTATCGAACGGCGTATGAGAACATCGAACTTCCGCTGATTTTTTCCCAAGTACCTCGGAAAGAAAGACGGGAGCGCATCAAATCAATTTGTGAGAAACTGGGAATACCGGAACTGTTGAAACGCAAAGTCAGCCAAATGTCCGGAGGACAAAAACAACGAGTCGCTATCGCAAGGGCTCTGATCAACAATCCCGAGTTGATCCTGGCAGACGAGCCAACCGGCGCGTTGGATCGAAAAACAAAGCAAGAAACGCTTTCACTCCTTAAAAAAATACACGACGAGGGCAAAACCGTCGTAGTCGTGACACATGACCCCCAAGTCGCAGAACTGGCGGATCGTCAATTGTTTATCGAGGACGGAGTCATTTCCGAAGGAGCAATATCACGTGAAACATCGAAAGAGTAATCTGATCGTTTTCCTTTTGATTGGACTGCTGGTAATCTCCTCTATTCCCTCCTGTTCGAAAACATCGAAAGGAGCGATCACAGCTAGCGAGCTATTTACCTCGACTGAAATGCTTGTCACAATCAAAACGCTCATCGCCAACGTCGAGGAGACCCTAAGCATTCGTGCTGACTCAGGATTTAACGCCATATATCTTTCTGATCATCCGGATACAGATAGTATACGTCTTGTCTGGAGCGCTCAGGATAACGTTTTCTTTTCATCAATCGACTTAGATGGTCGGTTTTCTACTGTCATTCCGGAATACATCAAAGGCGAACCGCTCGCGGCAACGCAATGCTCGAATAACAGTATTTGTCTTTTGACGTCAATGTTTAGCCAAGAATCCTTTCAGACCCTCGTGAATTTCTACATTATTGATTCGGACGGGACACTGAAACTTTCCGGTACGCTTGATGACGCAGCAGATCGAACGGTTATCGATGTGGAAAGTGACATGATCTCCACTGTATTTGTCTTTCTTGATGACGCTATTCTCACGCTTGACACGGAAGGCGGCGGCACTAAAAAAGTACCTGCCGACAACTCCGGGATCCTGGATTTTGTATATTATTCTGAAAACGAACTTATCACACTTGAGTTGGATGCTGAGGGCGGACGATCCTTGTCCAAATGCTCCGTTAATGATTTGAAGCGAAAGACGGTTTTCCGGTTTCTACCCGAAGGCGGTTTTCTTCCGGAACGACTCATTTCGGGTGGAGGCCCCGATGAATGCCTGTATTTACTCTCATACGACAAGATTAGTGAGTATAACGTACAAAACGCAACGCTGACTACGCTGGTAACCACATCGAAACAAAGATTAGAGCTCGATATATACACAGGCATGTCCGTCCTTTCTTCTCGCGAATTCATACTTCTCGGTGCATACTCTTTTGCAGACAGCGAACCGGGCCTGCTTCACATATCCCTTACGGAGCCAAGTTCTCAAGTCAAGGTCCTTCGGCTGGCTGCTGCAATTGACGATTCTTCCTATGATATGGAAACTTTGGCAATCCTATTTAACCAGACATATGCAGACTACCGCATCGAAGTCGTCTACTATAATAGCTACATGAACGTCATTGACGGAGATTCGCTTGTGTCATCCCGAGAAGAGATGATACTGGATGTGCTCGGAGATCATCCGCCTGATTTATTCTGTTTACCGATCGGCGAACTGGAAATACTTGCCGAAAGAGGCGTTTTGGCAAATATTTCCCCGATTATTGACACCTGTGTCGAAAATTGTTCCGAGAAGTATTTGATGAATGCGGTCAAGGCGCCCGAAGCGAACGGGGTTCAATACTACCTGACTCCTTTCTTCAACGTTTCCTGTTTTCTGATAGAAAACGAGCATTTTCAAGCGATTGAGGATTTCTCGTTAGACGGACTTATGAAATATGCCGATTTGATTCATGTTCCCCTTATGGGCAATCAATACTCCCATGGCTTTTCAGAGATGGCACGGATATATTTTGTCGACCGCGCCGCCGGAAAGGCATCATTGGATTCACCGGATTTTTTGACTTTACTCAATACATTTGAACCCGAAAACAATAAATCAGATCCGTCACAACTGCTCCGATTTGTGACCTTAAACAACTTCAACGATTATATTACCAAGGCGCGTCTGAGTGCCGTCGATTTCACCGCTATGGGTTATCCGCAAGGTCGGCCGGAACCGCCTATCGTATCCGCCACAATGGGGTATGCCGTATATAAAGATTCAAAACATCTCGATGACGCCGATAAGTTTATTGAGTTTTTGATGAGCAACACCGTTCAAAGCCTAAGTTCGGTGTTTTCAAACGATGATATTCCTGTGAGCCGGTCTGCGATGAATACCCAAATTTGTACTATGGCTCAACGCTCACAAGAAACGGATCCCGGGACAATCATTCATGGTGGAATTGATGAATCAGATTATCTTCGCGCGCTCCCGCCCGACCAGAGTTGGGAAGCAGTGTTTAAACAAATTGTTGATTCAGCAAAAGGATTCTATATTTCGGATATTTATCTTCAAATCATTTTCGAAGAGGAAATGACCCCTTTCATTGTGGGCGAAAAATCCGCTGAGGAGACCGCCGCCATTCTTCAAAGCCGTGTTGGAATTTATGTCGCGGAAAGGGCATCTTGAGATCTTTTCCAAAGAACCTACTGCTCACGGCTTCAATTTCAGCTCAGACGCGCGAAAAGCCCCCTTTTCCCGGACTTTTCCGCGATCACCCGCGCCGATGACGAAACCTTCTTGTCCATTCTCTTTCCGTCCGGTCCCGACCTTGCCCTCTATTGTTCCCGGTCGTGTTCCTTCATGAGGTTGTGAAGCACTTGCGCGCTGACTTTTCGAAAAGCGTCGCGATCACCCGCGTCGATGCCCCGGAAGCATTCGTCCTCCCACCGGTCAAGCGCCTCCCGCAGTTTCGGGGCCAGCGCCGCGCCCTTGGGAGTCAAATGGCACGCTTTGTTTCTCCGGTCGAACTTGACGACCGCGCGGCGCAAGAGCCCTTTCTTCTCCATCGACTGAAGAAACTTGGTCACGTTCGCTTTATCGGTCTGAAGAAAGGGGATGATCCTGGACTGGGAGATCCCGGGAACCTGATCGATCACCAGAATCACAACAAGTTCACGCCAGTCGACACGAAGCGGCTCAAGGATCTCGTCGAGCCTCACTTTGCCGTTGCGATTAAAGACACTGATATCACAAATAAACATATAGTTCACCCTGTATGCCCGGGACGCCGATGAAACGCGCCACGATAGTTGTTATACACAATTATATTAGACAGGCGATCGGTTTTCAATCGAGACGACCGTCCTTCTCGAAAAATATCGCGATCGAACGCGTCGACACCGCGGATGCATTCGTCCGCCCGGCAAAGTGAAACAGAGACATCCGTATTTCTCCCCAACCTTTCCACATTGCACATCTCAGTAATATAATACCCAATCCTATTTCTACAAAAAGGATATTTTTCGACCGATTGAGTCGACGGCATAGCCATTTTCGCGCATGAAGGCTATAATTCATCTTTAGCACATAACAGAACCGATATTTCTTATCAAATATCGTCAAGCAACAATCGAAAGGTAACGGGTATTACACGTGAAGAAATTATTAGCGATCCTCCTTGCCCTGACATTGGTTTTTAGTCTGACCGCATGCGGAGAGAATGATTCGGACGACCGCTCCGAACGCGAGAGAACCAGGAAGACCGAACTTGAAGAGACCGAAGAGACCGAGGAAACCGAAGAGACAGAAGAAGTCATTGATGAGACCACCGTTGCCGAGACCGAAGCAACGACCGCCGTCACCACCGCCGAAGCGACGGATGCACCCAATGCAGACGCTAAACTGACGGTCACCATGCCCGACGGATGGGAACAGAACATGCAGTCCACCAGTTTATTTCAATATCAGAAAAGCATGTCGACTTTTATCATCGTCGAAGATAGCACGAGCACCAAGATGTCTTTGACTGAGCTCGCCGAGACCTATCTGGATGTGCTCTCCTCAACCTTCGATTCTGTAAAAATGATCGGAGAAATCACGACCTATGACATGAACGGTATTGAAGCCAGCCGATTCTCCTTCACGACGACAATCGGTTTGGAAATGAAGTTCACATATTTCATTTTTGCCGTCGACTCGGATATTTACATCGCTACCGTCGGTTCAACTACAGATGAATACACAAAGATGGAAGCCGAATTTGAGCAGATCATCACCTCTGCCGTCAGCGAAGCGTATTGATTATTTCGGAACCATATTGTAGGAACATGAAAGAGACCGCCTTCAAACGCGGTCTCTTCTTTATTGAGAAAGTTATCCGGTCGCCCGGTACATCCGCCGGTTCTTACGCGAAATCTTCCCGAATATCTTCCTGTCCGAGAAGGATGTTGTCCGGAACCCTCACGATCTCCGGATCGGTAAACACATCGGTTTCATCGTGGCTCCGTGTCGAGAATTCGGAAACGATTGCACCCTCCGGTCCGGCCTGAAACCAATGAAGCGTGTCGGGTATCAGTGTATACTGTTCGCCCGGCCGCAGTACGATCTCGTGCCATACGGTAAAAGAATCACTCTTATCCGACGGAACTTTTCCCCTGGGATCGCTTGACTTATCGCCCGGCACATAGAGATAGACTTCCCCGGATCGGCACCGAAACGTCTCCTCCTTGCCGGGGCTTCCCGGCATCGGCGGGTGCCGGTGTTCGGGACAGATTTGATTCGAAAAGAGTACAAGTTCCTTGGCACAGCAGCGTTCGGTGTTAACATACACCAGAATCTGAAGACCGATCTCCGCCCATCGGTTCATCCCGTACTCGGCGATTTCCATCTCACGTGCTTCTGCGTCCGTGACCGCGATCCCGGCCTGATTCAACATCAAGAGTACCTTGGCTTTCACTTCCTGTCTTTCCGTTTGTGTCAGCATCGCTTTCTCCTTCGTCCGTCGGTGCGCATCGGTTCGTTATCATTATATTCGCGGGGATCAAAATGCTCAAGCGGACCGCTCCGAGTCAGATGATTCTGTGTACAACAAGAGTCTCGTCCACGCACTTCGGAACACAAAACTCCGCGACCTGGTTTTCTTTCCCTTCATCGGCGTCCGAAAGAAGTCGGATCTCCGGAGCCCGCCCCCCGTGCCGGAGTCCCAGTTCGATAAACAGGAGAAAGATTCCGACGTCGATTTTATTATAAAAGGACAGAAGCCGTGCCGGTATGATGCCCCGGCTCCCGAGGACCCGAGAGACAAGGAGTCGACCGGGCTCGGAATGAACAAGCCACGGCTGAGTGTTGCAGGCACTCGGCGCGTACTTGGCGACCTCGACGACCTCCCGATAATCCGTCCCCTCGAAAATCTCTCCGGTCGGCTTGCGCGCTGATTCTCGATAATCCTTTCGAAAATCGCCCGGCTCCGCCTTTTCGATCGCGAGCATGATGACAAAGGAAAGCCCGTCTATGCGCTTCTCGCGCGTGCGGCCGAAACCGTACCAGCAAACACCAATGTCGCGCGCGGTCAGCCACAGATCCAACTGCTCCATCATGTAGCCGGCGTTATAAAGGTAGTATTCGTTCTTTTCGCTATAAAAAAGCACGCAGTACTGCCCGCGCTTGCAGTTTGTTTTCTCGCGGGGCACGATCTTAAAGGCGACGCGCGTGCCCGGAGTCAGCGGGCGGATCCGGCTCGTAAACGCCTCAATCTCCTCAAGTTCCCCGGCGGACAGCGACCGGCCGCCCGGAAAAGTATGAAAGGATCTTCGCTTGAAAATCATCGGATAGAGCCCGTCAAATGCTTCCGGTGCAGGAGACGTCGCGGCCTCATGATCCGTAAAGACTGCGGATATCGATTCCCCGGAAGGAACTGCCGGGCTTGGATCTGCCTTGGCGGCCCCGGAATAATCTTTCATACCCGTTCACCTCTTTTCGTCAAGAAGATATCGCGATTCAAAAAAATATGCAAGGAATTCTCTAAAATATATTACCCCAATACGCTCAACGCGGGTAAATTCCTTGCGCAAATTACCTATATCGGATTGACACGGGTAATATTATACGATATATTACCTGTATGGAGGCGAAGCATGTAATGGATAATCAGAAATTACCCATGTTACCGCCGTCGGTTGAATTGGAGACAACCGCGGTATTGAAGCAACTGGCAAAAGCCCATCGCGCATTAGCCGAACTGAAAGGCTACGCGGATACCATCCCGAACAAACATATCCTGATTAACGCCGTCATGATCAAAGAAGCCAAAGACAGTTCCACGATCGAAAACATCGTGACCACTCACGATGATCTTTTTCGCGCAATCAGCGACGCGAGCGGAGTCACGCCCGCCGCAAAGGAAGTCGCCGGCTACAGAACCGCCTTATGGCACGGATATGAGCATGTGAAAGCGCGTGAAATGCTGACCACCAATATGATTATTGAAATTCAAAGTATGATCGAAAAGAATCACGCGGGGATTCGTAAATTGCCCGGAACCGTCCTTCGTAACGACCGGACCGGGGAAACAATATACACGCCTCCGGAAGGTGAATCCGAAATCAGAGATCTTCTCGGCAATCTCGAAAAATACATCAACCAAGAAAATGACGACATCGATCCGTTGATCCGGCTCGCCGTCATCCATTACCAATTCGAGAGCATCCACCCCTTCTACGACGGAAACGGAAGGACCGGCCGAATCATCAATGTTCTGTATCTGGTATTGAAGGGATTACTCGACAGTCCGATCCTTTACTTAAGCCGCTATATCAACCTCAATCGCCCCGCTTATTACCGCCTCCTTCAGGAAATCCGAACGCTCGAAAACTGGGAAGCGTGGATCCTATACATCCTCACCGGTATAGAAGAAACCGCAGTCTACACCTTGAAGTTGGTGAAAAGCATCCATGCCGAAGTCGAGATCATGACCGAAGAAATCAAGAAGCGCCTTCCGAAAATCTACTCCAAGGAATTGATCGACCTCCTGTTTTACGAATTCTATACCCGAATCGAGTATATCGAAAAGGGTCTGTCCGTCACCCGAAAAACCGCGGCAAACTACCTGTCGACTCTTGAGGCCGAAGGTTTTCTCCGTTCCGAGAAGATCGGAAGGGATCGAATTTATCAGAACAAGCGCCTTTTCGATCTGGTGAAGAACGACGACTGAGCAGAAATTCTTTCTTTACAATATGTATTTTTTCTTATTTTTTACGCCATGTACGGCGCCATCGCAAATGAATGTCTGTTCGCTATGAAAAGGTACCTGTCCGAAGCGGATTATTGGGGGGTCGGAAATTCCATCTTAGTGATACTGATGTTCCTTTCTTTTTCCGTATTCACTGTGATCGCGAGTTTTTTCGATGACATCAATGAATTCTTGAATTTTTTCAGGAGACGGCGCGGGAGCATTTCTTAGTGCCTCGAAAATGCTGAGTGCTCGACAACGGCCTTCAATCTCAAATACCGTTTCCGGGAATACCCCGTATCACATGGCACGATTCAGCGGAGTGATTCCATCGAGCTGTGCTTGAATCTTCCGTCGCGCGATTTCCACATCGTATTTATTCTGCACGCGAAGCCAGTAGCCTTCTGATAATCCGAAATATTTACATAGACGAAGATCGGTATCCGCCGTGACGGCTCGTCGCCCTGCGACGATTTCACCGATCCGTTGTGCAGGCACCCCGATTTCCTTTGCTATGCGGTATTTCGTAATGCCAAGCGGAATCAAGAACTCTTCGTCCAGCAGCTCTCCGGGAAATACCGGTTCTATGATTTGAATTACTGTTTTCTTGTTCATCGCGTCCCTTTCTTAGTGATAGTCACAAATTTCAACCTCTCCGGGTCCTTGCTCCGTCCACACGAAGCAGACTCGATACTGATCGTTAATTCGGATGGAATACTGTCCCGTCCGGTCACCTTTCAACGCCTCCAATCGGTTCCCCGGCGGAATCCGAAGATCATTCAAGTTTTCGGCGACATCCAACTGCGTCAATTTGCGTAATGCGATGCGCTCAAACGGCACAAACCTTGCAACACGTTTCAGCATGACAAGTTTTTCGGTATCTTTGTCCGCAAACGACTGTATCATATGTTGATAATAACGCGATGCGTTATTATTGTCAAGCGTGAATGATGTGATTTCTTGATTCCTATACAAAAAGAGACTGAACCTATATCACAACCTTGGATCAACCGGTTCACTTTCCAGGGCCAACACTCCGAATACGCACTCGTGGACACGGTAGAGAGGCTCTTTTCGGGTAAAACGCTCCAGAGATTCCATGCCTAACGCAAATTCATTAAGCGCCAGCCTCCGCTTCTTTGAAAGGGACCGCTTTTTGAGACGTTCAAGATTCTCTCCCAGCGTGTATTCCGGTCCATAGATAATACGAAGATATTCTGAGCCGCGACATTTAACAGCAGGCTGTAGCAATTCTGTTCCCTTAGTCGTAATAAACTCGTAAGGCTTGACTACCATGCCCTCCCCGCCTGCCGCCGTTAGGGTTTCCCACCAATGGATGCCCGCTGATACACTGCTTTCATCCAGTAAATCAATTTGCAGATGGTTTGTCGTCATGAAAACCGGATCGCTCCCTGTCATATATTTCGCGATGGTCTCCATATGCCAAATATGGTTTTCTTCACACCATGTTTTTCCCTCAGTCGCAAGGATATGAAAAGGCGCAATACGGTAATCGTCAAGGTCGGTAACATCCCAACAATAACGTCGATAAGCGTCTGTGTAGAGTGCCAGCACCTCTTCTCGTTTCTTGTATTGCACCAGGAGTTCCGTCAAATCCGCCTTTTGGCTGGACTGTGCCTTCACTTCAACGGCTTGATCGCCCAAAATGTGGATTGCTTTTTCAATTGCATTTGTTGACAGTGCAAGACCGGTACGGCCGGCTCTGCCTACCGGTGCGTATTGCTCCTCCAATAGCTTCTGTGCTTTGGCGGACCAAGGCATTAACTCAGTGTCCAGACACACCCAATCCGTGTTAAAATCCTCCCAAAAGCCCGATTGCTCAAGCACTTTCTGCAATCGCTCCAAAATAGCGGTTTCCGCATCTGCGTCATCAAAGAAATGCCGCCCCGTACGGGTATAGATAATCCCAAAACTGCCGTCGTTAACATCGAAGCGTTTTGCTGCGATATCCGCATTCTTGCAGAGCACGATTACAGCGCGAGACCCCATGTGTTTTTGCTCACATACCACTCTTCCGACGCCGTGTGTCTTATAGTAATCAAATGCTTCCGTCGGGTACTCCAGATAATCCGGCAATTTGCTCGTTTCACACGGCGACATTGTGGGCGGCAGATAAATCAGCCAGTGCGGATCAGCGGCGAACCGGCTCATCACCTCCAACGCTGCGGCGCCATTCTCCTCATTAATCTTGATTGATCTGCGCAGACGGGTATTCAGATACTTTTGACCCATCACATCATCAATACGGAGTAAATCATCTTGCTCCGCGGGCTTGTCCAAAAACGGTTTGACCGGAGCATAGTATTCGCGTTTGGCCTCCACTTGTATAATCTCTTTTTCCGGATAGCGGTAACCGGACAACTTGCCGCCAAACACGCAGCCTGTATCAATGCAAACGGTGTTGTTCAAATACTGCACTTCCGGTACCGGCGTGTGTCCATAAACCACCAGTGCCCGGCCACGATAATTGTCCGCCCAAGACAATCGAATCGGCAACCCGTATTCATCGGTTTCTCCCGTCGTCTCTCCGTACAAACAAAAATCCCTCACCCTTCCCGAGCCTCGTCCTTGATATTTCTCTTTAAGACCTGCATGAGCCGCGACCAGCTTGCCCTCATCGAAAACATAATGGCTGATTCGACTATCGATGAAGTTCTTGACATCCGTAATGAATTCATCGCTTTGGCCTTGTAGTTGTTCAATGGTCACATCCAACCCGTGTGTCATCTGCACATTGGCGCCCTTAAGCTTTTTCAATAGTTTCACATCATGGTTGCCTGCAACGCACCATGCATCCCCCGCTTGCACCATGCCCATTACAAGTTTTAGCACTTCGATGTTTTTAGGTCCTCTGTCACAAAGATCGCCAAGAAATACCGCTTTTCGACCGTCGGGCGGCGTTGCGGTACATTGTTCGGTATCCACCGCATACCCCAGTTTAATCAGCAGCTCGGAAAGTTCATCATAACAGCCATGGATATCTCCGATGATATCAAACGGTCCGCTCTCCGTTTTCTTGTTATTCCAAAGTGGCGTACGGATAATTTCCGCATTTAGGGCTTCTTCTTCGCTTTTTAATACATAAACATATCGGAAGCCTTCCTTCTGGAGAAATTTTATCGACCGTCGAAGTTGCTCGGCCTGCCGTGTAATAACATGTCCTCCGAAACTTCGGTCAGAACGCTTCTCATTCCGTTCGCGGCAAACCTTCTCCGGAAGATCCAGAACAATAGCTACGGCATGACTGTCTTGCTCCTTCGCCAATCTCAGTACCGATGCACGGGCTTCCTTCTGTACATTGGTAGCATCAATAACAGTGAGTTTCCCCAGCTCTAACCGCTTGCCCGCCAGATAATAGAGCGCATCAAAGGCTTGAGATGTTACCTCCTGATTGTTCTCATCATCCGAAATCAATGCTCGAAAATAATCAGAAGACAGTACCTCTGTGGGTCGAAAGTGCGTTTTCGCGAAGGTTGATTTACCACTGCCCGTTATTCCGATAAGTGCCACGACAGCGATTTCCGGAATCTCTATTCGCATATCGTGAACACCCCCATATTCGTCGGAGCGCCTAAAACCGCATCCGTGTCGCCGATCTCGGAGAATTGTACGGTATACCCATGTTTCTCCGCTACCTCAGTTGCCCATCCTCTGAACTCGTTCCGCGTCCATTCAAAGCGATGATCGCGATGACGTAACCCACCATCAAAAATGTTGTCGTACTTGACGTTATAGTCCCTGTTCGGCGTAGTCAGTACGACGGTGCGGGGCCGCGCATATTCAAACAACACCCGTTTAAAAGCGGCAAGACGCGGTATATCTAAATGCTCAATCACCTCAATGACGCACGCCGCGTCGTAGCCTTCGAACCGAGTATCCCGATAAGTTAACGAACCCTGAAACAGCTTGATGCGCTCTTTCATGCTGTCTCCTGCGTTTTCCAACTTGAGTTTTTTGTTTGCGCGCTCCAGCGCTACATGGGAAACATCAACGCCTGAAATGCGACTGAATTGTCGCTCCCTGACAAGCAGGTTGAGAAGGTTGCCTTCCCCGCATCCGATATCAATGACACTTTTCGCTCCACAGTTTTTAAGGGCGGCCACTACACTACCCAAACGTTGTGTATTCAGGCTAAGCTTCTTTTCCGGTTTCTCCGGCGTTTCTTCCTGAGGCAACTCTCCGGCCTCCACATCCGCTGCAGCCAATCGCTCAAAAGCCATATTAACGAGTAATCGTCGACGGTTCAAGTAGCGGTCAGTAATAAACGCTCGTTCAGGGTGCTCGGCAAGCCAGTCCTCTCCCATCCTCAGGAGTTTCTCAACCTCGTCCTCGCCCACCCAATAGTGCTTTTGACGGTCGAATACCGGAATGAGAACATAGATATGCTTGAGCAAATCCCGCAGACGGACATTCCCCTTAATCGTCAGATTTACATATTTGCTTTCGCCCCAACCGGGAAAGCATTCATCCGAAATGAAAGTCTCATAGCACACTTCATAACCCAGCGGTTCAAACACTCGGTTCAACATGTTTTGTTCTCCACGACAGGGCAACATGTTGATTGTAGCGGTCAAGTCTAACAAAGAATCGGATAACAATTGGTGCTTGTCCGCCCGTCCGGTCATGGCCGTACCAAAGACGTGAGAAATCGCTGTGCTGATAAATGACGACGCAACATACGGTCGGTCGTTCACATAGTCAAACAACCCACCGCCCTGAGAGCCCTTCTTTCCTCGTGCCAGATCAATTGGATTGATATCCAGCAACAGAGCAACCGTTGTACGTGCAGGCGATACTTCAGGATAAAAAACAAACGCCCGACCGTAATTAAGCTCAAACATCTGAGGGCGGTACGGATTCTTGTACAGTAAATATCCTATGTCTGTCGTATTTTCCCCGGTAGTCGTATTTTCCCCGGTATAGGTAATCGTTAATAACATATACTAACTTCTACTCCCCAATTCATGCCTGTCAATGCTTATGAAACCGACATTACCACTATATCGTAATATGCATAATTTCAACAGACTGCGATAGCATTAGTCAGTGATTCCAAGTATACGTGGTGTATCGCCCTCCGCCGTGCATTGAAGAATACCTCCAATTTGATCATACGTTAAGCGCAATTTGATCATTTGTCGCAGAATGATTAAATTGGATGACGTTTTGATGTAGTGACACGAACCAATGGAGTCGTTTGGAGATCTCTCCGCCGCTAAAAAACCCATCGCTACGGATTTCTTCTTTGCGCACGGCAGACTCGCTTCGTTCATGGCTCTCTCCCTTTGTCGTGAAGCTGTAGATTAAAAGAAATAGGTCCGCTCGCCTTTTTTCAACATAAAAGGTATCGCGGTATAAAAAATAGCAAGAGGTCCCTCTCCTTTGAAAAAAGGAACAATTGTTTGTTTTCGAAGTGTTTGCTATAATGATCTTGTTGCCGGTAAGCTCTCATAACTTCGGCATTTTTCGAAAAACCCGGACGCACGATTAGGGAGGCCACTATGGATTACTACGATGTTGTCAACTCAAGACGAACCATTCGCGATTTTGATAACGTCTCCATCAACGATGAGACGGTTGAGCGAATCATTTCCGCTGCCATGAAGGCACCGAGCAATGACCACATGCGGGATTGGCATTATGTTGTGATCAAGGATAAGAACGTCGTTTTGAAGTTGATCGACCGAATTCCGAAGACCATATCGGAAGAAGAAATCGGCGCCATACTAAAAGATTGGAATCTCAACGACACCTGCCAGCAGAATGTTTATAAGGATGCCATCCCGAAGCAATACCGGATGTTCGCGGAAGCTTCCTGCGTCGTGATCCCGCTTTTCAAGCAGAAGACCGATCTGATGCACCCGGAGAATCTTTCACACCTGAACGGCTTCGCCTCCATATGGTGCAGTATCGAAAACATGCTCCTTGCCGCTACCGCTGAGGGCTATGCGGCAACCCTGCGCATCCCTCTGGGCAATGAAGGAGAATGGGCACGAGCTGTCCTGAATTTTCCGGAAGACTACTTGATGCCGTGCTTTATCGCGATCGGCAAACCCCGGTCGGACGCTGTCCGCCTTACTCAAAAAGAACATCCTCTGGATCAAGTCATTCACAGGAACAGATGGTAGGCGAAGAGGGTTTGAAACGGCATTGGCGAAACGTCGGGAGCCATAAGAATGAGGGTATTTTATGAATGAGAAATTGAATGATTTATTATCAATTATCACCCGGCACACTGAAAACACATTTGCGAGCATAGATATCTTGTTTGACTTTTATTCCGAAAAAGATTTTACGGAAGTGATTAATGGGTTTCCGGTTTGGCAACAGTTTTACCATATGCTGAATTCTATCGACAGGATATTCATTGACCCCATTGATTATGAGTATCCGGAGTTTCACAAAGAAAATATGAACAATCCGGAAGTGAAAAGCGAAAATCAGCTTAATAAAAACACTCTGTTACAGTATTATCTGGAAATAAAACGAAATGTCCGGAAATATCTGTCGAATATAAACGAAGACGAACTATACTTGAGAAGCAATCATAAAACGATCAGCATGACAAAACTGGATCATATCCTGGCGCAGTTAAGACATATTGCCTGGCATCTTGGGTACTTGCATAGTTGTGCCAAAGCGAAATACGGGGAAAAACCGGAACATATATTGATATAAACCGGTCATATGTATTCTTACGGCACCGAACACGCGACAGATAAGGCGTCGCCCCGCTCCTTGTCCTTCGGCACATTCGCTCTTCAGGCAAACGTCATATACCCCGGGAACGTTACAGATCATTTTCAGTAAACAAATCGAGGTGAAAAGATGGATAGAACAGAAAAATTTTGGAATAAAATATCCGGTAGATATGACAAACAAGTAACCGGCAAATATTCAAAAGCTTATACGCGGACAATTGAAAAAACCCGATGTTATCTGAAAGATACGTATTCAGTCTTGGATTTTGCTTGTGGCACAGGGATAACAACGGTTGAACTTGCAAAAAATGTCAAAGAAATCCGTGCAATAGATATCTCTGATAATATGATCGATCTAGCGAAGAAGAAGATGGAAAAACACGATATAAAGAATGTCAATTTTACGACATGTGATATTATGAGCGATACGATCAAAGATCAATCCTTTGATGTCGTTCTTGCTTTCAATATTTTGTATTTTTTAGAGGACATTGATGAAATATTAATAAGAATACGTCATATTTTGAAAAGCGGAGGGCTTTTCATATCTGTGACGGATTGCCTTGGTGAGAAAAAGTCAATACTAAACGTATTTCAGTCATTTCTTAGCACGATAGGAATTATTCCTTATACAAGAAAGTATAAAATGAGAGAGCTTGAATGTCTTATCGAAAAAGCTGGGTTTTCCATTATCGAAACAGATAATTTTTATACAAATCCGCCGAATTATTTTGTTGTTGCTCAAGTGAATCTCCCGTAACGGAGACCCGCTCGCATGAGAATGCGAAGAATTCGCACTTTTTGAAGACACTCCTGCCGGTTGACACCCCCTTCTATATTTAGTTTTCCGCTTGACCGTGCGCTTTTCGATGACATCAATGAATTCTCGAAATTTTTCAGGAGACGGCGGCGTTCGTCTGATAAAATGTAAGTAAAATCGTCACAGGCTGGTTTACCCGGACCGATCTTTCGAGTTACCGACTTGAAGCGAAGACGGACCCATTAACAGAGGATACTAGCGATGAACACTTCCGATATAATCGACCCCGTTCCGGAAGCCCCCGTCCCTCGACCTTCTAAGCACGCGCGTCTGCGGTTGGTGCTCGGAATCCCGCTTCTCATTATTCTGATCGCGTCCGTACCGCAGGGGATCCGCGTCGCTCAGCGCGTGGACGACGGAGATTTCGGGGCGCGGACGGTTCAAGGCAACGGCGTGTCGCTGGTGTGGGCGCCGCGCGGGCCGGGCTGGCCGGACAGCGGAACGACCTGGGATGAGGCGCGGGAGATCTGTCGCTATCTGTCCGAAGACGGCACGACGATCATGGAGGAAGAGCAGAACATCTGGCGTCTTCCGACCGTCGACGAGGCGGTCCGTTCGATGATGCTTCACGGCGAAAATGCCGGCGGAACCTGGGACCCGGAGACGGGGCGGACGACCTATGACAAAACACCGGACAAGGAATCGCCCCTGTGGGACATCCACTCGAAAGTGATCTATTACTGGACCGCCGAGACCTCCGGAACCGACGACACCCGCGCATACATCATCGTCTATCACGGCGGCGTTTTCGAGAAGCGAAAAACCGACGGACAGGACTATCTGACTTTTCGAGCGGTAAAGGATGAGCCGGAATGAGGACATATCGAATCACCGATGAAATGATCCACCCGGAATTGCGCGAAAGCGGGAAATGGATCCGCCGTTTCCTTCCGTATTTCAAGCACTCCACCTTTCGAAAAGCGAACCGCATCCTGAAGCTCATGAAGGGACGATCCGGCAAGGACCTCCGCTATGAGCAAGTTTGGATCCCGAGGGACGACGGTCCGGAGAGCGTCCGTCATGAGCAAGACCGGATGCCGAGGGATGAAGAACGGCCGGAAGGCGGCCGTCATGAGCAGGACCGGATGCCGGAGGCAGGCGGTCCGGAGGGCGTCCATAATGGGCAAGATCAGCTGCCGGAGGCCGGTGCGCCGAAAGCCTCGAAACTGCGACTGTGCGTTTATCGGTCACCGGAGTTTTCAGGAGACGCGCCCGGGCTCTTTCCAACGGCGAGTGTGTCCGCCGCCGGCACGGCGAGCGAACCCGTCCCGGGTGCGCCCGGGCTCTTATGGCTGCACGGGGGCGGTTATGGGCTCGGAATCCCGGAAGTGGACGAGGGCGCTTTTCGAGCATTCATTCGGGAAACCGGTTGTGTGATCGTCGCCCCGGATTATCGCCTCTCCGTCGAAGCGCCTTACCCGGCCGCTCTGGAGGACGGTTATACGGCCCTTCTGTGGCTTAAGAAGCACGCGGCCTCCCTCGGCGTTCGCGAAAATCAACTGATGATCGGCGGCTTCAGCGCGGGCGGCGGACTGGCCGCCGCACTGGCGATCTACGCGCGGGACAAAGGCGAGGTGTCGATCGCTTTTCAAATACCGATTTATCCGATGCTCGATGATCGGATGATCACCGGGTCGTCGCGCGACAACGACGCGAAAAAGCTGATGACGGAACATCTTCGGTATGCGGCGGAGCATTATTTTGCCGGGCAGGTTGGGGAGTAAGCGCTGGCTTTGTCGGCGGCGTTAGCATTCGGGAAAATTTACCGGGCAGAAGGAGAAGTCAAATGTCTGATTTCATCACCAAAATCATCCCTGTTCTATCCGACTATGTCGTTACTGAGGAGGAGGCCGCTCGAGTCATCGAATGGCTCACAGCCCGGGTCCGGGCGGATCAAATCACATTCAGGACATCCGATCAACCGGAATTTGTGGATTGCGGAGATCAATTGCTGAAAATCACTTGCCCATCGTGTTCGTCGGAACTCTCTTTCGATTGGTGGGGCGAGGCCGTGCAGACTTCTTTTGAGCGCAGTGAATTTTCGGACTTGATTGCTGTTACGGAGTGTTGCGGGAGTCAAGTCTCCCTCAACGATCTTCACTATGATACGCCATGCGGCTTTTCGCGTGTCGAGTTTGACATGTACAATCCCACGGAGACCGTCGGCGAGGAGGTTTTGCGTCAAATAGAAGAAATGCTCGGATGTGAAGTTCGCCTGATACATGCACACATTTGAATGAAATGCGATGATTCCCGTCTGATGCATAGAACAACAACGCCCTGCCAAGGCGTCAGTATTCAACGCAGAGAGGCTGCATTATGAACTCTGAAACTTTCTTGGTCTGCTCAATCAGGGAAATTACAAAAGACAAACTCGTTTTTTCTGATGTTGAAAACCAATTGCGAGAAATAAATCTTTTTGAATGCCGCAAAAACTGGGTCGAACACCATAACGGCAAGGAATGGATTACGTTTGAAGGAACCCCGGCACCGACGATTTCTTTGGAAGAATCAAGTTGTGTCGGTGAGCGTGATTGGTTTTCTCCCAAACCATACTATGTGTTTTATTCAAGTCCCAAAATCCGTTTTGAAATTCATCCGAAGAAACGACTTTCGGATCTCCTGAACAAACATTGGTATCAGCGTTATCATCAGGAATTTCGCAAAGTTGAAAGTCAATTGCAAGCCGTTGGTTTGTGTACTTTTGATCTGGGATAATTTATAACTGTCTTCAGATCTTGTCTTTGACCCGGTGATCCGCGGTTTTTCTCACTTCTTTCCGAGGACGATCCTGTCCTCTCGACCTTTCCGATTTGTAAATATTCTGCCTCATAATAGATATCTATTAATATTGCGCACAATGATCCGTGAACTTAGCGGACGAGAATCTGTCTCAAACGACAGGATGAGGTTTTCTCCGGGAAAATAGCCGGACAACGCATACTTCTCGATCTTATCGGTCGCATAATCCGCATAGCCCGAGTCGGACATCATTCCGTTATGCTCCCACACATATGCTTGGCGTTTTCGCACATTGAGGCAGGTGAAATCCGGATGAACCACTCCGATTCCGCGGATGTGGATCGGATATTCATAGCGATACGGAATATTGTGTCGACTTAACGCGTCTGCGATCAGGATTTCAGACTTGGATCTGACGCGCTCGCCATTGG
>LSQX01010240.1_pt1 | contig 20057 bp, 13 predicted proteins | sample 654561 | NCBI WGS metagenome assembly LSQX01 (sample SAMN04489861, study PRJNA283612) | anaerobic digester metagenome | isolation source: 4 biogas reactors fed with cattle manure at either 37C or 55C with and... | place: Denmark: Kongens Lyngby | collected 2014
CCCTGGCCGACATGGGAAAAGCCGAAAGCCCGCATGCCCCTATCATGGGGTTCACCTTTCGTTTGAGAAATAAGTTCATGACCTTGGTGAAAAGGACGCCTCCGGCAGTATCCAATACGAAAGCCACAAGACCCATGAAGATGATTAGCAGAGTACCTGGCTTAAGAAACTGGTCGGCAGTCATTGTGGAGCCGATGGTGATGCCCAAGAGCAGGGTAACCAGATTGGCTAATTCGTTCTGGGCGGTCTTAGAGAGCTTATCCACCACCCCCGCTTCCTTGAGTAGATTGCCGAACATGAGACTCCCTACAAGAGCGAGGCTCACCGGCGCGATGAGACCGGAAACCAGGGTGACCATAACCGGAAAGAGGATTCTAACCAAGCGTGATATCCTCTTCGATCTAACAGGCTCCATGCGGATTTTGCGCTCATCCGAGGTAGTGAGCGCCCTCACCACCGGTGGCTGGATGATAGGCACCAGCGACATGTAGGAATAAGCCGCAACGGAGATCGGAGCGAGCAGCCTCGGGGCCAGAATGCTGGCAACATAGATCGAGGTAGGCCCGTCGGCCGTGCCAATGATGCCTATGGCTGCAGCTTCATGGAGGGGAAATCGGGCAAGCACCGCGAAGGTCATTGTAAGGAAGATGCCAAGCTGGGCAGCGGCGCCGAAAAACAGCATGAAGGGCTGCTCTAGCAGGGGACCGAAGTCTACCATCGCTCCTATGCCTATGAAAATAAGAATGGGGAAAAGCTCCGTCGCTATTCCCGCTTCGTACAGGATCGTCAAGAAACCATGGGGGCCAACTGCAGACGATCCGGGTATATTGGTCAATATGGCTCCGAACCCTATGGGAAGGAGCAGCAAGGGCTCATACTCCTTCCGAATGGCCAGATAGATCAGGAGCCCGCCTACCCCAAGCATGATAACTTGTTGCCAGGTGATGTTGGTAACCCCACTAAAGAGCGCGTCCATAAATCCGGTCCTCCTCGCTCGAAGCAATTGTCCCGCCGGACTTGAATCGACACCTCGCCGTAACGCAGCAGATAGTAGAGAACGCGCCTGCGAATGATACATTCAACCAGAAGCCATAGGTCACTTGTTAGGGGCCGCTATCTTCCTCGGTCTCCGGCCTAACCATCAGACGGATGGCAACGTAAAAAATGGACATGATTCCGAACACGGTTGCCATGGATACGACCATAATGTTTAGGGTTTGTTTTAGAGCTTCCATGTTGTAGCCTCCTTGAAACGGTTTACGCCGAAACGCACAAGCATCGGAATCCTTAGAGCACCGCTGTCGCCTAAGGCTAGGTCAACATGGCCAGTATCATGGCTCCGGCGATACAAGACCCTATTATACCTGCCACGTTGGCCGAGACGGCCTGCATGAGCAGAAAATTGCTGGGGTCTTCTTGCTGCGCCATCCTGTGAATGACCCTGGCCGACATGGGAAAAGCCGAGAGCCCGCAGGCTCCCACCATGGGGTTCACCTTTCGCTTGAGAAACAGGTTCATGAGTTTGGCGAAAAGGACGCCTCCTGCGGTAGCCAATACGAAAGCCAGGAGGCCCATGAAGATGATTAGCAGAGTAGCCGGCTTCAGGAACTGCTCGGCAGTCATTGTGGAACCAATGCTGATGCCCAAGAACAGAGTAACCAGGTTTACCAATTCGTTTTGAGCGGTCTTAGACAGCTTGTCTACTACTCCCGCCTCCCTAAGCAGGTTGCCGAACATGAGGCTTCCTACGAGCGCGAGGCTGAGGGGTGCGATTAGGCCCGAAACTAGGGTCACCATGATCGGGAAAAGGACCCTGACAAAACGAGATATATGCTTCGCCCTGACAGGCTCCATATGGATCTTCCGCTCGGCTCTGGTAGTAAGCGCTCTCACCACCGGCGGCTGGATGATGGGAACGAGCGACATATAGGAATAAGCCGCCACCGAAATCGGCGCAAGAAGCCTTGGGGCCAAGGTGTTGGCAACGTATATGGAGGTCGGCCCGTCTGCTGAGCCAATGATAGCTATGGCCCCCGCTTCATGGATGCCGAATCCGGCGAGGACCGCGAGAGTCATCGTAAGGAAGATCCCGAGTTGAGCGGCGGCACCGAAGAACAGACTTGAAGGTCTTGCAATCAAAGGACCGAAGTCTGTCATAGCGCCGATACCTATAAAAATAAGGATCGGGAAAAGCTCCGTCGCTATTCCCGCCTCGTACAAGATCGTCAAGAAGCCGTGGCGGCCAATCGCAGATGAGCCGGGTATGTTGGTCAATATGGCTCCAAATCCTATCGGAAGGAGCAGTAAGGGCTCATACTCCTTTCGAATGGCCAGATAGATGAGGGTTCCGCCTACTGCAAGCATGACAACTTGTTGCCAACTCATGTTGGTGAGTCCACTGAAGAGCGCGTCCATTAATCCGGTCACTCCTAATTGGAACAATTCCCCCTCCAGATTTGACTATTCTACAGCCTACCTCCTTTCTCCTCGCGGAAGAACCTAATAAAAACATAAATAAGTGACACAAGGTACAATCGCAAGATCCACAAAAGCCGCGAGGTCCTTCAGAAACAAAAGCTGAATAGCTGGGGAATTGCGGATGTTGCCGGCTACCGCGCGAGGTCCTGAGCCAAGTTGAAGAGGTCCATATCCAATGCCTTCCTTACGGCAAGCACTTCCGGCGTAGGAGTCGCAATCAGACGGGGGCCGCTTACGCCTACCATCAAGTTCGACTGGCCGGAGGCCAAGAGGTCAACGGCCTTGGCCCCCATCCTGGACGCCAAGAGCCTGTCAAAAGCGGTGGGAGTGCCTCCTCGCTGGACGTGGCCCAAGACGGTCACCCTGAGCTCCATCCCTAGGCAAGCCTCAATCTGCCTGGCCACCTCGAACCCGCTTGCTGCGCCTTCGGCGACCACAATTATGCTGTGGACCTTGCCCCGGTCGAGCCCTCTCTTGAGTTTCTCGCAAACCTCGTCGATATTGACGGGAAGCTCGGGCACCAGGATGCTTTCGGCTCCACCGGCCACTCCGACGGCCAGGGCAAGGTGCCCTTCATGCCGTCCCATGGTCTCCACAACGAAAACGCGCTCGTGGGAAGTGGCCGTATCACGGAGCCTGTTCACAGCCTCGACGCCGGTGTTCACGGCGGTATCAAAACCAATTGTGTAGTCGGTATAGGCAATGTCGTTGTCTATGGTGCCCGGTATCCCTATGGCCTTTACGCCCCGCTTGCAGAGTTCGACCATACCTCGGAGGCTGCCGTCACCTCCGATGACGACTAAGCCGGAAAGCCCGGCACCCCGGATGCGGGCAGCAGCGAGGTCTTGGCCTTCCGGGAGCATAAAGCGGTCGGAGCGAGCAGTATGCAGGATAGTGCCACCCCGGTGGATGGTATCACCCACGGAGTCCACACTCATGGGAAACATGTCGCCGTCGATAAGGCCTTCGTAGCCTCTCCGGATACCGTAGACGGTTGCCCCAAGGGAAATGCCGCGCCTTACAACCGCCCTGATCGCGGCATTCATCCCCGGTGCGTCTCCCCCGCTCGTCAAGACTCCGATCTTCACGGTCAGGCCCTCACGGTACCCATAAGCTGCATGATAATGGAGTGGGCCTCAGACACCTCAAGCTCAGGAACCATGAGTTCAACATGCTTGGCCAGCTTGTCGTTATCACAGCCGCACGCACGGAGCATAACAAGGAGTCCGTTGGCGGTAAGGTGGTTCTTCAGGCGCTCAGCCTCGTTCCAGCCGGAAGCGACATATACGACCTTCCACACAAGCAGCTTACCTCCTCCCTATCGGCTGTATTGTTTCCCCGTGAACTCGCCTGATTCCATAAGCCTCAGAACAGGCGCTAAGTCTCTTGCCAGTATTCGACGCGTTTCCTCTTGCTCCTCCAGCCTCCCCCGCACCAAAACCACACTATCTTTGGTTATTGTTTCCTTCACCCTGCTATATAGTTTCGGGAAAACAATGACCTCGATGGAATCGAAATCGTCCTCCACCGCGATAAACGCCATTTCGTCGCCGGCCCTCGTGATAACCTTCTTGACGGTCGAAATCCGTCCGCCGATTGCGACTTCGGTGCCGTCGCGGTTGGACTCGAGTTCGGCGATGGGCGTTGTGTGCTTCTTGAGGAATTCGCTGTATTTCGCAAGGGGATGGCCGCTCAGGTACATGCCCAAGAGCTCTCTCTCCCAGTTAAGCCTCACCTCGAGAGCCACCTTCTCTTCCGAAGGCGGTTTTTTCGCACCGCGGCTCGCCGCCGGTGTAGGCTCCGGGAGGAGGTCAAACCCGAAGAGCGAGGGCTGGCCCTGCGCCGTCCTGGGCCTCGCTTCGAGGGCCTCGGGGAGCTTCGCCAGATTGTCGAACCTTGTCCCCAGGTCGTCCAGTGCGCCGCACCTTATGAGGCTCTCCAGTGCCTTCTTGTGGAGGAGCCTCGAGTCCAGCCTGGCGATGAGGTCCTCCAGAGACAGAAATTCGCCTCCATCCCGCCTTTCCCTGACAATGGCATGTGCCAGTGCCTCTCCTACGTTCTTGATACCTCCGAGTCCGTATCTTATGGCTTCGCCCTCCACCGAGAACTCTACCCGACTCTTGTTTATGCTCGGGCCCAAGACCCCCAACCCCATCTTGCGCGCTTCCTCAAGGTAGATGCCCACCTTTCCGTGGATGCCCGCCACCGATGACAGGAGAGCAGCCATGAACTCCTTCGGGTGGTTTGCCTTGAGATAGGCAGTCTGATAGGCGATGAGGGCGTAGGGAGCCGCGTGGTTCTTGTTGAAACCGTAGTTCGCGAACTTCAGTATGAGGTCGAATATCTCTTTGGCAGTGCTTTCGGGCACACCGTTCTTCACCGCCCCGGTTATGAACTTCTTCTCCGAATCAAGGAGGAGGTCCAGTTTTTTCTTCCCTACGGCGCGCCTCAGGATATCCGCTTCTCCAAGGCTGAACCCGGCCACGACGTTAACAAGCTTGAGGATCTGTTCCTGATACACGAGAACACCGTAGGTGTCTTTCAACACCGGCTCAAGGAGCGGGTGGAGGTAATGGGGCGTGCCTCTCCTTGCCCGGAGGTATTCGGGGATCTGCTGCATAGGACCTGGCCGACACAAGGCTACGGTGGCGATTATATCCTCAAGCCTCACCGGTCTGAGTTCTTTGAGGAAGTCCCTAACCCATCCCGACTCGAGCTGGAAGACTCCCAGTGATTCGCCCCTCTGAAGGAGCTCGTAAGTAGGTCTATCGTCTACCGATATGGCATCCAGATCGAAACGCTCGCCCTTTTGGTGTTCTATCAAATTGACCGCCCGCTGAATGACGGTCAAAGTCCTAAGGGCGAGGAAGTCCATTTTGAGGAGGCCCAGAGTCTCAAGGTCCTCCATTGGAAACTGAGTGACCACAGCCCCGTCCTGGGTCTTCGCGAGGGGCACGTGGTCCCAGAGAGGGCCTTTTCCTATCACTATCCCCGCGGCATGAATCGATGAGTGCCTGGGCATCCCCTCGAGCCGCACAGCAACATCCAAGAGCCTGCGCACTTCTTCATTCCCGTAAGCCGCCCTGAGGTCCGGCGATAGTTCCATCGCCCGCTCAAGAGTCATTCCCGGCTGGGCAGGTATCATCTTGGCGATGCGGTCGACCTCGCCGTAGGGAATGGAAAGCGCCCTCCCCACGTCCCTTACTACCGCCCTCGCAGCCATGGTCCCAAAGGTGATTATCTGCGCGACCCTGTCTTCGCCGTACTTCCGCCGCACATAGTCGATGACCTCATCGCGCCTGTCGTCTTGAAAGTCTATGTCTATATCGGGCATAGACACCCGCTCGGGGTTCAGAAACCTCTCGAAGACGAGGTCGTACTCGATCGGGTCCACATTGGTTATTCCAAGGCAGTAGGCAACCAAGCTTCCCGCTGCCGAACCCCTTCCCGGTCCCACGGCTATCCCCTGCTTCTTGGCGTAAGAGACGAAGTCCTCAACGATCAAGAAGTAGGAGGAGTAACCCATGTTGTCGATCATCCCGAGTTCCCGCTCAAGCCGTTCCTCTCGCACCGGGTCGTGTTTTCCTCCGAAACGCTCTCGAAAACCTTCCCAAGCCTTCCTTCTTAAGAGCGAGCTTGCGCTCTCGCCGGGCCCGAGCGGGTATTCGGGCAGGTGGATCTTGCCGATGTCGAGCCGGACATCAGCGCGGCGGGCTATTATGCCAGTGTTCTTAACCGCCTCGGGTATATCGCTGAAGATAGCCGCCATCTCCTCGGGCGACTTCAGGTAGAACTGGTCACCGGTGAAGGATAGCCTCTTTGGATCGTTTAGGTTCGTACCGGTCTGTATCGCCAAGAGGACTTCGTGGGGGCCGGCGTCCTCTCTCGCGAGGTAATGGCAGTCATTTGTGGCAACCAAGGGGACTCCGAACCTCTTGGACAGCTCCACGAGCCCCGCGTTCACCTGGTCCTGTCCGTGGACTCCGTTCCTCTGGATTTCAATGAAGAGGTTTTCTCTTCCGTAGATATCGAGATACCGCCCAAGCGCCTCTTCGGCCATCTGAGTCCTGCCCTCTGAAAGCCGGACCGCCAGTTCCCCTTCGAGGCACCCGGTCAAGGCTATGATCCCTTTCGAGTGGCGGACCAAAGTTTCAAGGTCCACCCGGGGCTTATAGTAGAAGCCTTCCAAAAACCCAATGGATACAAGCCGCATCAGGTTTAGGTACCCGGTCTGGTTTTCCGCGAGGAGAACCAAATGGTACGGTTTGTCACTCAGGCCGGCGGTCTTGTCCAGTCTGGATCTGCGGGCGACGTATACTTCGCACCCTAATATGGGCTTTACTCCGGCGGCTTTGCACGATTCGTAGAAAGCGACCGTGCCGTACATGGCGCCGTGATCCGTAATGGCCAGGGCGTCCATACCCATCTTCTTGGCGAGAGACGGGGCCTCGCCTATTCGACAAGCGCCATCCAATAGACTATATTCTGTATGGACGTGTAAATGTGTGAAATCCATCCACGTTTGCCTCCACGTATGGGAATTGTGGCCCAACTGTTATACAATAGCTGGCGGACAATCCATCAGGAAGGTGAACTACGTGCCCTGGAAATTTTGTCCAAGCTGCAAGGAGATATCATACAGCGCTGCCACCCATTACGAAACTTGGCCCTGCCCTCACTGCGGGACCGAGCTTAAAGACGAACCCGAGTACGACATACACCAAGCAAAGGCTCTTAGGGATCAGAATTCCGCCAGCAAATCCACCAAGACGAACCCGTAACCATAGGTTTCGCCAGGTCGCTATTATGAGAAATTCTTCTTGGAGGACTCATCTCCTCCGCACAAGTCTTTAAGGGCGCAAATCGAACACTTAGGCTTTCGGGACGAGCATACTTCTCTGCCGTGCCTTATGAGGAGTAAGTGGAGCGGCATTTTGATCTCATCGGGCGTTATCTCTTCCAGGTACCTCTGGGTCTTCTCCGGAGTCCATCTCCGGGGTACCAGATCGAGTCTCTTTGCGAGCCTAAAAACGTGGGTATCCACGGGAAACGCCGGTATATTGAGCCCGAACGCCATAACGCACGCAGCCGTCTTGGGGCCTACACCCGGAAGAGAAACCAGATAATCGAAACACTCACGGGGGCTCCTATTGGCGAGGCCGTCCAGGGTCACTCCGCCGAAATCGCTTCTCAGCTTCCTGAGAGCGCTCTGTATCTTCTTGGTCTTCTCCCTCTGGAGTCCCCCTACGGCCAATGCCTTTTCAACTGATGAAGGGTCGGCGTCGACCACACCCTCCCACGTAGGAAATGCTGCCTTTAGAGCCTCGAAGGCCCTGTCGCTCAAGGTATCATTTGTGGCTTGAGAGAGTATCGTGGCAACCAGCACGTCAACCGGGCTATTTCTCTTGGGCTCGAGAAGGCCCGAGAAAGGGGCGGGGTAGTGTCCTTTGAGCAAGAGGTAGATATCCCTAATCTTCTTCTCGTTGTCTGCCAGAATCTCCACTCCAATCTACGGGTAACCCCATCTCTTTCCGTCGTTCGCCGTCACAATCCAAAGGGGCCCCCTAAGAACCTAGCCTAGCTTCCTCACGGCTTCTTTGAACATCCGACCCCGTTCCTCGTAGTTTTGGAACATGTCGTAGCTGGCGCATGCCGGGGAGAGTACAACCGAACTCCTCCCCTCTATGGCATTCGCCATCTGAGTGGCCAGCGCCACTGCTTCATCCATAGAAGAGGCCCTCGCCACGCGCACTGCCGGCCTCTCGTCCCCGGATTCCACAGCCCCTTCGGAGAACTCTGCCTCGGCCCGGGCAAGGGCCTCTTCAATAAGCGGAGCCGCCTTCCCTATGGTCACAACCCCACTTCCCCTTGAGACTACCTTCCGGGCCAGAGCGTCAAAAGATATTCCCTTATCGTACCCGCCGAGGATGAGTACCGTGGGCCCTTCTATGGCGTCAAGAAGAGCCTCGGTTCGGTCGGGCGATGTTGCTATGGAATCGTTATAGTAACTTACGCTCCCGAGTTCGCGCACGAACTCGATCCTATGCTCCACTCCCTTGAATGTCCTGATGGCGCGCCCAATGCCCTGAGGTGTAGCCCCCGCTGAAAGCGAGAGAAGAGAAGCCGCCAGCGCGTTTAGGACGTTGTGGTCTCCGGGTACGAGCATATCTTCTCTACGTGCCACCCGCCGGTGGGAACGCCCGCTCCATTCGCCGGAAAGGTCTCCGCATGCAAGAGACCCCGGAGCGACAAAGAGGTTCCCCCCTTCGGCCCACGCAACCGGAGGCCCCTCCCCGATTCCAACCTTCTTGCCGTCAACCTTGCCTGCGTCCAGAGTAAAAAACCCCACTCCACCCGGGCATAGAGGGGTGAGGCTCCCCGTCAGCTCATCGTCGAGATTGAGGAACGACCAGTCACTCGAGCCTTGAAAGCGGAAGATGTTCTTCTTGGCCTCCACATATTCGCGGAAGCTCCCGTGGATATCCAGGTGGTTCGGCCTGATATTAAGGACAGCCGAGACGTGCGGGCTCTGCTCTAAGAGCTCGAGCTGGAAGCTCGAGAGCTCCAGGACGATAGCGGCATCCTCGGGGATATCATCAACCTGTTCGATGAGGACCGATCCTATGTTGCCGCCGACGTAAACCTTTCTCCCAGGGAGGCTATCCCTAAGCATGAGCCCTGTAAGGGTACAGGTGGTGGTCTTTCCGGAGCTGCCCGTTACCGCGATTACCGGTGAGCGGCAACGGTCAAGAAAGAGCCCGATCTCGCACGTTATGACGGCGCCGTTCTCCCGGGCAAGGGCTATTTCGGGGAGGTTTTTCTTCATCCCGGGGGTAAGGAACACCCACTTGAACGCAGGAAGGGCCGAGAGGTAACCTTTTCCCAGACTCCACTTGACTCCTAGAGCCGTGAGCTCTCCGTAAACCGGACCGAGCTCGCCGGCGGTCTTTTGGTCAAAACAGGTTACCTCCGCGCCCTCTCTTATCAAATACCGCGTCAGGGCTTGGTTCGATTTGCCCATGCCCACAACGGCCACACTGGCTCCCTTGAAGCAGCCGGGCTTGAACCTCTCCCTGTCCTTCATGCGTAGTTCTACTCCATTGTCTTCATGACTTCGGCGATCCTGTTCATGCCCTCCTCAATCACCTTCATTGAGGTGGCATATGAGAATCGCAGGTAACCCTTGGTCCCGAAGGCAATGCCGGGGACCGCTGCAACGCGGCCCTCGTCCAGAAGGATATCCGCTAGGGTCGAGTCATCTTCAACGAGTTTCCCTTTCACCTTGCGTCCAAAGACGCCCGATACGTCGGGATAGCAGTAGAAAGCGCCTTGCGGTACGAGGCACCTAAAGCCCGGCATCTCGTCAAGCCGCTTGGCCATGTAGTCGCGACGCTTCTCGAACTCACGCCGCATCTCCTCGAGAGGCTCTTGGGGGCCTGTGAGCCCGGCTACGGCTGCCTTCTGGGCGATCGAGGTAGCGTTCGATGTGGCATGGCTCTGGATATTGCTCATGGCCGCGATTATTTCTCTTGGGCCTGCGGCGTATCCAATACGCCAGCCCGTCATCGCATACGACTTCGAGACGCCGTTCACCGTAACCGTAAGTGCTTTGACCTCAGGTCCCAAAGCGGCGAAGGATACATGCTTCCCTTCATAAATGAGTTTCTCGTATATCTCGTCGGAAATGACCGCGATGTTGTGCTTGACACAGACCTCGGCTATTTTCCTGAGTTCCTCTTCGGTGTAGACTGCACCGGTCGGATTGGACGGCGAGTTGAGCAAGAGGAGCGAGGTCTTGTCGGTGACTGCCGCCTCAAGTTGCTCTGCAGTTATCTTGAACCCTTGCTCTATTCCAGTGGGCAGCGTGACTACCTTCCCGCCGGCCAGCCGGACCATCTCGGGATAGCTCACCCAATAGGGTTCGGGGATGATCACCTCATCACCGTCGTCGCAGAGGGCCATGACCGCATTGTAGATAGAATGCTTTGCTCCCACCGAGACCAATACTTCATTGGGCTTGTACTCCAGGCCGTTATCCTTCTTGAGCTTCTCGCATACTGCCTCCCGGAGCTCGGGTATACCCGAAGACGGCGTGTACTTGGTAAACCCAGCCTTAATCGCATCTATGGCTACATCTTTGATGTGAGAAGGAGTGTCGAAATCGGGTTCACCGACTCCAAAACTGAGGACGTCCACGCCCTGGCGAATAAGCTCTTTGGTCTTGGCATCAAGCGCCAGGGTAGGCGACGCGCCGATGGACTTGGCCCGAGACGAAAGCTTCATGTGATAAAACCCTCCCATACCTGTGTTTGGGAAACCCACGCCTACATCGTACCGCTTCTTTGGGGCAAGGTCTATAATGGTTCTGTACAAAAAGGCGTAATCCCAATACGAGGAGGGCTTTTGTTGAGGAGTTGGCCGGACGAAAGCGGGCGCCGGAAACCACGGAAGCGCATGAGAAGCCTGGGGCTTACGGCAGGCGTTGTCTTCGGAGCGGGTTTCTCGCTGATTGGGTCGGCTCTCGCAGGCTACTTGATTGGGAGTTATCTGGATAGGAACCGAAACGGAGCTCTCTTCGCGCCGGCCGGACTCTTGCTAGGTCTCCTTGCCGGCTTGCACCGCATGTACGCCCTTTTCAGACATGTCTCCGGTGACAAAGACAACGGACATGCCTAGGACAGGATAAACGCGGTTTCCGCAGAAATGAGAAGGTACAGCCGATCTCAATGGAGTGAACCTTTTCATGTGGAAACCATGGCGCCTCTTGGCGATTGTAGCGGTAGTGACAGTCACCACCTGTCTCCAGTTCACGGGATACACGAATTCCGCTTATTCGGCCCCCCTTGCCTCGACCGTGAGCACGCCCGGTGACGGTGAGCCCAAGCCGGAAGAGGGCCCGCTTGACCTTGTCTTCGAGATAGCACGTTCTTACCCTGAGCGGAAAACCGGTTCTTATGGAGCGAGCAGGTTTCTTTCCTATCTCGCGGGAAATCTCCAGCTCCTGGGGTGGTCTACGGAAGTTCTCCCCTACACAAATATCACCAAGACGGTATCCGAGCAGGAAAAAAGCGTAGTCTACATGCGCGTTACCGGGGAGAACCTACTGGCTCTCGAATCACCCGACAAGAAGGACCTCGATTACCTCATAGTTTCCCCATACGACAACCTGTTTGCGGACATCCCCGAAGACATACCGACCTCTTCGTCCACTCTGGTTTCAACGGCGCTCGCGCTGGAAGTCGCCAGAAAACTGGAGCGGAGCGAGCTGGAGTTTGGACTGGCCTTCGTCTCGGGCCACTACCAGAACTCGGCGGGGATGTGGGCTCTCCTCGACGTCCTCGAGAATGACGGAATAACGATAGACGCGTTCTTGATCCTGGGCGACCTGCAAGCGTCTCTCCGGCTTCCCTTAATCGCCGGACCAAAGGCCCCCGTCTCGTTTGTGGAAACCGTGATTGCGGAGGCCGAGACCAGAGGCCTGGACCCTTTTCTTACCGGCGACCGGACGCTCAGGCAGAACACGAAACCGGCGTTGGTTGCAGGCCGGCTCTCGCCCGAGGCGCCTCTCGGCCGGAGCCTCCGCGTAGAAAATGAGTTGCCGGTAGTCCTAGATAGACCGGTCCTCACTGTGGGAGCCTTGTATGGAGATCCTACGGCCAAGCTTAGCCCCGCTTCTACCCCGGTAGCTTCTCTAGGCCGGAAAATGAGCCTTGCCGCGGAGGCCATCGCCTCGGCACTCGGCACACCTCTTCCGAAAGAAGGACCTCTCGCCGGAGACACGCCTTATCTAGTGCTATTGGGGGAAAGCCGGTACGTACCGAGAAACATCGTCCTCGCGTTAGGCCTGTGCACGGCAGCTTTGCTCGCTGCCGTCGCAATAGCGCGGATACCAAGAGACCCGTCGTCCCTCCTTTTGCCGGTTGGGACCTGCGCGGCTTCCGCTCTCTCCATGGTCCTTCACGCCCTCTTCAGCAATAGGGCGTCTCATCGTTACGCATCGGATGTCCTTCCGGGGCGTTCCCTTCTCCTCGTGTTCATCATCTTCTCGCTTATGGTCCTCGCGGCTTTTCTCAGGCTTTGGAACGTTAGGTCCCGGATCCATTACATCCATGAGCGTTCCGGAATAGGTAAGGATCCATCCGGCGACAAGAAAGTTTGGGGTTCCGCATGGAGCCTCGCAATACTGGCCGCCCTCATGGCCGGCGCCGCCTACACCCAATCGGAAATGCTCCCACCTTTGATGATAGCCGGTGTATGTCACGGGCTCGCCACCCTTCTCCTAAAGCAACCGCCCGAAGGCCAAGACCCACCGGCGTACAAGCTGTGGCCTGCAAGGATCCTCTACCTTGCGCCCCTTCTCGGAGTGTTCTGGGCAGGAAATCCGTTTGACCCCCCTTTGCAGGCGGTATACCGCGCCTCTTGGACCGGTCTAAACCGCGGTTCCATGGTTTCGGCGCTTTCTCTGGGAGTGGCGGCCGCTTCGATCTTCTCGACCGTGAGGATGCCGCGGCCCTTCGCCCGCAAGTCATTTGTCCCGCTCTCTCTCCTCGAGGTGCTGGGGCTCGCGCTCATTCTCGTCACAGGGTTCCTGCTCCCCACTTCTTACGGCCCGGAGATCCGCAGTTGGGCGGTAGCCGAAGAAACCTACGACCATGAGTCCTCCGTGGTCTTTAGTGCACCGGTCCCCATCCGAGAAGTCAGCTTGGTGAACGACGTTTCTCAAGAATCGGGCGAGCACACGAGTCTTTCAGGGTTCAAGAGCTTGCCGCTCCAGGACACGGTGAAATCCGACTGGGCCAGTCCGGTGCGGACCCACGTGGCAAGAGATGGGGAAACAGGAGCAGCGACCGGCTCGAACCTTAGAGAGATGGTCGCCGATTTCCGGCTCAAGAGGTACGCAGACGCAGTATCGATAGAGACGTCCGAAACCCTGGCGCCGAGGAGCATATTACAGGGGTTTGAGGTACAAGGCCTCCATACTTTACTGGGGTGTTCTCCGGAAGATCTCAAGGGCGAAACCACCCTCGAACTCCCGCCCGGCTATTCGATCACCGTCATCTGGTGGAACACGGTAGACCTTCAAGGGCCGCTCAAGTACGCCGTGAAGTCCGCCGCCTGGACCAGGTTAACCCAGAAGCTCCAAGCACTCTACTTTGACACGTCTTACGCCGGGATAACTCCGGTCACCGAGGGGATCAGGTACTACCGGCTTACGTCAAGTGTCAGGCGATACACCGGTCAGTGACAGGTGACCGGTCACCTGTTAAAGCCTTTGATCATAAGAACTGAGGGGCAGCGATATAGCCCCTCAGTTTTTTCTTAGGTCCCGTCTGAGTATTCCTGCGCTAGTCTCCGGTGGCCGGCCTGAGCCCCGGCTTCCCGGTCACAGGTCTTTCCTCAATTTCCTCTTCGACGAGAGGGGCTCCCGTAAATTGCTTCTCATACAGGGATTTGTAGAGCCCGCCTTCGGCCAGGAGCTCTTCATGGTTTCCGACCTCTACCACCCGACCCTTGTCGATCACGTAGATCCGGTCTGCGTTCCTTATAGTTGAAAGCCTGTGAGCTATAACAATAGAGGTCCTGCCCTTCAGGAGTTTCTCAAGAGCCCGCTGTATCAGCAGCTCCGTATAAGCGTCGACGGAAGACGTCGCTTCGTCCAGGATAAGAATCCTCGGGTCCGCCAACAGAGCACGGGCGAAGGCCAGGAGCTGTCTCTGACCGACTGAAAGCCTCGACCCTCTCTCTCTGACTTCCGTGTCGTATCCCTCAGGCTGCCTCATGATGAAATCGTGGGCACCGACTATCTTGGCCGCCTCTTCAACCTCCTCATCGGTGGCGCTAAGGCGCCCGTACCGGATGTTCTCCCGGATGGTGCCTGAGAACAGGACCGTGTCCTGGAGCACTATCCCAAGGTTTTGCCTGAGGGACTGGATGGTAACGTCGCGTACATCGTGGCCGTCGACCAATACCTGACCGCCCTGGACGTCGTAAAACCGGCACAAGAGGTTGATCACCGAGGTTTTGCCGGCCCCGGTCGGCCCCACGAGAGCAATGGTCTCATCGGGTTTCGCCTCGATGTTCACGTTGTGGAGCACGGGAAGAGACGGGTCGTACCCGAACGTCACATCTTTGAACTCCACATGGCCTCTCAGCTCACCCAGCTCAACGGCGCCGGGTTTGTCTTTGACGTTGGGTTCGGTATCGAGCACTTCGAAGACGCGCTCAGATGACACGGCAGCCTGGAGGACCCAGTTCCAGACCTCGACCAGGTTTCTGATGGGCCAGAACAACCGGTTGGTGTAGTTCACGAAAATCGTGATGGTACCTATGGTAACGGCGGTATCGCCCAGTGACATCCTTATTCCGCCGTAGTAATAGACGAGGGCCACTCCCAGAGTGCTTATGATATCCACCAGCGGGAAGAACGCCGCGTGGAGCCTCGCCGCTTCCATTTGGGCCTCGAAGTTCTGGCGGTTGGTGTCGGTAAAGCGATCCTGGTTCTGGTCTTCCCTCGAGAAGGCCTGAGTGATCTTCATCCCCGATATGGACTCTTGCAGGTTCGCAGCTATGTCGGCAAGCCTCCGCCTGGTCTTGTGGTAGGCGAGGGTAAGCTTCGACTGCAGGAAGTAAACTGTCAGGAAAAGCAGGGGGAACGTGATGAACGTCACCATCGCCAGGCGGGAGTTGAGCTTCAGCATTATGTAGACGATGCCAAAGATGTTCACGAAGTCGGAAAGAAGGTTTAGGGAGCCCCCCGCCAGGAGGTTGTTTATGGCCTCCACATCGCTAACAACCCTTGACATGATCCGTCCGGCCTGAAGCCTGTCGTAGAAGTCGAGGCCCAGGTCCTGGAGGTGGACGAACAGCTTCTTCCTTATGGAATAGAGCATGTGCTGGCCCGTCCAGGACATGATGTAGGTCTGTACGTATCTCAAGACTGCCATTAGAACCTGCAGCCCCACGTACAATGAAACCAGCTTATATAGCGCGTCGTATGTGGCGGTCTGTGTCTCGACAAGGTCTACCACGCGCCCGATGATTACGGGCCCCTGAAGTCCAAGTATGCCTAAGATTATGACCAGTGCCATGGACACTGCCAGGCGACCCAAGAACGGCATGACAAATTCCTTGGTCCTTCCCAGGTGCTTGAAGTTTACGTTCTTCAGGCTAAGGTCGTCGGCATCCAGCCGTCCTCGACCGTGTCCGTGGAAGTGCATGCCCATTACCTTTCACCGCCTTCCGCTACAGCGACCTGTCGCTCGAATTCTTCCTTTTCTTGGCTCCTGAACTGGAGGTCGTAGATGGCGGTGTAAATTCCGCCCTTCTTGAGGAGTGACTCGTGGGTGCCTTCTTCTACGATCCTTCCTTTATCTAAGACGATGATCCTATCGGCGTTTCGGACCGTCGATAGTCTCTGGGCGATGATGAACGAGGTCCTGTCCTTCAAGAGCTCAGTGAAAGCTTTTTGAATCTGCATCTCCGTCTCAACGTCAACGCTCGATGTGGACTCATCGAGGAGGAGGATCCGCGCGTCCATAAGAAGCGCCCTCGCTATGGCGACCCTCTGTTTCTGTCCTCCCGATAGGCCCACGCCGCGCTCGCCGATTACCGTGTCGTAGCCGTTCGGCAGGCTATCGATGAAATCATCGATGTGAGCCGCTTTAGCAGCCCGACGGATCTCTTCTTCCGTGGCTTCCGGCTTTCCATAGGCGATGTTGTCTCGTAAAGAGGCGGAAAACAGGAAGGTCTCCTGGGTCACTACACCGATATTCCTCCTAAGGCTCTCCAGGGTCACATCTCGAATGTCATGCCCGTCTACAAGGACGCGTCCCTTCGTCACGTCGTAGAACCTTGGGATGAGGTTGATTAGGGTCGACTTGCCCGAACCGGTTCCGCCCAAAATGGCAATGGTCTCACCGGGCTTCACGCTGAAGTTTATTTCCTCAAGCACCATGTTCTCCCCGTCGTAGGCGAAGCTTACGTCCTCAAATGTGACTGCTCCTTTTACCGGAGGCAGGGGCTTGGCGTCCGGCTTATCAGACACATCGGCCTGGGTATCAAGGATCTCGAAAATCCTATCGCCCGCCGCGATTGTCCGTTGCACGCCGCTTACCCACATCCCAAGCATCCTCACTTGTCGCAGGGTATCGAGCATGAGAGCGTTGAACGCAACCAAGGTCCCTACGCTTAGAGCGCCGCCGATGATCTGCCTGCCGCCCCAGAACAGAATAAGAGCCAGCGACGACTCGACGAGCAGCGTCATAGCGGCTTGGTTCGCAGCCGAAGCGCGGACCGTATCTATATTCTTGTTGAGGAGCTCCATGTTGTCCCGCTCGAACTTCTCAGTCTCGTATTCCTTCCTGGCAAAAGCCTTAACAACTCGCTGCCCGGTGATGTTCTCCTGGAGCGTCGCAGTCAAGACCGCGAGCATTTGCTGGATAGCCCAAAACCTCGGCCTGATAACCGTGGAGTATATCTTGACCCGCCATGCCAGTATAGGCACGGGGATCATGGCAACAAGCGTAAGTCTCCAGTCAAGTGAGAGCAGGAGTACGACGGATGACGTGAACCTGACCGTCGCTGCTACAATCCTTATAATCTGGTGGGCAAGGAAGTTCCGTGTCTGCTCGACATCGGCAGTAACCCGCGACATAAGCTGTCCCGTCTGGGCTTTGTCGTAAAAGCTGAACGAGAGCTGCTGGAGGTGCTCGTAGAGTTTGTTCCTGATATCGAAGATGATCCTCTGTCCCGCCCAAGACATTCCGTAGCGTTGCGCGTAGCCGAGGCCTGAGGCTACCACTGCGGCGCCTCCCATGAGCAAGACTCCCCAGAGCAGGTTGTGCCAGGCCCTGTTCCCGAATATCTCGTCAACTATCCATCTGATGATGAGCGGCTGCACGAGTTCCATACCCGTTATGGCGAAGACCAAGACGAAGGTGAGCACATAGATCTTCCAGTACGGAACGGCAAATTTCGTGAGCCTCTTAAGAGTACGCAAGAAGTGACCCTCCTCCGGCTACTCCGTAACCTCTCCCGGTTCTTTCGTCGCCTCTACAATCTTGCCTAGTTGGTCTATGGTGTCAGACAACATCCGCGTCACGTGCTCTGCCTTGATTAAGATGATTCCTGCTCCATGCCTGCCGGCGAAGACCATTATCTTATCTCCTATTTCGATCCCATACTCTTTCCGCGCCTCAGCGGGGATAACTATCTGGCCCCGCTCCCCAACAGTCGCCGAACCCAGAAACTTGTTGCGCAATATGTGGCTCATCCCATGATCCCTCCCCCCTTTTGAGGATCGATCATACATTGCAGTCTTATACCGATAAGTATGACTTCTCATACATGTCGTCATACACATGTTAGCATACTACTATTTCCTTCGCACCACAAGTATATAGTGATACGAAGTATCTCATATGTCCAAGAAATTCGCCCGTCCTACGATTCTATATAGAACGGGAGTGGAGGTGGGACATTTCTGCGAACCAGCTCGCCTGCCGGATGCCTGCCCGGAGGGATTTTTCGGTCCAGAAAACAAACTCCCAGGCAAAGAGGTTATTCCGGTAAGAACGCAGAAGATCGATGCCGGTGAATAATGCATTGATTTTGTCATTGCTTACAGCTACTGCCACGAAGTCGGTGGAGGCGAGAGTCGCCAGAGCTCGAGACGGGGACTCCCGGGAGCGGGAGGACCTCATCCGTGACTATACTCCATTTATCTTGAAAACCGCTTCGACGACGGCAGGAAGATATCTTACAGTCGGAAGAGACGACGAAGTGAGCGTGGCCCTCTTGGCCTTTGACGAAGCCATCAACGCCTACTCCAGCCCGAGGCCGGGATTCCTGGCTTTTGCGGCCACAGTGATACGCAGGAGGCTCATCGACTACTACCGTAAAGAAAACCGGCGCGACGAAGTCCCGTTTTCATCCGTCACTCCTTCGGAAGATTCGGAGGACTGGCCTGTTGATGCCCAAGCCTCGAGGACTTACGATCTAGACGGGTGGTCCAAAGTCCTTGAGAGAAGGGACGACATTGAGAGGTGGCAAGAGGCTTTGAAACCATACAGGTTGAGCCTCAAAGACGTTGCCAAAGCGGCGCCCAAGCACAGAGATGCGCGGCAAAGAGCCATGAGCATCGGCAATATCATCGGGACCCACAGATCGCTTAGAGATAAGTTCCTTAGGGAAAAGAGACTGCCCATACCGGATATTCTGGACATCCTTCCGGATGACTTGAGAGTATCAAAGAAAACACTGGAGCGGCAGAAGGCCTATATAATGGCGATCGCCCTAATAGTTGCCCATAACTTGGGTAGCCTTCGAGAGTTTCTCGAATTATAGCGTGAGCGGCAGGTGAACGAAATTGAGCCAAAAACGCGCCTTGGTGGTTGAACGCTCCGGCAATAAGGTTACGGCCATCACCAAGACCGGCGAGTTCGTGACTTGGAGAGACAACCGCGACCTCATGCCGGGAGAAGAAGTGCTAATGCCTTCGCCGCGGTTTCAAGGCTTTTTCTGGCAGAGACTTGTTCCGGCAACTGCCCTCGCCGCCGTCCTAATCGTTATGTCCTTTTTCGGATACCGGCATTACCTATACGCAAGGCCGGTCCTGGCCTACGTAACCTTTGATTCTTCGGGAGACGCCCCGGCAAGCATCGAGCTTGAGGTGAACGACCGGGGTCTCGTGAGAAAGGCAGTCGCCCTTGATGAGGCGGGAGAGGCCGCCCTTTCTGGGATGAGCGTGAAAATGCAGGCCGTCAATACCGTCCTCGCCCGGCTACGAGAGGCAATGCCTGGCGTCAAGCACGTCATAATCGCGTTCATCCCCGTGGCGGAGGAAAGCTTTGAGGAAAGCAAGCTGTCCTCTCGGGTCTCAGGCCTTGCCCAGCAAGTATTCGAGTCTGTAGAAGAGGCGACGGCCGTCATGCTCGATATGGAGACCAGGGCGATGGCTCAAGAACTAGGGCTCTCTGCAGGGCGGGCCGCCCTCTGGGCTCTTTGGGACCTTGAATGGGAAGGTTTTCAGGAGCCCGGACTTGAGCCCGGGATGGGTGAGGCAGTGGGTCCGGGACAAGCCGACCCCGGCGTTCACGGTCAAGGAGAACCCACAATCCTTGCAGAGCCTGTCTCCACCCAAGAAGAAACAGGACTGGAGGGGTTTGAGGGCCGCGCGGAGCCGGCAGGGTCTCAACCAAGCGGCCATGGAGCCGGCAGGACGCCCTCGCAGGAAACCGCGATAGGTGAACAAGGCGACCTTCCGGACCCCGGCCACCCCGATAAACCCGGCGCGCCTACAAAGCCCGGCGGCTCGAAAGGACCCGCGGGCGGCATTCCACCGGGTCAGCAAAAGAAGGCCGACACACAAGCACTCCTAGATATGATAAAAAGCAGCCTGCCTGACGTGAGCTGGCAGAAGGACGGAAAGCCGGATTCCAAGAAATCTGCTAAAGAACTGGAGGACCTGGTGAAAGACTGGCTGAAGGCTCTCCTCGAAGTATCCAAGTCTGTGAAGGAGAAGGACAAAGAGAAGCACAAAGACAAAGGCAAAGACGATGACCTGGCCAAGGAACATCCGA
>LSQX01022774.1_pt1 | contig 20051 bp, 17 predicted proteins | sample 654561 | NCBI WGS metagenome assembly LSQX01 (sample SAMN04489861, study PRJNA283612) | anaerobic digester metagenome | isolation source: 4 biogas reactors fed with cattle manure at either 37C or 55C with and... | place: Denmark: Kongens Lyngby | collected 2014
TCCTACTAAACCTTGACACAGACATATATCAAATAGTTGTTGTAATATTATGCATGCGGATGTATAATTATAAATATTTTCAGTATGATATTACGAGGAGGCCTGAGGGCTTTGCATAAGATTGGAATTGTAGGCGACGGCTATACCGCAGCGGAATTGTTGAGGATACTGGCCGCACATCCAGCCGTACAGGTGGTCACGGTATTATCAACCGAGAATATAGGCCGACGAATTGATCATTTATATCCCCATCTTACCGGCCTGTATGATTTGACCTGTGAAGAGAGTACGGTAAAAAACCTCTTGGGCCGGTGTGAAGTGGTTTTTCTAGCCCTGCCTCACGGGGTTTCCATGGATATAGCCCCGCAGCTTTTAGCAGAGGGCATCAAGTGCATTGACCTGGGGGCTGATTTTCGCCTCAAAGACACGGCCCTCTATGAGCAGTATTACGAATTGGTCCATACCCAGGCGGGTTTGCTCGAAGAAGCGGTGTACGGCCTGCCGGAATTATATCGCGAAGAGATCAAAAAAGCCCGGCTGATCGCCAATCCAGGCTGCTTCCCCACTGGCGCCATCGTACCCTTGGCCCCGCTGTTAAAAGCCGGAGTAGTGGCAGCAGAAGGCCTGGTGATCGACTCCAAGAGCGGCGTATCCGGGGCAGGGCGTACCCTGAAACTGAGCAGCCACTTCTGCGAGGTGCATGAAGGCATAAAGGCCTACGGAGTCGGCAGCCACCGCCACGGCCCGGAAATCGCCCAGGAACTGAGCTTTGCGGCCGGGTGCGAGGTGGAAATGGTTTTCACCCCTCATCTGGTGCCTATGAACCGCGGCATTCTTACCACCATTTATGCCCGGCTGGCAAGCGGGGTTAAGCCTGAAAAGCTGCGAGATACCCTGGAGGAATTCTACAGGCAAGAGCCTTTTGTAAAGATTCTGCCCGGTGATACCGTACCCAACACCAAATGGGTTTATGGCAGCAACTATATACATATCGGGATTTATGTCAATCCTATCAGCCGGCGGGTGATCTTGGTTTCAGCCATAGATAATTTGAACCGCGGGGCTTCCGGGCAGGCGGTGCAGAACCTCAACCTAATCCTGGGTCAGCCCGAGCATACGGCCATAGCCGGGGTTGGGGTATACCCCTGATCACCAGCAGATACATTAAAGCGGAGGGAATAAACGGGATGAAAGTGATTGAAGGCGGCGTTACCGCACCCCAGGGCTTCCTGGCCCAAGGGGTGTGTGCCGAGATTAAATACAAAAATCGCCGCGACGTAGCGGTGATCTATTCAGCAGTGCCCTGCAGCGCCGCTGCAGTCTGCACCACTAATATCGTGCGGGCGGCCTGTCTTCAGGTTTGCCAAAAGCATCTCGAAAACGGCCGGGCCCAGGCCATTGTGGTCAACAGCGGCAATGCCAACGCCTGCACCGGGGAACAGGGGCTGGCCAATGCGATTGAAACCGCGGTTTATGCAGCCGGATTGTTGAAAATCGAGCCCCGGGATGTTCTGGTAGCTTCCACCGGGGTCATCGGGGTGCAACTGCCTTTGGAAAGAGTGCTCAACGGGGTAAAACAGGCCGTATCTACCCTAACCCCGGAGGGTTCCGGCAATGCGGCTTTGGCCATTATGACCACCGATCTGGTGAAGAAAGAGATTGCAGTACAGCTCGAACTGCAGGGCAGAACCGTAACCATCGGGGCTATTGCCAAAGGCTCCGGCATGATCCATCCCAATATGGCCACCATGCTGGCCTTCATCACCACTGATGCCAATATTAAGCCGGAGTGCCTGAAGAAAATGCTCAAATCGTCAGTAGATATCTCCTACAACATGATCAGTGTGGATGGTGACACCTCAACCAATGACATGGTCGCTATACTGGCCAATGGACTGGCCGCCAACCCGCTCATCGATGATGAAAACAGCCCTGATTACCAGGCTTTCAAAGCGGCCCTGGACTATGTCAACATCAGCCTGGCCAAAAAGATCGCTCGCGATGGCGAAGGGGCCAATCACCTGGTAGAGGTTCAGGTAGTTGGGGCTGCGGATCAAGATACCGCCCGGACCATAGCCCGCTCGATAACCGCCTCCAACCTGACCAAAGCCGCTATTTTCGGCCATGATGCCAACTGGGGACGCATTTTGGCTGCGGCCGGTTACTCCGGGGCGGTTTTCGACCCCAGCCGGGTAGATATGTATATAGGCCGGGTAAAAGTGTGTGAAAATGGCATGGGCATGGAATTTGACGAAGAACAGGCCAGCAAAGAGCTAAAGCGGGAGAACGTGACCATCATACTGGATTTGAAGTCCGGTGACAGTCAGGCCACAGCCTGGGGGTGCGACCTTTCCTATGATTACGTGAAGATAAATGCGGACTACCGCACCTGATCCGGCTTATAAAAACGACTCCGAAAGCAAGCCCGGATAGATACCGGGGGCTCAATCAACTTATCTTGAGGAGGAAAAAAGATGCACCTATCGGCCCTGGAAAAAGCTGAGATACTGGTAGAGGCCCTGCCATATATAAAGGCATTTTACGGGCGTACGGTAGTGATCAAATACGGCGGCGCAGCCATGGTGGAATGTGATCTTAAACAGAAGATCATGCAGGATATAGTATTGATGAAGTATGTGGGGATGAACCCTATCGTGGTGCACGGCGGGGGGCCGGAGATCACGCAAATGCTGAACCGCCTGGGAATCAAGAGCGAATTCGTCAACGGGCTCAGGGTCACCGACCGCGCTACCATGGAAGTGGTGGAGATGGTCCTGGGGGGCAAGGTCAATAAAGAGATCGTGGCCGGTATCAACGCTAACGGGGGGCAGGCCATCGGCATCTCGGGCAAAGACGGCAACCTGATCATAGCCCGCCCGGTAGGGGATACAGCCCAGATGGGTTATGTGGGCGAGGTGGTGCAGATCAATACCGGGATTATTGAAACCCTGATCGCCAACAACTATATTCCCGTCATCGCCCCCATCGGAATCGACGAAAAGCAGGACAGCTACAATATCAATGCCGACCTGGTGGCATCAGCCGTTGCAGCAGCCATGAAAGCTGATAAACTGGTGCTCTTGACCGATGTCCCCGGGCTGTTGAAAGACCCTCAGGATGCCAGCAGCTTAATCTCGGTGTTGCGCGTCAGCGATGTCGATCAATATATAAAAGACGGCACCATCAGCGGGGGCATGCTCCCCAAGGTGGAGTGCTGCCTGGAAGCGGTGCGGGCCGGGGTAGGCCGGACCCATATCATCGATGGCCGGGTCCCGCATGCCATCCTTTTAGAGATATTCACTGATAAAGGTATAGGCACTATGGTGGTGGATGAGTAAACTTTCGTTCCAATCTCAGTACTGGAGGTCTAAACTTATGAGCAATGCGGATATTGCTGCTTCAGGGCAGCAGTACATAATGAATACTTACGGGCGCTTTCCGCTGTCTTTTGTACGCGGAGAGGGCACCCGGTTGTGGGATGCAGACGGCAAAGCCTATCTTGATTTTGTGGGGGGCATAGCGGTCTGCATTTTGGGCCACTGCCATCCTCAGCTGGTGACTGCACTGAAAAAACAGGCCGAAACCCTGTGGCATGTTTCCAACCTGTACTGGATCCAGCCGCAGATCAATGCAGCGGCCAAACTGGTAGAAGGCTCCGGCCTGGACAAGGTGTTTTTCTGCAACAGCGGCGCGGAGGCCGTTGAAGCCGCCATCAAGCTGAGCCGCAAATATTTTTACCGCCAGGGGCAGCCGCAGCGCAATCACATCATCAGCTTCCTGCAGTCTTTTCACGGGCGCACCCTGGCAGCGGTTACCGCAACCGGCCAGGCAAAGTACCAGGAAGGCTTTGCCCCCTTGGTGGAGGGTTTTCATTATGCCGAGTTCAATAATCTGGAATCAGTAAAAAACCTGATCAGTGAGAAGACGGCCGCGATTTTAATCGAACCGGTACAGGGCGAGGGCGGCATCAGACCGGCTAAGGCCGGTTTTCTCAAAGGCTTAAGAGAATTATGCGACAGTGAAGGCATACTGCTCATTTTTGACGAAGTACAGTGCGGCACGGGGCGCACCGGCAACCTGTTCGCCTACCAGAACTACGGGGTAAAACCGGATATAGTCGCCATCGCCAAGGGGCTGGGGGGAGGCTTTCCCATCGGGGCCATGTTGAGCAGCGAACAGGCGGCCAGCGGTTTTGCGCCCGGGGATCATGCTTCAACCTTCGGCGGCAATCCCCTGGCAACCGCAGTTGCAGAGCAGGTTTTGAATATAATCAGTGCCAGGCCGTTTCTGGAGAGGGTTCGCCAGGCAGGCCATATTCTGATGGATAAGCTGCAGGCTATTGCAGATAGGCGCATAGTTGAGGTGCGCGGGCTGGGGCTGATGGTGGGTATTGAGATGTCAGTGGAAGTCAGCCCAATCATCAATCGCTGCATGGAAAAGGGCTTGCTGCTGGTCGGGGCCGGGCCCAAAGTAGTGCGCATGGTGCCCCCTTTGACAGTGAGCGATGAGGAAATCGAGCAGGCTGTATCCATCTTTGCCCGGGTATTGGAGGAATCCGCCGGCAGTTAAAACACCAGCCAATATATGAGGGAGTGAAACAGATGTATCAACTCAGTGATATCATTCGGGGGCGGGATTTTATAAGCATACATGATTTTACAGCGGAGGAGATCGCCTACATTCTGGAAGCCGCAGTGGAGATTAAAAAATTTCAAAAACAGGGGATAACCCATCATTACTTGAAAGGCAAAACCCTGGGCATGATATTTCAAAAGGCCTCTACTCGTACCCGGGTGGCTTTTGAGGTGGGGATGTATCAACTGGGCGGACATGCCCTGTTTTTGAGCCCCAGGGATATACAACTGGGCCGGGGTGAAACCATCAAAGACACCGCCCTGGTTCTGTCCCGCATGCTGGACGGCATAATGATCCGCACCTTCGATCACGATGAAGTGCTGGAATTGGCCCATTGGTGTTCAGTGCCGGTAATAAACGGCCTTACCGACCTTTCGCACCCTACGCAGGTAATCGGGGATATGCTAACCATCATGGAGCATAAAGGCCGCCTCAAAGGCCTGAAACTGGCATTTATCGGCGATGGGAACAATGTGGCCCATGAATTGCTGTATGGCGGCGCCAAGGTGGGCATGGATGTGGTCATCGCTTCTCCCGGCGGGTATGAACCTGATCCGGCAGTACTCAAGCAGGCCCAGCAAGATGCGGAACAGAGCGGGGCTAAGCTGTGGGTGATAAATGATCCCGCCGAGGCCGCTAAAGATGCTGATGTGATCTACACCGATGTGTGGGCCAGCATGGGGCAGGAAGACCAGGCCGAAGAAAAAGAACAGGCCTTTTGGAGCTATCAGGTCAACAGCCAGCTGATGAAACTGGCCCGGCCCGATGCCATTGTACTGCATTGCCTCCCAGCCAAACGCGGTAAAGAGATCACCGATGAGGTCATGGATGGGCCGCAGTCAGCCGTTTTCGATGAAGCAGAGAACCGCCTGCATGCGCATAAAGCCATCATGGCCTTGATTATGTAAGCGATGAGCTAAGGTCATCTGGGGGAGGGAGTGCAGCTTGGACTACTGGATTGAAAAGGCCAGGCCGGAGCATATACCGGAGATGATCGAGTTCTGGAAGAAGATCGATGGGCTGGGCCTGGGCCGCAGCGACGAGCCCTGGGCCCTGGAAATCATGCTGGCCCATAACCCGGACTCCTGCCTGATAGCATGGCATGGCGATACTATGATAGGAACCGTTCTGGGCGGCTTTGACGGCCGGCGGGGAATGATATATCACCTGGCGGTTTTGCCCTCCTGGCGCCGGTGCAAACTGGGCAAAGTTCTTTTGGAGCGCTGTCTTGCGGTTTTGCAGCAGCGAGGTGCTGCCAAGGTGAACCTATTTGTTTACCGGGATAACAGCGGTGCCAGGTCTTTTTACGAAGAACTGGGCTGGGTGTTAAGAGAGGATATACAGGCTTATTCCTGGGATTACATGGTCAGCCTTGAAAAAACCCTGACCAAAAGTGGCTAACCCGGGTTGATCATAAACATTTGTGGGCATCAAGGCCGAGTGGGGTTTAGCCTCAAGGTATTGCTACTTACAGGCTTAATGCAGAACATTAAAAATAAACAGCAAAGGAAGTATGCGGATGAAAAAAGATCGTGTAATTATCATGGGAGCAGCTGGCAGGGATTTTCACAATTTTAATACCTATTTTCGCAACAATCCCCAGTATGAGGTAGTCGCTTTTACGGCCACGCAAATACCGGACATTGAAGGCAGGGTATATCCGGCCAGCATTGCCGGGGAAGGCTATCCCGAGGGGATTCCCATTTATCCTGAAGAAGAGCTGGAACAGCTGATAAAAAAATATGAGGTTGACCAGGTGGTTTTTGCCTACAGCGATATTTCCCATGAATATGTGATGCACAAGGCCTCACAGGTACTGGCTTGTGGCGCGGATTTTCGCCTCATGGGGCCTAAAAACACCATGATTGCCTCCAAAACCAAAGTAGTGGCGGTAACTGCGGTTAGAACCGGCAGCGGCAAAAGCCAAACCACTCGTTATGTAGCCAAACTGCTGACCGCAATGGGGAAAAAAGTCGCTATCATCAGGCATCCCATGCCTTACGGCAACCTGGAAGAGCAGGTGGCCATGCGCTTTGCCAGTTACGATGATCTGGACAAGTACAAATGCACCATTGAGGAAAGGGAAGAATTTGAGCCCCATATCGACAATGGCATGGTTGTCTATGCCGGCATCGATTACCAGGCGATCATAGAACAGGCCGAACAAGAAGCTGACATAATCCTGTGGGATGGCGGCAACAATGACATACCGTTTTACAAAACCGACCTGCACATTGTAGTGGTAGACCCGCACCGGGCCGGTCATGAAACTACTTTCCATCCCGGGGAAACCAATCTGCGCATGGCTGACGTAGCGATCATCAATAAAATCGATTCTGCTGATGCAGCAGCGGTAGAGAAGGTTAAAAATGCTGTTTTGGAGGTTAATCCCAAAGCGAAGATAATAATGGCCAACTCGCCTATAACGGTTGACAAACCGGAAGCCGTAGCGGGCAAAAGGGTTCTGGTAATCGAGGATGGACCGACTCTCACCCACGGACATATGGCCTACGGAGCCGGGGTGATTGTTGCCGAAAAGCTGGGGGCGGCTGAGTTGATCGATCCGCGGCCTTATGCAGTGGGCAGCATAAAGGATACTTTCGCCAAATGGGGGCACTTGTCCAAGCTCCTGCCGGCTATGGGTTACGGAAAAACGCAGATTGAGGAATTGGAAGCAACTATTAATAATTCCCCGGCTGAGCTGGTAATCATAGGAACCCCGATTGACTTGAGCAGAATAATGAAGATAAACAAACCGTCGCTTAGAGTGAGATATGACCTGGAAGAAATAGGCAAGAAGGAACTGGCTGATATTTTGGCAAGGGTGTGAAACCCGTCTGAGGAGAGGGGAATATGGCCAAAGTTGTAGTGGCTTATTCGGGAGGCCTGGATACTTCGATAATCATACCGTGGTTGAAAGAAAACTATGGCTATGAAGTGATCGCCTTCTGTGCCGATGTGGGGCAGGGCGAAGAGTTGGCCCCGGTCAGGGAAAAAGCCATCAAATCAGGGGCTTTAAGGGTTTATATTGAAGACCTGAAAGAGGAATTTGTGCGCGAGTATGTCTACCCGGTGATGAAAGCGGGAGCCATATACGAGGGCAAATACCTGTTAGGGACCTCGTTTGCCAGGCCGCTGATCGCCAAATACCTGGTCAAGGTAGCGGAGATGGAAGAGGCTGAAGCGGTATGCCACGGCGCGACCGGCAAAGGCAACGATCAGGTGCGTTTCGAATTGGCTATCAAGGCCTTGAACCCTGATCTCAAGATAATAGCACCCTGGCGGGAATGGCATATTAAATCCCGCGAAGATGCCATTGATTATGCCAGAGCCCACGGTATAGAGGTCGCAGCCAGCAGGGAAAAGATTTACAGCCGTGACCGCAACCTGTGGCATATGTCTCATGAAGGCGGCAGCCTGGAGGACCCTGCCCATGAGTTCCCCGATGATATCCTGATGTTGACTGTGCCGCCGGAGCAGGCACCGGATCAGCCCACCTATGTGGAGATAGGCTTTAAAGAGGGAGAACCGGTATCCCTGGATGGCAGGCCATATGGGCCGGTGGAGATCTTGAGCGAGCTCAACCGTCTGGGCGGGGCCAATGGTGTCGGCACAGTCAGCCTGGTGGAAAACCGCCTGGTAGGTATGAAATCCCGCGGTGTATATGAGACCCCGGGGGGAACCATACTGTACCGGGCCCATGAAGAACTGGAGCGGCTCACCCTGGACCGCCGCACCCTGCAGTTTAAAGCGCAGATGGCCATCAAATACGCCGAGCTGGTGTACGATGGCTACTGGTTTGCCAGACTGCGTTATGCCATGGATGCCTTCATTAACGAAACCCAGAAAAACGTAACCGGTACGGTCAGGGTCAAGCTCTACAAAGGCAACTGTGAAGCGGTAGCAGCTACATCGCCTTATTCCCTGTACAGCCGGCAACTGGCCACATTCAGCCAGGATGAATTGTACAGCCATAAAGATGCTGCCGGATTTATCAACCTTTTCGGCCTGCCCTTGCAGGTACAGGCACGGCTGGAGCGAAAGAGCGAGGCGTCTTAGAAGTAATGCGCTTAGATGAGTGGTCAAACGCAGGATGGGGTTTTTCTCATCCTGCTAACTTTTTCAAAAGGTTTGAAAAAGGACAAAATATCTCGTTTGAATTATTGCAGGGCCTAATTTCAAGCATTTGGTAATAAAGGCCTCGTTGTGTCCCCCCCATATAGTAATATATACTCTATATAGTATGGTGAGCAATGAACACACCATATATATTGTGGTTGAAACGAGGGGGAAATGGTTTGAGCATTACTAAGATTCGCAAACGGGATGGCCGGGTGGTGCCATTTGAAAAACAGAAAATCGTCAACGCAATATTTCAGGCAGCCAAAGCGGTAGGTGGTCGTGATATTGAAACTGCCCAGGCCCTCGCGGATAAGGTGGTAGAGCTGGCAGAGTATCAAAGCCTGGACGATTACGAGATACTTACGGTTGAAGATATACAGGATCTGGTGGAAAGGGTTTTGGTCAAAAACGGCCATTACAAAACCGCCAAAGCCTACATTCTCTACCGCAAACAGCACGAGATGCTGCGCGATACCAGGCAGCTTTTGGAGAACAACGCGATTGTCAGCAAATACCTGGATCGCAGCGACTGGCGCGTTAAAGAGAACTCCAACATGAACTTCAGCCTGCAGGGCATGAACTTCCATATTTCGTCTATTGTTACCAGCCAGTACTGGCTGAGCCAGATCTATACCCCGCAGATGAAAGAGGCTCAGGAAAGCGGGGATTTCCATATGCATGACCTGGGCATTCTGGCGGTATACTGCGTTGGCTGGGACCTGCAGGATTTGATCCGGGAAGGCTTTAAGGGCACTCGCGGCAAGGTAGCCAGCAAGCCGGCCAAGCACTTCCGCACCATTTTAGGCCAGATCGTCAACTTCTTTTATACCCTGCAGGGTGAAGCTGCCGGGGCGCAGGCCTTTTCCAACTTCGATACCCTGCTAGCGCCTTTTATCTACTATGACAACCTCAGCTATGAACAGGTCAAGCAGAGCCTGCAGGAGTTTATTTTCAATGTCAATGTGCCTACCCGGGTGGGCTTCCAGACCCCGTTTACCAATATTACCATGGACTTGAAAGTCCCCAGTTCCTTAAAGGATCAAGCCGCTATCGTCGGCGGGCAGCTGATGGACAAAAACTACGGCGAATTCCAGAGAGAGATGGATATGCTCAACCAGGCTTTCGCTGAAGTGATGATGGAAGGCGATGCGGAAGAGCGGGTGTTTACCTTCCCCATCCCCACTTACAACATCACCGCTGATTTCGACTGGAACAACCCGGCCTATGATCGTATCTGGGAGATGACCGCCAAGTATGGTATTCCCGGATTTGCCAATTATATCAACTCGGATATGAGTCCGGATGACGCCCGCAGCATGTGCTGCAGGCTGCGCCTGGATAATCGCGAATTGCGCCGCCGCGGCGGAGGGCTGTTCGGCTCCAATCCCTTGACCGGCTCTATCGGGGTGGTTACTATCAATATGCCCCGCATCGGCTACCTGGCCAAGAATGAAGCCGATTATTTCGAGAGGCTGGCCAACATTATGGATCTGGCCAAAGACAGCCTGGAGATCAAGCGCAAGGTGCTGGAAAACCTGACCGATTCCGGTCTTTACCCCTATTCGCATTTTTACCTGCGCAATGTCAAAGCAGCCAGCGGCAAGTACTGGATAAACCATTTCTCCACCATCGGCCTGGTAGGGATGAATGAATCCTGCCTGAATTTTTTAGGCCAGGATATCACCACCCCGGAAGGTCATGCCTTTGCGCTGAAAGTGCTGCAATTCATGCGCGACCGCATCAGCGCTTATCAGGAAGAGACCGGCAATCTGTTCAACCTGGAAGCCACCCCGGCTGAAGGGGTAAGCTACAGCCTGCCTCAAAAAGACCGTAAACTGTATCCGGATATTATCGTAGCCAACCATGAAGCGGTCAAGAACGGGGCCCAGCCGTTTTACACCAACTCCACCTTCCTGCCGGTGGGCTATACCGATGACCTGTGGGAGGCGATGAAGCTGCAGGACCCGCTGCAGTCCATGTATACGGGAGGAACCACCTTCCACATCTTCCTGGGCGAGGCCCTGCCGGATGTGGAATCGGTCAAGAACCTGATTAAAAAGTCGTGTGAGCAGTTCCACATACCATATTTTTATATCACACCGACTTTCAGCGTTTGTCCCGATCATGGCTATATACAGGGGAAGCATTTCGAATGTCCCCATTGCCAGGAAATTGGCAAAACTACCTCCTGTGAGGTGTATTCACGAGTAGTTGGATACCTGCGCCCGGTCGATCAATGGAATGAAGGCAAACAGCAAGAATTCCAGAACCGGCAGACCTATCGAGTAGGTTGATCTATATCGTTTTAGTTTGGGGTTTTGAGGCATGAAGTTTGCCGCCTTGTTAAAACAGAGCCTGGTAGACTACCCCGGGAAGATAGCTGCGGTGCTATTTACCCGGGGCTGTAATTTGCGCTGCCCGTACTGCCATAATGGCCACCTCTTGCTCAAACCGGGCCGGACCAACAATCATGACCTGGATCTGCACGACCTGCTGGGATTCCTGCAGGAACGGGCCGGTTTTTTAGACGGGGTGGTGATAAGCGGGGGCGAACCCACGCTAAATCCCGATCTGGATGAGGCCTGTCGGGCCATAAAAGCCCTGGGCTATCTGGTCAAACTGGACACCAACGGCACCCGCTTTACAGCCCTGGCCGGGCTGATTGAAAAAGGCCTGGTGGATTATGTGGCCATGGATATCAAAGCAGCTCTGGAATACCAGGATTACCTGGAAGCCTGCGGGCGGCTCAGCCGGGAGGACTTCTTTAATGTCCGCAGCAGTGTGCATCTGCTCAAAAATACCTCCATTCAGGTGGAATTCAGGACCACCGTGGTGCCGCTATATCACGACCTCGATGACCTTTTAAAGATAGGCTCAGCTATTGCCGGAGCCAGGCTGTATACCCTGCAGCAATTCAACCCTGCCCAGGCCCTGGCGCCTGAGCTGCGCTCCAGCAAACCCTATCGCATAAAGGAACTGGAGGAAATGGCAGAGCAGCTCAAGCCTATGATCGAGAGGGTGCGGGTGGTCAATGCATAAAATTGCCGGCAGGCTTGGTGAGCATGCTGAAGTGCTCTATAATTAAGTAGTTAAAGCCTAATGAACTGGGGTGTTAATATGAAATTATGGGGCGGACGCTTTACCAAAGCCAGCGACCGGTTAACTGAGGATTTTAATGCCTCCATAGCTGTGGACAGCCGCATGTACCGTCAGGATATAGCCGGGAGCATAGCCCATGCCAATATGCTGGCCAGGCAGGGGATAATCGCTGAAGATGAAAAAGAGCTGATTGTAAAAGGTTTAAGGGAAATCCAGGCTGAACTGGAAGCAGGCCGCCTGGAATTTTCCACCGCTGCGGAAGATGTGCATATGAACATCGAAACCCTGTTGATTGCCAAAATCGGCGCAGTGGGCAAAAAGCTGCACACTGCCCGCAGCCGCAATGACCAGGTGGCTTTGGACATACGCCTTTACCTGCGAGAGGAAGCCCAGGCCATAAAAGGGCTGATCCTGGGCCTGCAGCATACCCTGCTCAAACTGGCCAGGGAGCATACCGAAACCATTATGCCCGGCTACACCCATCTGCAAAAAGCCCAGCCGGTCACCCTGGCTCACCATCTCCTGGCCTATTTTGAAATGCTGCGCCGCGATGTGGAGCGATTGCAGGATTGTGTTAAAAGGGCCAACGCCATGCCGCTGGGTTCCGGAGCCCTGGCCGGCAGCGGCTTTGACCTGGACCGGGAATTTGTCAAAGAACAGCTGCAGTTTGACAGCATCACCCGCAACAGCCTGGATGCGGTCAGCGACCGGGATTTCGCCCTGGAATTCTGCAGTTTTGCCAGCATATTGATGATGCACTTATCGCGCTTTTCCGAGGAATTGATTCTCTGGTCCAGCGAGGAATTCGGCTTTGTAGAGCTGGATGATGCTTATACCACCGGGTCCAGCATCATGCCGCAGAAGAAAAACCCCGATCTGGCTGAACTGGTGCGGGGTAAAACCGGCAGGGTGTATGGCGATTTAATGGCTCTCTTAACCTTGATGAAAGCGCTCCCCTTAGCCTATAACAAAGACATGCAGGAAGACAAGGAAGCCCTCTTCGACGCTATTGATACCGTTAAGCAATGCCTGCTGGTATATGAACCCATGCTCAGGACGGCTCGCTTTAAGAGCGACAAAATGCTTGTGGCAGCCCGGGGAGGTTTTACCAATGCCACCGATTTGGCCGATTACCTGGCGGCAAAGGGTATGCCCTTCCGTGACGCCCACGCGGTGGTAGGCAGAGCCGTATTGCACTGCATCCAAAGCGGATCGATCCTGGAGGAGATTCCCTTAAAGCAGTACAGAGAATTCTCCCCCCTGATTGAAGAGGATATATACAGCTATCTGGATATCAAGGCCTGTGTGGAAAGGCGCTCTCTGCCCGGAGGGCCGGCCCCTGCCGCGGTGAAAAAAGCCCTGGATGAAGCGGCTGCCTGGCTTGATTCCATGTCGAAAACCCGCCCATAGTAAAATAATACATATTTGCTGTTTATAAACAAGGTTAATATTAACGGCTGTCTTTGCCAGGCAGCCGTTTAGTCTGAATATTTGCTTAGGGTGCATTAGCCCGGCAGCCCCGGGGCTTTATGCTGGATTGAGCAAGTATATTGGTTAATCTGTCGAGATGAAATGACACAGAAATAGCCCGCCCGGGATTGAATGAGGCAGGTATATCTGTTTGTCTGCCGCTTTTTATAGCACGAATATGTCTTCTAAAGGCTGCCGGGTGTTATTGACAAGCATGCAGATAGTGGGCTTTCGTACCGGTCAGGGTTGAGCCACTATTAGATAAGTTAAGTCTTGTTCCGGACAGCGGTTGCTTTATTGCGGCGGCAATAATGGGGGACATTCCCTTGCATGATTATTGCGGCCTGGCCTTGATTGACCAGATAAGCGAGCATGGCGGAAAATGTATTGCTGAGCCGGAAATAATAATTGCGATTCATCTCCAAGGACTGGCGGGTCGCAAACTCACTCACAACCCCTTCCAGGCTGCGGGGCACCTGTATGATGCTCTCCACCATTTTGAGGTTGTTCATCAAAACCTCGTAATTTACCTCGATAATATACTCTGCTTCTTCCGCCCGCCCCCCGTGGGACAGGTACAGCCATTCATAGCCGCCTGACGCCAGCTTTTCCAGGGTTGAAAGCTGCTGATCTACATCAGCCAAAAACACGCAGGGGAAAGCCTGCAGTATCTGAGGAGATACCAGGCTGTCGCCGGTGAAAAACACCCCGTCAGGGGTGAGCAAGCCCAATTGCCCCAAGCTGTGTCCGGCCAGAGCTATGGCTTCAAAGCGGGTTCCCTGGATGAATATGGACCCTGCTTCAACCCGGTGGGTTACCCGGGAAGCCTCGGGCATGAAGAACTTGCCCATCAGCAGTTTGGGCGGATAGGCGGAGTAGACAGTATAAGGAAGCAATAAGGGATTCTCAATGAAGGCGGCTTCGATTGCCGTGGCGTATATCCGGCAGCCGCTGCTCTCCTGCAGGAAACGGTTGCCCCCGCAATGATCAGCATGCCCATGGGTGTTGAATATGGCGTATACTACCCAACCCTGCTCCCGAAAGATGCGCAGCACTTCCCGGGCGTGGGCCGCGCTCTGGCCGCTGTCGATGAGCAGGCAACAGCCTTCATCGAAAAGGTATACCCCCAGTGAGGCGAATTTGCTTTCTATGGCATAGGTTCTTCCTGCCAGATGGCGCAGTTGCACCCCTTACACCGCCCTTCGCCATTGAGAATCCGGACCTAAACAGGCATATTAACCTGCTGTCGTCAAACCTTACCTAATTTTACCGCCAATCGGGCTATGGGAATATATCCGCGTTGGCAGCAGTCAAATCTTACCTATTACATATTACCCATCACAACCGATTTCTTGCGCCCTGTGAAATAGAAGAGAGGCCTCCTCAGGGGGCCTCCCACTTCACTATAGGCTTGCGGGCTGCGGTTACCTCATCGACCCTTTTTATGACTGCATGATGGGGAGCGTTTTTGACCAGTTCCGGATCCTCTTCCGCCTCCCGGGCGATGGACCGCATAACCTCTACAAAGCGATCCAGGCGTTCCTTGGATTCGGTTTCGGTGGGCTCGATCATGATGGCTTCATGTACTATGAGGGGGAAATACACTGTAGGCGGATGATAGCCGTAGTCGATCAATCGCTTGGCGATATCCATGGTTGAAACCCCGTGTTTTAGCTGGTTTTTCGCGGTAGCTATGAATTCATGCTTGCACAGCCGATCCAGCGGGATGTTATAGTCCTCTCTGAGCTGATGGCGCAGGTAATTGGCATTCAGCACCGCATGCTGGCAGGCTTCCTTGAGGCCTTCAGCGCCCAGGGCTTTGATATAGGCATAAGCCTTTACAATCACCCCGAAATTGCCGTAGAAATTCTTGACCTTGCCGATCGACAAAGGCCGCTCGTAATCGAAGCCATAAGCATCATCCCGCTTTACCACCACAGGAACCGGCAGGAATGGTATCAGGGGTTCTTTTACCCCCACCGGGCCAGAGCCCGGTCCGCCCCCGCCATGCGGGGTGCTGAAGGTCTTGTGCAAATTGACGTGGATAACGTCAAAACCCATGTCCCCGGGCCGCGATACCCCCATAATGCCGTTCAGATTGGCCCCGTCATAATAGAGCAGGCCGCCGCCCTGGTGTACAATAGCGGCCACTTCCCGGATGTTTTCTTCAAACAAGCCCAGGGTATTGGGATTGGTGAGCATCAAGCCGGCCACTTCAGGGCTCATTTTGGAGCGTAGGTCGTCCAAATCAATTAATCCGTCAGCGTTGGACTTGATTTCCACCACCTCGTAGCCCACCACATTGGCTGTGGCCGGATTGGTGCCATGGGCCGAATCAGGCACCATCATCTTGGTGCGCCTTTCATCACCGCAATGCTTATGATAGGCCTTTATTATCATAACCCCGGACAACTCCCCGTGAGCCCCGGCAGCCGGTTGTAAGGAAAACCCATCCATGCCGGTTATCTCAGCCAGCATGTGCTGCATTTCATAATAAAGCTCCAGGGCTCCCTGCACGGTGTTTTCGGGCTGATAGGGATGAATGCTGGCGAAGCCTGGAAGCCGGGCTGCCCACTCGTTTATCTTGGGGTTGTATTTCATGGTACAGGATCCCAGTGGATAAAAGCCGCTGTCCACCCCGTAGGCCCGGGTGGATAATTCGGTAAAATGCCGGACTGCCTCAACTTCGCTCAACTCCGGCAGGGCTACCTGCTGCTGGCGCAGGAACTGTGCAGGGATATGCTCTTTAGGGTCGACCTCAAGTATATCGATATCCGGCAGGGTGAAGGAGTTGCTGCCGGGCAGGTGCTTTTCAAAGAGAAGTTGGCTCATGCTATTTTCCTCCTAGTACTGCTGCCAGCCGGTCGATATCAGCAGTGCTGTGTTTTTCCGTAAAAGCCAGCAATAAGGCTCCATCCAGCTCGTAGCCCCCGATAATACCGTTTTCTAATAATCTGCGGTTGGCCTCCTGGGGATCATCGATTTTGATGGCGAATTCATTGAAAAAGGGCTGCTGGTATTTGAGTTCCAGTCCCACCTGCTCCAGTTTACCTTGAGCATAATGGGCCAGCTGATAGCAGCGCCGGGCCACCTTCTGCAAACCCTCTTCGCCCACCAGGGTCAGATAGATGCTGGCCGCCAGGGCGCATAAGGCTTCATTGGAGCATATATTGCTAGTGGCCAGTTCGCGGCGAATATGCTGTTCCCTGGCCTGCAAGGTCAGCACGAAAGACCTTTTGCCGTCTTTATCGGTGGTTTGACCCACTATCCGTCCCGGGATCTTACGCATCAAAGCCTTTTTGGCAGCCATAAATCCCAGATAAGGCCCGCCGAAGCTGAGGCTGATGCCCAGGGGCTGTCCTTCGCCAACCGCCAGATCTGCTCCCCATTCAGCCGGAGATTTCAGCAATGCCAGTGAGATCGGCTCTACTGCCATAATAAATAAGGCTTTGTGGGCGTGCACAGCCTTCTCCAGAGCGGTGCAGTCTTCCAGTATGCCATAAAAGTTAGGTTGCTGGATTACCGCGCAGGCGGTTTGATCGTCAATAGCAGCAGCCATGGCCTCAATATCAGCGCAGCCATTCCGGCCCGGGACAACAACCACTTCCAGCCTTCCCGAAAGTGTATAAGCCTCCAGTATCTGCAGGTATTCGGGGTGAACGGTGTCAGAGATGACCACCTTGCTGCGCCCTTTGCTGCTCATACAGGCCAGGCTGCAGGCCTCGGCCAAAGCACTGCCACCGTCATACAGCGAGGCATTGGCGACATCCAGACCGGTCAGTTTGCAGATCATGGTCTGATACTCAAATATGGACTGCAATATGCCCTGGCTGATCTCCGGCTGATAAGGGGTATAGGCGGTATAGAACTCAGAGCGCAGCAAGAGCTGTTCAAGCGCAGCCGGAATGTAGTGGTCATAAGCCCCTGCTCCCAGGAAACAAGGGTAGTCCTCGGCATTGACATTTTTTGCCGCCAGTTTTTTCAAATGGTGGCGCAATTCCATTTCCCCCATGCCCGGGGGCAGCCTCAATTGGCCTTTAACCTTTAGATCAGCATCGATATCGCTGAACAAATCATCCAGGCTGCTCAAGCCCAGAATGTTGAGCATTTCATTCACAACCGGAGCAGGGTTTGGGGTGTACCTCATACTGTTCCTCCCTACTCCTCAAGGTTCTCGCAAAAGGCGGCATAGGCCTCAGCCGTCATCAATTCTGATAGATTGTCAGGATCGCTCAGCTCCAGGGTGACAATCCAGTTTTCGTAAGGATCCTGATTCAACAGCTCCGGTGAATCCTCCAACTCTTCATTTACGCTGGTTATGGTACCATCAGCCGGGCTGTACAGGTTGGCTACCGCTTTCACGGATTCAACTACAGCTATAGAATCCCCTTGCGATACTGAGGTATCCACTTCCGGCAGCTCAACGAAAACGATATCCCCCAATTGGTGCTGGGCATAGTCGGTTATCCCTACATAGCCTACATTGCCTTCCATCCGGATCCATTCGTGCTCATTGGTATAGAGCAATCCCTCTGGTATGTTCATAATCGATCCCTCCAGTTATTTTAAGCTGATAAAAACCTACTCTACTTAGACTTGGTTCTTTTGCGGTAGAATATGCCCTGGCCCACTACCGCTTTGACTGCTTTGCCTCGAATCATAATGTCGATCTCGGTGCCAGGGATGCTGTATCTGCTATCGATCAAGGCCAGACCGATGGGTTTCTTGAAGGTGGGGGAATGCATGCCAGTGGTGACATGACCTATGATCTCACCGTTTATCGCTACCTCATAATGCGAACGGGGAATACCTTTGCCCACCATGTCAAATTCCACCAGTTTTCGGCCTGGCCCGGACTGCTTCTGTTCTAAAAGGGCTGACCTGCCGATGAAATCCCCGCTATCCAGCTTGACGAAATAGCCCAGACCAGCCTCCAGGGGGGTTATATTCTCATCGATCTCCTGCCCGTACAGGGGCAGCTTGGCTTCAAATCTCAGGCTGTCCCGGGCCCCCAATCCGATGGGGCTTACCCGATCCCCCCCTGCCTTGAGGATTTCCTCCCATAAGTGCACGGCATCTTCTGGAGCAACATAGATCTCAAAGCCATCTTCCCCAGTATAACCGGTTCGCGAAACCATACAATCCACGCCTGCTATATTGATTGAAGGATTGAAGTGGAAGAACTTGATCTGCTCGAGGTCGGTGGGGGTAAGGGTCTGCAGTATTTCCTGGGCCAGGGGACCTTGAAGGGCCAGCTGCGCGTATTGCTGGGAAACGTTCTCTGCTTCAACCCCCTCTATGAGGTTGTCCTTGATCCAGGCGAAGTCTTTGTCCACATTAGCGGCATTCACCACCAGGAGGAATTTTGCCGGATCGTACCTGTAGATCAGGAGATCATCGACCACCCCACCGTGGGGATAGCACATGGGGCTGTACAGGACTTGAAAGTCGCCTATAGTGGATAAATCATTGCATATCAGCTTTTGTACCAGGCCTTCAGCCTGTTCCCCGGTGATCATAATCTCACCCATGTGGGACACGTCGAAGAGGCCGGCACTGTTGCGCACCATGTGGTGCTCCTTGATTATTCCCATGCCTTCATATTGAACTGGCAATTCCCAGCCCCCGAAATCGATCATCTGGCCTTTGTATTTCAGGTGCACAGGGTACAACGGGGTTGTCTGTAATGGCATCATATTCCTCCTTTAGGTGGGTAGATGAGACCCGAATTGAATCAGGCGAATTGTTTAATTGTTGTTTGTAGGCACTGAGAACTGCTTGAGAGTTGATTCACAAGTCAGCTGCCTGGGAACTGCCCGCATGCTTGATCAGGACAGGTCAATATACATGTCTGACCAGTCCGCAATCGCATGGCTTAATAAGGACAGGTCAATATACCATAGCCTTTGCCAAAAGGAAAGGGGCTTACAGCAAAATTTTATCAAAAAAAGACATTAATTGCGAAACACTTATTATAGATTAAGCTTATATCGATAGATCTTGCCTGATCGAGTTTTAAGTGATACCGAACTATCATATAATATTATTTAATTTGAGCATGCTGGTATGCGATAATGGTATTTCGCCCTGAGTTGATTGGAGAGGATGAAATGAGCGTCTTTTATGATGACAACAACCGCTTTGATGAAGAAAAGGTAGAGCAATGGGCTGAGGAGTTTTTCGGCCAGCTGATGAACATTTTTAACGGCTTTTTTGCCCATGTGGATCTTAAGGAGACCGCGGAGCGCATGAAAGACATTCCTTTTGAATCCATGGTCCTGGAGCAGCTGGCCGGAGAAAGCGATGAGGTTAAAATGACTGCTCTAAGGCGCATCAAGGAATTGGTAGATGGTGAGATTGAATACCTCATGGGTTATTTGGGAAGCTGATATGCTGCGGTATTGATTAAACACCTTTCCACAGGCTTTCGCAAACATCAAGACCCTGACCGGGTCCACCTGACCGGCTTGCTTGACCCCGTCAGCCAGCGTGGTCGTTTTCTTTACGGTGTTGTGGAATGGGCTGACCAACACCCGCCAAATTATCAGATCGCCTGACACTTTCGATTATCCCGGCAATATGTGGAACCGTGGATAGACAGAGTATCCTTGAAATAGGGTAGCTTCTTATATATAATATATCTGCAGCAGAATGAAGCCCCGGCTTCATTGCAACATATGGTCTAAGCCGATGTGGCTCAGTGGTAGAGCAATTGATTCGTAATC
>LSQX01399899.1_pt1 | contig 20048 bp, 17 predicted proteins | sample 654561 | NCBI WGS metagenome assembly LSQX01 (sample SAMN04489861, study PRJNA283612) | anaerobic digester metagenome | isolation source: 4 biogas reactors fed with cattle manure at either 37C or 55C with and... | place: Denmark: Kongens Lyngby | collected 2014
GGAGAAGTAAAAGTATTATATACAGAGTCTGATGAAAAGCCTGTTCAGGAATATCGTCCGGGAGATTACCTGCTGACAGCCCGGTATAAATATATAAATGACTGGGAAATCGAGGTGTACAGCCAATTAGAGATTAAACCCGATGAAGTTTTGGGATATAAAATACGCCGGAAAAAGCTGGAGAAAAATATTAAGGATTCAGTCCTGGAGAAAAAGAGAGCGATAAAGAGGATAATATGTCAGTGTATATACGATTTGCTGGCTGAACATACCGGCAATAGACCTTACTGGGGGATACTTACCGGTGTACGTCCCCTGAAAGTGGTTCACAACCTGATGGATGAGGGGTTAAGCGATACGGAAGTATTGGACATTCTGTCCTCCGAATATATGATAAAACAGGAGAAAGCCGAACTATTGCTTGAAACTGCCAATAATCAGCTTAATATTCTTAAGGCAAACAGGGATGATGTGGTTTCCGTTTATATTCATATTCCGTTTTGTCCTACAAAATGTCTGTACTGCTCCTTTCCGTCAGTGGTTATGAATGGAAAAAGCAATATAGCAGACAGTTACTTAGATTGCTTAATTTTGGAGCTTGAACAGATTATCGGTGCTTTAAATAAACGGGGAACAAAGATCCAGAGTATATATATCGGTGGTGGAACTCCAACTGCACTTACACATTCACAACTGGAAAGATTAATGAGCGCTGTTAAGCTGTTGACAGATGGACATAAAATCAGAGAATATACTGTTGAATGTGGCCGGCCTGACAGCCTGGACGTTAATAAACTTGCCACTCTTAAGGCTTTTGGTGTAAATCGTATAAGCATTAATCCGCAGTCCATGAATCAGGAAACATTGGATGAGATAGGCAGGGCACACACCGTAGAGCAAATTATATCAAGTTTTCATATGGCCAGGGAGAGCGGTTTTGACTGTATTAATATGGATGTTATTGTAGGACTGCCTAATGAAAATATATCCCACATGGAAAAAACCATGGCTTCTTTGGCCTCCCTTGACCCGGATAATATAACGGTTCACACCCTTGCTGTAAAAAGGGCATCGCGGCTTAAAGACTCCCTGGAAAAATATCCACTGACCCATGATGATATTGCCGAAGAGATGCTCGCGGTATGCCGCCGATGGATCAGAAAAATTGGCATGGTTCCATATTATCTCTACCGTCAGAAATATATGGTTGGGAATCTTGAGAACGTCGGATATGCTAAAGATGGAAAAGAGTGTATATACAATATACAGATGATGGGAGAGAAACAAACCATATGGGGTTTTGGTGCAGGAGCCGTTACTAAACTATATTTTTCAGCTGAGGATCGTATAGAACGCGTTCCTAACGCAAAAGACGTAACCGTCTATATAAAAAGGATTGAAGAGACTATAATGCGTAAGAAGATGATTATTGAGAAGTTATAATCCGGTTAGGATTTTCGGTTTTGAAATATTGTTAATATGTGTCTTTGATTGTAACTAAAACAATGCTTTAAACAAAATGCCGCCTTGCTATTTAAAGGCGGCATTTGTGTTTTGTATCCGCAAATCCATAAAGATTAAAGATAATAATTAAATTCCTGTTAAGAGAAGGATATTTAAAAGATGAGAAGAATTATGGAATAAATACAAAACAATTGGAATATTTACTCGGTTTATGTGACTCTTTGGTTTTTTCTGTATTAAATTTGACTATTTCTTTTTTGGGAGGCCTGATTGTGAATAAAAAGATAACAAGGGTATTCATCCTGTCAACATTTATTACCTTAGCTATACTGGCAGCCGTTTACGCAGGTTATATAAATGGCATCTTTGCTAAAGAGACTATATATGTTATATGTTCCGAAAAAAAAATAACCTGGGAATTCAAAGATGAAAAGGCTATAAAAAACGGCTGCTTTGTACTCTATAGAAATGGCAAGGAAGTTTACAGAGGAGACGAATTTGAATATATTAATCCCTATTTAGAAGACATCGAAAAACCGGAGAGTATTGAAGATATCAGCCTTATCTATGAAAGGGATAAAATCATATTGGATTGGGAAGAGCCCGCGGATAAAGGCACGGATAACAGTTTAGAAGTATATTTTATTAACAGACTTGGAATGAAGATATTCAGATCAAATGAGCTCGTTTATAACTACAGCTCGGGCATATCAAAATACATTTTGAATATAGGCGGAAGCACTTTTGAAACTACTGACAGCAGAATAGAAATTGATTATGAAGAACTGGATTCAGGGTTGTTGGATACAAGTGTTATAGCCGTTGATAAGAATGGCAATGAGAGCATCCCGGAGATATTAGTTTCTGTAAGAAATATTAGATTGGATGTAATAGATCAAGACGGCAAATTAACTATAATCAATAGCGATAAAGAACAGGATTATACTTATAAAATACATATAAATAATAAGGAAATTGAATTGGACGGCAACACCATAGACTACAAAGATATATTTACGGACACTGCTCCACCTGAAATGCCAATAGTTAAAATATCAATAGAACCTGAATGTGTTGTATTTATGTGGGATCCGGTTAAATCGGTAAGCAAAATTTATAAATTCCATATAGAAGGATTGGGTTCAAAGTATAATAACAGAGTATATTCGGAGGAATTTGTAAAGATCTCCAATATTAAAGGGTACTATTTCAGTATAAATAATGAAGAATCTCACACCATTACATATGAAGACATATTGATAAATGACCCGGACCAAAGATTTTTAATAATATTTACTTCAAGTTTGCCTGGCTTAAAAGAGGGTTTAAACATTTCTGACAATTCATCGATATCTTTTATGATAGACACAAATTCTGTTGAACACCCACTTTACATACACATTGCTTCAGTAGATAATATTTTAAATATATCTGAAACATTTACCTGCGAAATACCTATTCCAAGCAAGTATAAGTTAAAACGTGTGGAACCCTTTTTTGTTAAAGCAGACAAGGAATATCAATCCAGGTACGAGGATGAAAAAAAGCATTTAGCTTTGCTGCCCGAAAATATAATTGATTTTCTTCTAAAGCATAATTTAAGAATATATTTTGTCGATGAACAAAAACTATATGATAGCGTGACAGATACACAGTATGATGGATACTATTATGGAGATAGTAACTCAATAGAATTAAGTAAGACCGGTTTGAAATCGATTGTCCTCCATGAAGTTGGTCATTCAATCGATTACTTAATGCCGGATTATTTAGGATTTTCATCCGAGGAAGATAAAGAATTTATAAACATATATAAGAAAGAGAAAGACATACTTTATAATGATAATTCTTATCCCCGATCAACCCCGGCAGAATATTTCGCAGAAGCCTTTCAGGACTATTTTATTAATCGGATGTCGTTAATGGAAAAGGCTCCGTTAACCTATAAGTATATAGACAAACTGGTAAAAAATATTAAATAATTGGAACGCCGTATCGAAGAAAAGTATGGTTGACAATAGCATTTGTCAGGGTTATAATACTAATACACTGGAACCGGTCAATGGCAGTGAAAGGAAAAAGTACCTGAATGGATGTATCAGAGAGGGAATACCTTGGCTGGAAGTATTCCTTACGGAAATTCAGGGAAGGACATCCTTGAGCCGGTCTGCTGAAGGGAAGTAGGCAGATCCGCAACCCGGCGTTATGGGAAGAGTGGGAGAAAAGCAATTCTCCAATAAGGGTGGTACCACGGGCAGATAAACCTCTCGTCCCTTTATATTTAAGGGTCTGAGAGGTTTTAATATTAGTAAGGAGGATATTGTGATATGATAGCAAAAGCTCCCAGAGGCACGAAAGATGTTTTACCATACGAATCTTATAAATGGCATTATATTGAAGATGCCGTAAGAGAGATTACACGTTTATTTGATTATAAAGAGATCCGTACCCCTACTTTTGAACATACCGAGCTGTTTGAACGCGGTGTGGGTGAAACCACCGATGTTGTTCAAAAGGAGATGTATACCTTTGAAGACAAAGGGGGAAGAAGCATAACATTAAAGCCGGAGGGTACGGCAGGAACTGTGCGTGCATATATAGAAGGCGGGCTCCATTCCCTTGCCCAGCCCATTAAAATGTACTATATAACCCCTGTTTTCCGGTATGAAAAACCGCAGACAGGACGCTTAAGAGAGCACCATCAGTTTGGAGTAGAGGTGTTTGGAGCCCCCCAGGCGTCCATAGATGCTGAGATCATAGCACTTGCTATGACGTTACTTGATAAACTCAATGTAAAAAACCTTGAACTTAATATCAACAGTATTGGCTGTCCTGTATGCCGTCCTAAATACCATACTGTCCTTAAAGAGTATTTGGCCGAACACTTGAATGATATGTGTGACAATTGTAAGGAGCGCTTTGAAAGGAATCCTTTGCGTTCACTGGACTGCAAGGAAGAGAAGTGTAAAAAGGCAACGATGAATGCACCTGTTATGCTCGATTATCTCTGCGATGAATGTGAGCAGCATTTTGAGGAGCTGAAACAATATCTTGAGGCTTCCAATATTCCTTTTAAAGTGAACCCAATGATTGTCAGGGGTCTGGACTATTATACCAAAACGGTGTTTGAAATAATTTACAACGGTAACGGATCCGGGTTGACTGTATGCGGCGGAGGCAGGTATGACGGCCTGGTTGCGCTATGCGGCGGGCCAGATACACCCGGTGCGGGATTCGGTATGGGTCTGGAAAGGCTTATTATGGTTTTGGAAGAACAGGGTGCCATGATCTCCGAGCCCGACAGGTTACAGGTTATGTTTATAACCAGAGGTGAGGAGGCCAGATATAAAGCCTTTCAAATGATCAGCAGTTTACGGCAGGAAGGCATCCCGGCTGACATGGATCATTTAGGCAGAAGCATAAGGGCACAGTTTAAATACGCTGACAAACTGAATGTACCTTATGTGTGCATTCTCGGCCAGGATGAAATTGAAAAAGATCAGATTAAGATAAGGGATATGGAAACGGGTAAGGAAACGGATATTCCTATGGACCAGCTGGTCTACTGTTTGAAGGAGATGCTGGAACAGTAGTAATAACAGATAAATCAATAATATGAAATGGAGGAATTAAACAATGGCAGAATTAATGGGTGATTGGAAAAGAACACATATGTGCGGAACTTTAAATAAAGATCATATTAATAAAGAAGTTACACTGATGGGCTGGGCTCACAGGCGTCGGGATCTTGGAGGGTTAATATTTATTGATTTGAGGGACAGGACCGGAATAGTACAGGTTGTATTTGACGAGAAGAACTGCGGTGAATTTTTTAAAAAGGCTGAAACAGTACGCTCAGAATATGTTATTGCTGTCAAAGGGACAATAGTGAAACGGGATCCTGAAACCGTAAACCCCAAAATAGCAACCGGTGAGATAGAGGTGTCGGCAAAACAGCTTAAAGTACTGTCGGCATCCGCCACACCTCCATTTAGCATTGAAGATAATACAAATGTATCCGAATTTGTAAGGTTAAAATACCGTTATCTCGACTTAAGACGGCCTGAAATGCAAAGAAATATAATACTTCGTCACAAGATTGTCAAGACTGTACGTGACTTTTTAGATTCTAAAGGGTTTTATGAAATCGAAACTCCTATGCTTACCAGAAGCACGCCTGAAGGTGCCAGGGACTACCTGGTTCCAAGCAGAGTAAATCCCGGCAGGTTCTATGCTCTGCCTCAGTCGCCTCAGCTGTTTAAACAGCTTCTTATGCTGTCGGGATACGATCGATATTTTCAGATCACCAGATGCTTCAGAGATGAAGATTTAAGGGCAGACCGGCAGCCCGAATTTACACAGATAGATATCGAAATGTCTTTTGTTGATGTTGAGGACGTTATATCGTTAAACGAAATGCTGCTGGCAGATATTTTTAAGAAAACTCTGGATGTGGATATCCCTCTTCCGTTTCCTCGACTCACCTACAGGGAAGCTATGGAAAGGTACGGGTCTGACAAGCCCGATACAAGATTCGGACTGGAAATAAAGGATGTATCCGATATTGTTTCGGGCTGCGACTTTAAGGTTTTTGCAACCGCTATAGAAAAAGGCGGAAGTGTAAGAGGTATAAATGCAAAAGAGTGTGCTGTTAAGTTTTCAAGGCGCGAAATTGATTCGCTTGTGGACTTTGTAAAAAATTATGATGCAAAGGGTCTGGCATGGATTGCAGTTGAAGAAGAAGGATTAAAATCCCCGATTACCAAGTTCTTTACCCAGGAACAGATGGATCTCATACTGGAACGTTTACAGGCTGAAACAGGTGATCTGCTTCTGTTTGTAGCCGATAATGATGATGTGGTATTTCATGCCCTTGGTCAGCTGCGTCTTGAACTGGCCCGGCGTTTAGACCTGATAGACAGCAATAAGTACAATTTCCTTTGGGTCACTGAGTTCCCATTACTTGAATTCGATGACGAGGAAAAACGTTTTGTGGCAGTGCATCATCCCTTTACTTCTCCAATGGATGAGGATATCGAATTGCTTGATACCGATCCCGGCAGAGCAAGAGCCAAGGCATATGACGTTGTGTTAAACGGTGTTGAGCTTGGCTCCGGAAGCATCAGAATACACGCAGCTGAGCTGCAGGAAAAGATGCTTGATGTATTGGGTTTTTCCCATGAGGAAGCCTGGCAGAGATTTGGTTTCCTGCTGGAAGCTTTTAAATACGGAACCCCGCCTCACGGTGGTTTTGCATACGGTCTGGATCGGTTGGTAATGCTGATACTGGGTCGGGATACCATCAGGGATGTCATAGCATTTCCCAAAATGCAGAATGCATCGGATCCGCTGACCGGTGCACCTTCAGAAGTGGAGGCTAAACAGCTTAGAGAGCTTCACATCCGGGTGGATATCTAAAACAGACTTTCCTGGGAAGATGTTTAATAAATGTAAAAATGGTTAAATATAATGGTGACGCGGGTGAAAAATATGCAGCATGCTTTTACCAGAACTGAATGGCTTATAGGTAAACAGGCGCTTGAAAAATTAAGTCAGAGTACCGTTGCAGTGTTTGGAATAGGAGGAGTTGGCAGTTTTGCCGCTGAAGCCCTGGCCAGGAGCGGAATAGGTACTTTGGTACTGATTGATTATGATTTGGTCTCCATTACCAACCTTAACCGTCAGATTCATGCAGATATGACTACTATAGGTAAACCAAAGGTTGAAGTAATGAAGCAGAGGATTTTAAATATTAACCCCGGTATAAATGTTATATGCCATGCAGAATTTTACAGGCCTGAAACAGCTAATAAACTAATTATTGATGATTACGATTACGTTGTAGATGCAATTGATACAATTGCATCAAAGATTGACCTGGTTGTTACATGCAAGACCAAAGGTATACCTGTAATATCCAGCATGGGTGCCGGAAACAAGATGGATCCAACCGCTTTCAGAGTTGGAGATATATATGAAACTTCTGTTGATCCTATAGCCAAGATTATGCGGAGCAAGTTGAGGAAACTGGGGATTCAAAGTTTAAAGGTGGTTTTCTCCACTGAAATCCCAACTAAGCCTAAATATGCATCTGACGGCCCCGATTGTATTAATGGGGAAGGTTCCAAAAAACCTAAAAACCCTCCGGGAAGTATAGCATTTGTTCCGTCTGTAGCAGGACTTATTATGGCAGCAGAGGTAGTCAGGGATCTTATTGACTGGCCCGGCAACTAATTATAAAGGAGATGGTGTTTTGAAAGAAACAGGAAAAGTAGTAAGTGTAGAGGGCCGTCAAGCTGTTGTTATGATTCAAAGAAGTCCGGCATGCGAAAAATGCGGAGCCTGCAAATTTGGCTACCGTTCAAACGAAATGCTGGTTACCATACCAAACCATCTGGGAGCAAAGCCCGGTGATCAGGTGGAGTTGAGCCTTGATTCATCCCAATTCATAAAGGCATCGGCCGTAATGTACTTAATTCCTCTTTTTGCTTTAGTTCTGGGGGTTGTAACAGGGTATATGACAGGTGATATTCTGGGGATTGAACGTCAACTATGCGGAGCCATAACGGGCATCGTTTTTACCGCACTATCGTTTGCTTTGATCCGGGCAATGGAACCGAGGTTGAAGAGAAGTAATCAATTTACGCCGCAAATGGTGTCTATATTAAATATAAATAAGGAGGAGAACGGAAATGGCAAGTAAAAATGTTATTGAACTGACCATGGATAGTTTTGATAATGAAGTGTTAAATTCTGAACATCCTGTTTTAGTAGATTTTTGGGCGGCATGGTGTGGCCCGTGCAGGATGATTGCACCAATAATCGATCAGATTGCAGATGAATACGTAGGAAAATTGAAAGTAGGTAAAGTAAATGTTGATGAACAAGGTCAACTGGCTGCAGAGTATGGGGTTATGAGCATTCCTACATTAGTGTTCTTTAAGAATGGTGAAGAGGTCCAACGGGTAGTAGGGGTACGTCCAAAACCTGAGCTGGATAAAATTATTCAAAATCTGTAGTGTTATTCGATAACTTCAAAAAAGATCGGTTTTTACCGGTCTTTTTTTATTAATAAAAATAGTGGTACCTTAACTATAAGAAATTACTGAACCGGTTTATAATAAGTTTTTTTAAAATTCCTTGTAAATTTTAGATAATGTCATTATAATGAATATAAATTTTAGCGTCAGATTCTAATTTGATAAGTATATGGGAGGAATATGGATATGATTGATTTGAAAGAAATTTACCGTGCAGATCCAGAAGTGGCCCAGGCGATAGAAGATGAACTGAAACGTCAGCAGAATCACCTGGAGCTTATAGCATCCGAGAATTTTGTCAGTTTACCTGTAATGGCTGCCATGGGGACACATTTGACAAATAAATATGCCGAAGGGTATCCCGGCCGCCGTTATTACGGTGGATGCGAATATGTTGATATTGTAGAAAATATTGCCATCGAAAGAGCGAAAGAAATCTACCAGGCTGAGCACGCAAATGTCCAGGCCCATTCCGGTGCCCAGGCCAACATGGCAGTATATTTCTCAGTGCTGAACCCGGGAGACACAATAATGGGAATGAACCTTGCCCATGGAGGCCATTTAACACATGGTAGCCCCGTGAATTTTTCCGGCAAGCACTATAAAATCGTTTCCTACGGGGTCAATGTTGAGACGGGATACATTGATTATGATGAAGTCAGACAATTAGCACGTGAGTTTAAGCCCAAAATGATCGTTGCCGGAGCCAGTGCATACCCAAGAATTATAGATTTTGAGATTTTCAGAGATATTGCTGATGAGGCAGGAGCATACCTTATGGTTGATATGGCACACATAGCAGGACTTGTAGCTGCAGACCTGCATCCCAATCCGGTGCCCTATGCTGATTTTGTTACTACAACCACTCATAAAACTTTAAGAGGGCCCAGAGGCGGAATGATATTATGCAAGGAAAAATATGCAAAAACAATTGACAGAGCTATTTTTCCGGGAACCCAGGGCGGGCCTCTGATGCATGTTATTGCTGCCAAAGCTGTATGTCTTGGAGAAGCTTTAAAACCTGAATTTAAAGAATATCAGCAGAGGATTGTGAAGAATGCCAAGGCACTGGCGCAGGGGCTGATAGATGAGGGATTTAATCTCGTTTCAGGAGGTACCGACAATCACCTAATGCTGGTTGATTTGAGAAACAAAGGTGTTACCGGCAGAGAAGCTGAGAAAAATCTGGATAAGGTAAGGATTACCGTAAATAAAAATGCAATTCCCAACGATCCGGAAAGCCCGTTTGTCACCAGCGGAATACGAATCGGTACACCGGCTGTTACAACCCGGGGAATGGGTGAAAATGAAATGTATCAGATTGCAAAAGCTATTTCGCTTGCTATATCGGATCCTGAAGCAAACTGTGAACAGGTTATTTCTATTGTGGATAGCCTGTGTAATAATTTCCCACTGTACAATGAAGGAGTTATAAGATAAAAGGATGACTTGAAAGGTCATCCTTTTACATAATGCAAAAACACGATATAAGGGAATGATGCAGATGGAAAGAAACATGCCGCTGGCTGCAAGAATGCGTCCAAATACTCTGGAAGAATTTGTCGGTCAGCAGCACATTATAGGAAAGAATAAACTGTTGTATAGAGCTATAAAAAGCGATCGATTGTCTTCAGTGATTTTCTATGGACCTCCCGGGACCGGAAAGACTACGTTGGCCCATATTATCTCCAGGGAGACAAAATATCCTTTTAAAAAACTGAATGCTACAACAACAGGTGTTAAAGAAATCCGTGAAACTGCAGAAGAGGCGAAAAATTATTTATTAAATCCCAAAGGTCGTGTAATACTGTTTTATGATGAGATTCACCGTTTGAACAAAGGACAGCAGGATGTTCTGCTGCCCTATGTAGAAGATGGGACGATAATACTCATTGGTGCTACAACGGAAAATCCTTATTTTGAAGTAAACAAGGCGCTTTTATCAAGGTCCACGATATTTAAGTTTGAACCATTGTCATGGGATGAAATACGGCTTATCATTGACAGATGCCTTGAGGACAAAGAGCGTGGTTTGGGAAACTATTCAGTAAAAATAACCGATGAAGCTGTGGACCATATTATCCGATTATCCGATGGTGACGCACGTGTGGCTATGAACGCCCTTGAGCTTGCAGTTTTGACCACACCACCGGATGAAGAGGGAATAATTCATGTCGATTTGGGGGTTGCTCAGGACTGTATACAGCAAAAAGCTATTAAATACGATAAAGATGGAGATAACCACTATGATGTTATAAGCGCATTTATCAAAAGCATGAGGAATTATATGGAACCCGATGCCGTACTGCATTGGCTGGCCAGGCTGGTGGAATCAGGAGAGAAGCCCGAATTCATTGCCAGACGTATTATTATCGCTGCCGCTGAAGATGTAGGTCTGGCTAATCCGGCAGCTTTACAGGTTGCAGTGGCAGCTGCCCAGGCAGTGGAACGTGTAGGCTGGCCGGAGGGAAGGATCATTCTGGCTATGGCAGCCTTGTTCGTTGCATGTTCACCAAAATCCAATTCGGCTTATGTAGGTATTGAAAAAGCACTGGAGGATGTTCGCACAAAAAATGTTGGAAACGTACCCATAAACTTAAGAGATTCGAGCTACAAAGGTGCCAAAGAACTGGGGCATGGTAAAGGATACAAATACTCACATGATTACCCGGGGGCAAGGGCAATACAGCAGTATCTGCCTCATGAGCTTAGAGGGATCAAATATTATGAACCCAAAGAATCGGGCTGGGAGGCAAATATAAAAAAGGTATTGGATCAATTAAGAAAAGATATATAGTGATTCCATCATGAATCGGTAAAGAAATATATACAACCCGTTCCCGGTATAACCAGGAGAAATTCTCTGCATTAAATCTTGACAAAAATACTCGGATATGCTATTCTAAAACCGAAATAAAACCGAGTAAATTACTTGGTTTTAAGGAGTGATACTATATGAGACTCTCAACCAGGGGACGATATGGGGTAAAAGCTATGTTCGATCTGGCATTAAACAGCAACGGAGAACCGGTTCCGTTAAAATCAATTGCAGAACGTCAGGGACTTTCGGAGGCATATCTGGAACAGCTGATGGCTGGCTTGAGAAAAGCCGGTCTGGTCAACAGTGTTCGCGGTGCCCAGGGCGGGTATATGCTTGCCCATTCTCCTGATAACATAACGGTAGGGGAAATAATTAGAAGTCTGGAAGGCTCAATCGCCCCTGTTGATTGCGTTATAGAAGGGGAAGTAAGCGAATGCGAAAAGGCTGAATACTGTGTTACGCGGTTAGTATGGAGGAAGATCCGGGACAGCATAAACCAGGTGATAGATTCTATAACGCTTCAGGATATGATTGAAGATTACAGCAATATTCATAAAGAATAACATATGTGACATTATAATGTTACATCATAAAGTAAGACATATCCTATATGAAATATTTTGCACTGGATAATACCGGAAAAGGAGTGCTGGAAATGGAACGAAGAGTATATATGGACCACGCTGCTACAACGTATATTAAGCAGGAAGTTATGGAAGAGATGATGCCATATTTTACAGAAAAGTTTGGAAACCCCTCCAGCGTACACAGTTTTGGGCGCGAAGCCAGAAAAGCTGTAGATATGGCAAGGGACAGGACGGCAAAGGCTTTAAATGCGTCAGGTGATGAAATATACTTTACCGGTGGCGGCAGCGAGTCTGACAACTGGGCTATTAAAGGAATTGCTCAGGCCAATAAACATAAAGGAAATCATATAATTACCTCCTCGATAGAACATCATGCAGTGCTGTATACCTGCCAGTATCTGGAGAAAATGGGGTTTGAAGTTACTTACCTTCCGGTTGATCAATATGGTCTGGTGAATCCCGATGATGTAAAACGGGCAATTACTGACAAAACAATACTCATAAGCATAATGTTTGCCAACAATGAGATAGGTACAATTCAGCCTGTAAAAGAGATAGGGCAAATAGCAAAGGAACATGGTGTGTATTTCCACACCGATGCTGTTCAGGCTGCAGGGCATTTGCCGATCGACGTCAAAGACATGAACATTGACCTGTTATCCCTTTCAGCTCACAAATTCTATGGTCCCAAAGGTGTGGGTGCTTTATATATCAGAAAGGGTGTCAGGGTACATCCTTTAATGCACGGCGGTGCCCAGGAACGCAACAGACGTGCAGGGACGGAAAATCTTCCCGGCATAGTAGGATTAGGCAAGGCAATAGAACTGGCATACGAGAATCTGGAGGACAGCAGCCGTAAACTGACAGCAATGCGTGACCGCTTGATTTCCGGTATAATGGAAAGAATTGATAACGTCCGGTTAAATGGGCATCCCACAAAGCGTCTGCCCGGCAATGCAAATTTAAGTTTTGAATATATAGAAGGCGAATCGTTGCTGCTCAGTCTTGATATGAAAGGCATTGCTGCATCCAGTGGTTCTGCATGTACGTCAGGTTCTCTTGATCCGTCGCATGTGCTTTTGGCCATTGGTTTGACCCATGAAATTGCTCATGGTTCTCTGAGACTGACACTTGGTGATGACAATACAGACCAGGATATTGATTATGTACTTGAAGTTTTGCCCGACATTGTACAGCGATTAAGGAATATGTCGCCGTTATTCGTGCAACATAAGGGGGAAAAGTATTATGTATAGTGAAAAAGTAATGGATCATTTTATGAATCCCAGAAATGTAGGAGAAATAGAAAATCCTGATGGCGTAGGTCAGGTTGGAAACGCTAAATGCGGAGATATAATGAAGATCTATCTAAAGATTGAGGATAACAGAATAGTCGATATTAAGTTTAAAACATTTGGATGCGGCGCTGCCATAGCCACCAGCAGCATGGCCACTGAACTGGTAAAGGGAAAAACGATAGAAGAAGCTCTCGCACTGACAAACAAGGCTGTAGCAGATGCATTAGACGGGTTACCGCCGGTTAAAATGCATTGTTCAATATTAGCTGAAGAAGCCATAAAGGCCGCTATTGAGGATTATAGGAGCAAACAGCTGGTAAGCAGTAAGTAGGTGAATCGATGAATACAAACCGGGTAGTTGTAGGAATGAGCGGAGGAGTGGACAGCTCAGTGGCAGCATACATTCTAAAACAGCAAGGCTACGAGGTAATAGGTGTAACCATGCAGATATGGCCAAGTGATGACCCGGATGTAGTAGAAAGGGAAGGTGGCTGCTGTTCACTGACGGCGGTGGAAGATGCCAGAAGGGTAGCAAACCACCTGGGTATACCTTTCTATGTAATGAACTTTCAGCAGGTTTTTGATGAAAAGGTCATTAGCTACTTTGTAGACGAGTATATCAAAGGCCGTACACCCAACCCATGCATAATGTGTAACCGGTACATTAAATTTGAGGAGCTGCTGCGGCGCTCCATGGCTCTTGATGCTTATTATGTAGCTACCGGACATTATGCACGCATAGAGTACGATGATCAGAAGCAACGCTATCTGTTAAAAAAATCTGTTACACCAGCAAAGGATCAAACCTATGCCCTTTACACCATGACCCAGTATCAACTTAAGCATACTCTTATGCCCTTAGGTAATTATACAAAAGAGCAGGTAAGGGAAATAGCTGAAAAATCCGGACTGGTTACCGCTAATAAGCCTGACAGCCAGGAAATATGCTTTGTAAAGGACGATGATTATGCCGGTTTTGTTCAGGATAGAGCTTCCGGCCCGGTTGCACCCGGATATTTTGTAGATACTCAGGGTAATGTACTGGGTAAGCACAAGGGTATTATTCACTATACTATCGGACAGAGAAAAGGGCTTGGTATATCCCTTGGTCATCCAATGTACGTCGTAGATATAGATCCGGAGAATAATACGGTGATACTTGGACGGGATCATGAAGTATATTCAAGGGAAATGTTGGTTGATGATGTAAACCTGATATCCGTGCCAAGCATTGATTCTCCAATCAGGGCAAGCGTTAAGATAAGATATACGGCCAAGGAGGCACCGGCTACAATTTATCCGTATGAAGATGATACTTTAAGGGTGGTATTTGATGAACCCCAGCGTGCGATAACACCAGGCCAGGCTGCTGTTATCTACCAGGACGACCTGGTGGTTGGTGGCGGAATAATAGCAAAGGCTGTGAAATAATCAATAAAACGATAATATTTTTAAATCAAATGATTGACAAATAAAAAACAATGTTGTAAAATTAGCAATAAAATTTAACGAGATATATTTAAAGATGATGAAGAGGACTAGTAGATGGGAAGTTGCCTTTTAAGAGAGGTAGCGGTTGGTGCAAGCTATCAGGCAGCCCCACCGAATCCACCTCGGAATCGTATGGGAATTAACCATAACCGGTTTAAACCGTTATATTTAATGAGGCCTTGCAAAGCAAGGTGAAACAAGGTGGCACCACGTGAAATGATCCCGTCCTTGACTTTAAGGACGGGTTTTATTTTTAAATTTTTTTAAGGAGGGTAATTTTATGCAGCGAGAAAAATTGTTAATGACTCCTGGTCCAACCATGATACCTCATAGAGTAAGAGAGACAATGGCCAGGCAAATTATCCATCACCGCACAAAAGAGTTTGAACACTATTTTGAAAAAATGAATGAAGGATTGAAAAAGGTATTCCAAACGCAAAACCCGGTTTTAACCCTGGTTTCATCGGGAACCTGTGGAATGGAAGCCGCTCTGGTCAATTCTTTCTCACCCGGTGACAAAGTATTAGTTGCCAGCACGGGTGTATTTGGGGATCGGTTTGTAAAAATAGCTTCACGTTTCGGATTGGATGTTAAAGTTATAAGTGTGCCATGGGGACATGGTGTGGATCCTAAAGAAATCGAGGATTTTTTAAACGGACCTGACGGCAAGGATGTGAAAGGTGTTCTGGTGACCCATAATGAAACTTCAACCGGAGTCGCTAATGATCTTGAAAAGATTGGTATGGTCTTAAAGGACCGCGATTGTTTGTTTATTGTGGATGCAATAAGCTCTATGGGCGGAATGGAGGTTAAGACTGACGAATGGGGCATTGACATCGCTGTAGCAGGATCTCAAAAAGCCTTTATGTTACCTCCGGGTCTTGCCTTTGTAAGCGTAAGCGAAAAGGCATGGAAAGCTATTGAGAAATCCAAATTACCGAAATTCTATTACGATTTCCTGGCATACAGAAAATCTCTGAACAACAAGACGACTCCTTATACTACAGCTGCTTCTCTGGTTATAGCTGCCAGTGAAGCCATTGAAATGATGCTTGAAGAGGGGCTGGAAAATATATTTGCAAGACATAAGAATTTGGGAGAGGCTTGCAGAGCAGCAGTTAAGGCCATTGGTTTGCAGTTGTTTGCGGATGAAAATTTTGCTTCGGATTTAATAACTGCCATAAAAGCTCCTGAGGGTATCGATATAGAACAGGTGAGAAAAACCATGAACCTGCAATATGATATAATGATCGCAGGAGGCCAGCAGCATCTGAAGGGTAAGATCATCCGCATAGGACACATGGGATATGTAGATGGTTTTGACCTGATAAGAACATTGGTTGCCCTTGAACTATCACTGTCCAAAGCAGGTTATCCTGTCGAATTAGGGACGGCTGTATCAGCCGCACTAAAGGTTCTAAAGATGTGAGGTGATATTAAAATGAAGATTTTACTGCCGGAGAAGATAGCAGAAAGCGGTATTGAGTTATTACGCAAGGATTTTGAAGTAGATGAAAAATACAATCTGTCTCCCGAAGATTTGTTGGAATGCATCGGCGGGTACGATGCTTTGATAGTAAGGAGTGCAACCCGTGTAACCTCACAGGTTATTGAAAAGGGAGCCAAACTTAAGGTGATAGGTCGCGCAGGTACGGGAGTGGATAACATAGATGTTAATGCTGCCACAAAAAAAGGAATTATAGTTGTAAATACTCCGGAAAGCAACAATATATCCACTGCCGAGCATACCATTGCCTTAATGCTGGCTTTGGCCAGAAACATACCCCAGGCATATAGTACGTTGAAAAACGGAAAATGGGTCCGCAGCACCTTTAAAGGTGTTGAACTGTATAATAAAACGGTGGTTATACTTGGTTTGGGCAGGATTGGGTCCAAAGTGGCAAACCGCTTAAAGAGTTTTGGAATGAATGTTATGGGGTATGACCCTTATGTCAACGATGACAGATTCGACAGGCTCGGGGTTAAGCGAATAACTTCCATAGAAGAGGTTATGAAAGTTGCCGACTTTATCACCATCCATCTGCCGAAAACCAATGAGACAATAGGAATCATCGGAGAAAAAGAGCTGAACATGGCAAAACCAGGTCTAAGGATTGTCAACTGTGCCCGTGGGGGGCTGGTTGATGAAGATGCCTTATACAATGCTCTAAAGACAGGCAAAATTGCCGGAGCTGCTGTTGATGTTTTCAAAGAGGAGCCAAAAGAATCAGCCGGAGGTGCTGAATTCAGTCATAAATTCCTGGAGCTCGATAATGTAATTTTTACCCCGCATCTGGGTGCTTCAACTCAGGAAGCGCAGGAGAATGTTGGCATTGACATAGCCAAACAGGTATCAGAAGCATTAAAAGGAAATATTGTAAGCGCTGTAAACCTGCATGGACTTAATGTACAGAACATGGCTGCCCTGGCTCCTTATCTGAAAATGGCTGAGATTTTGGGCAAAATGTATTACAGTGCTGAAAAATCCCCTGTTCAGAAGGTTGAATTAATATACAGTGGCGACATTGCCAATCAGGAGATTAAACTGGTTACCCTCTCCTATTTGTCGGGTTTGCTTGAGCCTATAATGGAAGAAAGAGTAAACTTTGTAAACGTAGGAATGATGATAAAAGAGCGGGGGATAGAAATAGTAGAAAGCAAACGAAGCGATGTGGATCATTTTACCAATCTGGTGACGGTGAAAGTTACCAATCGCAGGAAGGAAGTTACCTTTGCAGGTACGGTATTTGGTAAAGACGAGATAAGAATCGTTAACTTTGGCGGATATGAAGTCGATTTCGAGCCAACTCCATTTATGCTTATTGTACAAAACTATGACAGACCCGGTGTTATTGGCAAAATAGGAACAATTTTAGGAGAAGCCGGTGTTAATATTGCTACAATGCGGGTCAGCCAAAATCGCAGAGAGGAAAGGGCCTTAATGGTACTCAATGTAGACCAGGAGGTAATGCCGGAAACATTAAGGCAGATTGAGGAAATGGATAACATATTAAGGGTAAGTCTGATAAAGTTATAAATAAATTTTTGCTTAGAATCCGGTTGTATGCCGGATTTTTTTTGCCAAAAATTAAAATATAATTTTCGTTATCTTTTTTGTACAATGAGGAATAATAATCGTACAAATAAAAATGGGGTTGATGATAAGGGGATACAGGGAAAATGTTCAATGGAATAAAACGCGATTCATTGTTAGGGTTACCTGTTATTTGTGTAAAAACAGGCAAAAATATTGGAAAGGTTGTCGATATTGCATTTAAACCTGGCAAAAAAAAGATTGAGGGTTTGGTTATAACAATACATGGACTGCTGCAACGAAAAAAATATATTCCTCTCGGGCAAATACGAACCATTGGACAAAATGCCGTTATAATCGAGGAAGCTGTTTCTGACGAAAGCATATACTCTGGATTTTATAATCATGCCAGAGAACAGTACGGCGGTCATATTGTGGGATACCAGCTTGTAAGCGGGGACGGTCAGGAAATTGGTCAAATAAGCGATATTATACTAAACCCCAATGATGGAACCGTCGAAGGATATGAAGTTTCAAAAGGAATAATAGAAGATATAGTAGACGGACGTTCCATACTGCCCTACGATATATCAAATTCTGTCACTGACGACGCGGTTATAGTTTCTATTGAACAGACTAATCAGATGAAATCCTATAACAAGGGAATAAAAAGTATGCTTAGTGCAAATAAAGGTTAAGAAAGAGGTGAAAATAAATGAATAAATATGTCAGAGGTTTTATTGCAGGAAGTATGATGGGAATCGCAGCAGGGATTCTATTTATGCCGCAAAGAAATGGAATGAAAAAAAAGGTTCTGAATGATGGAAAGAACATTGTTGGCAGCGCTGCCCAGATGATGGCAGATATGATAACAGATTTGAAGCAAAATAAATAATTTAAGATAGGCCCAGATAACGGGTCTATCTTAAATTATGCAATATAAAAGAGGTCTTGCAGGTGAAACCATATAAAAGACTGGTTGCAATTAGTCTATTTGTTTTTTTCCTGTTTTTATTTGTTTATTTTATAATCCTTAACTGGCTCAAATTATCTGGCATGTTTAAAATTATACTTTATGCTGTTGCGTTTTCATATATACTGGTGCCGATAACGGAACGGCTGGAAAGATTTCTACCCGGGACTGCCGCAATATTGCTGATCTTCGCCGGGTTATTTATTGTCATTTGTTTAGTAGGTCTGTTGCTAATACCACCTTTTATTCAGCAGGTTGCTTCATTGAATGCATATATTCCTGAGGTGATTTCTGAATTAAAAGAATTTTCCAGGGGTATCCAATCCGGATTGCAGAAAGCGGGGATCCGATATGCAGTCCAGCAAACCATAGAAGAAGGTATTGAGGTTGTACAGCAACGTTTGCTAAAGCTGACACCTAATATAATTGAAGGATTTATGGATAAAGCAGCTAATATTCCGGGATTGTTTTTAATTCCCATACTTAGCTTTTATTTTTTAAGAGATCGGAAATACTTCAAGAAGGCTTTAACCAGGCTTATTCCATTTAAGTATAGAAAAAATATAACCCGCACTTTTTCCGAAATCAACCATATACTGAACCGCTTCATCAGAAGCCAGATAATAACAGCCGTTGTTATCGGCATTTTTAGCACAATAGGATTCCTCATTATACAACTTCCGTACGCTTTAGTTTTAGGGGTAATATCTGGTGTTTTTGAAATAATACCCTATTTTGGTCCCTGGTTAGGAGCGATTCCGGCGGTATTAATTGCTATAATAAATGCTCCAAACAAGATTATTTGGACTGTTATTGTGGTAATTATTGTACAACAGTTGGAGGGAAGTTTCATTACACCAAAAATTATGGGAGATCATGTCGGGCTTCATCCAGTATATATAATAGTTTCACTTTGGATCGGAGGTATGTTTTTTGGTATCCTGGGTATGTTTTTTGCAGTCCCGGCAGTACTGATAATACGAGTTATTATACGCAATATATACTTGAGTATAGCAAGTATATAATCTCCTTAAAGAAATATAATTCCAATCACCGGAGCACCAAAGCTTCCATAATATTCTTTACCAATGCTCATAGTTAGCAGTATAACTAAGTACAGTGTATTTACAGAATACTATTCCAATCACTTAAGTTCAGGGCTAGAAATAAGTAAAACTTGCTCCAGGCCTCCACCAAAACTCGCTTAAGCTCAGACATTGGTTCCGGCCGTCTTTCGCTTCGTTAACAGGTTCTAAGCCTTTTCACAAGGTGATTTCCATAGTATTCTGCACACAATGCTTGTTGATAGAAAAATATTATTCCAGCCACTTGTGCTCCAA
>LSQX01267642.1_pt1 | contig 20042 bp, 17 predicted proteins | sample 654561 | NCBI WGS metagenome assembly LSQX01 (sample SAMN04489861, study PRJNA283612) | anaerobic digester metagenome | isolation source: 4 biogas reactors fed with cattle manure at either 37C or 55C with and... | place: Denmark: Kongens Lyngby | collected 2014
TAGGCCTCCGGCTGATAATAGTCGTAATAACTAATAAAGTACTCCACGGCATTATGCGGAAAAAACTCTTTAAATTCGCTGCAGAGCTGAGCCGCCAGGGTCTTGTTCGGAGCCATTACCAGCGTAGGCTTCTGGAGCTGTTCAATAATATTGGCCATCGTAAAAGTCTTACCGGAGCCGGTTACACCCTTTAAAACCTGATGTTTAAAACCTTCTTTTAACCCGGCAACTATTTTTTCGATCGCCTGCGGCTGGTCGCCCTGCGGAGAAAAATCTGAAACAAGTATAAAATCCGGCATAAACTGCAGTTTCCCCTTTACTGTCTAAAATACTACTGACCAACTAAATATTATAACACAATGATACCGCAGTAAACAAACCCACAACTGCAGTATCACCGAAATATCACATGCTAATATGTAACAGAAGAGGGAATTACTCACAATCCATATTCTCGATAGCCTTGTCTGGCCGTTAGATTTGTTCTAAAAGGCGCACCAGGCTGTACGCACACTGCGCGCGCGTAGCCGGCCGCGCTGCGTCAAAACCGGGGTATAAAAGCCCTTTTTCACGGGCTACCCGGACAAACCCGCCGTACCAGGGTTCACCGGTGCGTGCCCGGGCGCGGCTTCCCTCACCGAGGGCACGGATCAAGATCGTCATAACCTCGGCGCCGCTGATGTTGTCCCCGGGGGCAAAGGTGTGCGGTGCTTTGCCGACAATCAGCCCGCTTTCAACGGCCAGGCGAATGTAAGGGCAAGCCCAGTGCGACAGTGGAACATCATCAAACCCGGAGCTTGTCAAGTGCAACCGGGGCTCTTGGCCCATGGCCGCTGTAATCATTCTGGCAAATTCGTCCCTGCGAACCGGATTATCGGGACGGAAGGTACCGTCCGGATAACCGCTTAAGACTTTGCGGGACACCAGTTCCTTCACATCCTCAAAGGCGCTATCCCCGGGCAGCAGGTCGGTAAATCCCGCATTTTTACGGTGCAAAACCGTATAAATGCTCTCCCCGCGCTTAAGATCTCCCAGGGCGGCAAGAGCCTGATAGGTGGAAATAAAATCGGCTTCTCCGCCCGGCCGGTGTCCAAAAGATCCATCCCCCCGCCTGTAGCGCAGCAGAGCCGATACCGGGTTTCCTTCTTTACGTGTCCACCCGGGCCCGGCGGGATCAATGTCCAGCATTACCAGGCCGTGAATGACCTGGGCGATGGATTCGGGACCGTTACTGTTCCATGAGGAAAAATCCCCGTTTTCCTGCTGCTGGGATTGCAGATAACCCAGGGCTTTTCTGACCGCCGGATGACCGCTGTCACACCCCAGCGCGGCGAAAGCCATCAGGGCCATTCCGGTCATATCGACATCGGAATTATTTATAACGGTATCTACGCTGAACCCCCCGTCGGCGTTTTGTTTGTTAATAAGCCAGCTCAGGGCTTTGCCTCTGTTTGGAATTGGTTCTCCGGCCGCATAGAGGGAAAGAATCCCCCAGATGTGGGCGTTGACCAGGCGTTCACCTTCCCCTGAAATCGTATCGCCGAACTTCCCATTTTGCAGCTGTGATTCCCTGACCTTTGCGATCAGGTTATATCCCCCGAAGTTTCGCGGATCTTTCCCCGCAGCCACTACACCGATAATAGTCCGGTGAAAGTCGGTGCTGCGCTGCGGATCAAACAACTGCCCCTTTCTGACCTGCGCCTCACGGGTACGTATCAGGCTCTCCGCACTTTCCCCGGCACCTGTCAGGGCAAGGATAGGCCAGTCCAAACGCTCGGAAAACCCGGGCTCGCCGGCTATCCGGCGCACGTAGCGCGCCGTAGCGGAGAGATCCGGCAAAGCCTTAGCCGCAGCTGCTTTCACCTCCGGAGTCGAAAACAGCAGGGGAGTCAGGCTTGCATTATTGCATAACCTGATGGCTGATTCCGCACCCGGCGCAGAAAGCAGGGAAAACACCAGAAACATGAACAAGACCAAAAAAATATTAGCGGCTTTTTTCATATGTTAGCTCCTTCTTCAAATTACACTTGTTTCTATCGGTTAATTTTTTTGCAGGTATCTGATAAAAAGAAAGCCTTCGCTTAAAGCGATGCAAAATAACGGCCAATTCGGGACCGAAAAAAACCATAAACAGGGCATTGGAGATAGCGTGAGTAAGGTCGAAGGAGAACCCTGTCAGCATGGTGGCCACGAAGGATTGAAAGGTAAGCGGATAAACAAAAGTGAACCAGTGCCAGAGGTTAAGAAACCATCCGAATATAAAACCCCAGAGGAAGGCTAAAACTGTAAACGTCCAGCGGGGGAAAAGCGCTTTTCCCCTTGAGAAAAAACCGCCGCAGGCACCGGCCAAGCCCCAGGCCAGCATCTGCCAGGGGGTCCACGGCCCGTGCCCCAGAAAAAAGTTAGAGGAAAAGGCAGCTATAGAGCCGATAATGAAACCGGCAGCGGAGCCGAAGATACGGCCGCAGACCAGTACCAGAAAGGTAGTGGGCTGTGCCCCGGGTATGGCGGCAAAAGGAACCCTTCCCGCACCGGCCAGGGCGGCCAGGGTGGCAATAACGGCGATCTCCGCCGGGGCAACACGGCGACGCTCGTACCAGAAATAGAAGGCGGCGAGGGCCATAATTATCAGAACCAAGCTAAAGATGGGAAAATATGGCCACTGCATCTTTTATAACCTCCAACAATTTAAGATTTTAAGCTTTTTTATGGCTTCCTCTACGGTCAACACCTCCGGGGCCAGGCCCCGGAAAAGCCGGTTTATCTGTGAAGCATAATAAAGGGAATTGGAGAGGACGGTTTTACAGTCGCCCTCGGCCACCACCCGGCCGCCGGAGAGAATAACCGCCCTATCGGCAACTTCGACAGCGAATTCCACGTCGTGAGTTACAATCACCAGAGTCTTGCCTTCATCCCGGAGAGTACGCAAAAGTTTTACAAGACGCCCTTTCACCGCAGAATCCAGGCCGCGTGTTGGTTCGTCCAGCAAAAGAACATGGGGATCGGTAACCAGCACTGCTCCCAGGGCAATGCGCTGCCTCTCCCCGCCCGCTGCGTCCCGCGGGTGGCTGTCAGCGAGATGGGCGATCTCTAAATGCTGCAGCGTTTCTTCAACCCGGCCAAAATCCTTTTGCCCCCGAACTTTCAGCCCGTAGGCGATTTCTTCGCGCACAGTATCGTGAAACAGATAATCGTTGGGATCCTGTGAAAGATAGCCGATACGGCCGGCCAGCATTTCCGCCGGGAGCCCCGTGATATCTTGACCTTCCAGGAGAATCCTTCCATGCCGGGATGTTAACAGGCCGCAAATTAATTTCAACAGGGTGGATTTCCCGGCCCCGTTTTCACCCAGGATAACGGTAATCTCCCCGGAAGAAAAGGAAAGGTTAATATCCTCCAGGCAGAGGAGATGTTTCTGATAAGCATATTCCAGATTCTTTATCTCCAAAAACATGGCGGCATCGGGGAACTTGCCAGCGCACCCGCAAGCGGCCGCCAGAGTGCCCCCTGCCTCTGCGGCGGGGCTCAGCTTATATTCGCGCAATAACTTCCTTCCCTCCTTGATGGTCAGGGGTATCTTTTCTGCCCCCAGGGCGGAAAAAACTTGGGCAACGGGGGGTATGAAGAAGCGAAAACGTTCATCCGCCCATCCGGCAATATCCCGGGGAGAACCTTGCTGAATGATCCTGCCCCGCTCCATCAGCACGACCCGGTCGGCCAGGTGGAAACAGCGATCTGTTCTCTGTTCCACCATGATGATCGTCAAACCCCATTCCAGGTTCAGTCGCTGGATATAATGGAGCAGCTCCTGGGCAGCTATGGGATCCAGCTGGGAGGTGGGTTCGTCCAGGAGCAGGACCCGGGGATACATAGCCAGGATGGAGGCCAGAACCACTTTTTGTTTCTGTCCCCCGGAAAGGGTGAAAGTAGAGCTGCTTCTCAACCCCGTTAAATCGAAGAGGGAGAGCACCTCCGCTACGCGGCGGCGCATCTCCGGGAGCGCAAGGCCCAGGTTTTCCAGGCCAAAGGCAATCTCCTGTTCCACGGAGGTCATTACCAGCTGCTGTTCGGGGTCCTGGAAAACCAGTCCGATATTGCGGCTCAGCTCCCGCTTATTCCAGCTCGCAAGGGAACGCCCGTCGAAACGGATTTCTCCGGCGATGGCTCCCCCGTAATAAGCGGGCAACAATCCCGCCAGCGCCCGCAACAGGGATGATTTCCCGCAGCCCGAATGCCCGGTAAGAAAGACGAATTCACCCTCTCCGATATTCAATTCAATATCATAAAGCGCGGGTTCATCTTTTTCCGGATAATAGTAGGTCAGATTTTTTACCTGATAAAGTTCCACTTGTTCCACCCCCAGGCCAGTAAGGCCGGAATCATTAAAAGCAGCCAGGTTCCCAGCAGGGTCCAGACCTGATGCCGGGTGAGCACCCATGACCCCAGACGCGGGTAAAAAGAAAAGTGTCCCCACCCCCGGATTAAGCTCAGCATTATGAGCAACAGGGCAGCAACGGAAGCTGCCGTTACCAGGAAATCCCCCGGCCTGAACCGCTCCCGGGTATAGTTTGTTCGCGGGCCGCTTCCGTACGCCCTGGCCTGGATACTTTCACCGATGTTAAAGCTGTCTTCCAGCGCAGAGATGAAGAGCACCCGGATGAGGGGCAGCAGGTTTTTTATGCGGGTGAGACGACTGCCCGTATGGAAATTAACTCCCCGGCACTGCGCTATTTCCGCCACACTTTGCAACTTTTGCGAAAGATAGGGAATGGATTTCGTGGTCAGCGCCACCAGCAGAGCCGACCGGGGGAAAAAACGAGCGAAGAAAGAAAGAGCGCGGTCCGGATTAAGGGTATAGTTGTAGAAGATAAACGCCGTAAACACGATTAGCAGTCGGATCCCCATGGTCAGAACAAAGACGAGGTTTTCCAGGGTAACCGTAAGACAGCCAAAAACCGGCAGCACCGGCCCCTGAAGCAAAACAGTGCTCCCCATCCGGTTGGCCAGGGTGTTAATGACAAAAAATAAGCTAATAAGCACAAAAAAGAAACGGACACTTTTCAACCAGGCACCCAATCCACCCGAAACAGCCAGAGACGAAAAGATCGCCATAAACAGCACGAGCAAGAAAAAGGGGTGATTTAGGGCTACAGCCCCGGCGACGATAATTGCCGGATAAATGAGGATCGACGCCGGGTGTAGCGACTGAAAGAAAATATCCTTAATCTGAAAAATAAACATGACAGACTCCCAACCTGGACGAGCCAGTAGCATGATCTGGACAAGCCAGTAGCATAATAAAGTAGATTTCAAGATAGCTCCTATTAAACATTAAATACATCGGTATTTATAAGATCGCTTGAAAAAGTCTTGACAAATGTAGCTCACCTCAGAACTGCAGCGTCCTAACCGGCAACCGGCAGATACTCCCCTCCATGGCCGCCCGCTTGCTAGCCGCCTGCCGACCGGCGCCCTGTTTACAGGACCGTTTTTGGTCTTTGCTTCATTGTTAGGGAAGCCCTATTACTTCACCGTCAACAACCAGAGCGCCCACCTTTTTTGTAAATTGCCCGGGTCGCTGAACCAGGGCTTCCACGACGCCAGACAGCCCTTCGAGATCCGTGGCTGTAACCAGCCAAAGGGGATAGGGATCGCCCATTCCGGATCCCGTAGCCAGGACAGCCCCTACCCGTTCCGTATATCCCTCGCCCTGGCGGTCAGCGTTTAAATCCAGCGGATAAAAACAGCGGGGAGTCAACTCGGCAAACCAGCCCGTCCGATCGCGGTGCTCCTGTACCCCTTCCCAAAAGGTACTCCGGTAAAGCTCTTCCCACAGGGCAATAACCACGACCATTTGAGAGCGATTCACCGCCTTTTCTTCTTGATAGGAGTCAACCTCAAGCCCTTCGGTTCCCCTCTCAGCCAAAAAAGTACCGAACTGTTCCGCAAACCCGTCACAGGCATCGCCGGCCAGGATGAGAGTTCCCGGGTTTTTATCCCTGTAACCGCCTGTGAAAGGTTGCGGAAACGCTCCCACAACCGCCGGGGTAAACGAGATACCACCCCAGGGATGGTAATCCCACCAGATAATATCTCCCGCAGCCGGAACATAATCGGCCGCCCCCTGCTCCGATAAAATGCCGTTAACGTAATAAAACCAGTCCGCCATCCGGCCGTTTTCGCCGTTCTGGTCGCTATAACCCGACTGCAGGCCGTTAATAGCGCTGACAAACCCGCCGCCATATTCCGTTTCCACTTCCAGATGCTCCTGGAGCAGCGACAGAACGGAGCAGCCGGGCGCTACATCCAATTGGGAGTTAAAAAGGTTCTCCTTCCCAAAATCCCGGGTTACCCAGAGATTCACCTCCACACTTGTTTCCCGGATTGCCTCCGGGGGGGCGGTGCCGCACCCCCCGGCAAAGGCTATCAGGGAAAACAGTATTACGGTAAGTGCAATGTACCCGGTAATCCCGACAGGCTCAGAGAATAAGGTCCGATTCAGGTCTCTCATTATTTCCTCCTCAAAACAACAGATAGAACAACAGATCTTTATCTTCGAAACTTTATGCTTAATACCGCTAGATTACGGTAACAATAACCGGTAGATCACCGCGGCAGCCTGCGCCCGGGTGAGCGTTGCCCGCGGCCGGAAACTTCCGTCAGGGAAGCCCTGCACCAACTCGCGGGCAGCGGCTTTTTTTACCCCCTCCCGCGCCCAGGAAGAAACGGTATCCATATCGGTAAAGGTTACGGCGAAACCTTCACCGGTTTCGGGAAAGGAATCGACCCTCGAAACCATTACCGACATCTGTTCACGGGTAATGTGATCATTGGGATGAAAAGCCGTTGTGGAGACACCCTTCACAATACCTGCTGCCGCGGCCGCTTTAACCGGGGCGGCATACCAGGCCTGCGGATCGACGTCTTCAAAGGAATATTTCAAATCTGTGCCGGCTTCCAGCCCCAGGGCATTGGATAGCATGGTAGCAAACTCCGCCCGCGTCACATTGCGGTCCGGTTGGAAGCGCCCCCCAGCCACGCCGCGGACTATCCCCCTTGCAGCCAGGTAATGTACCGGGATATAAGCCCAGTCTTCTGCGGTAATGTCGCAGAAAGGCTGAAACTCTTCCTGACGGGACAATACAGCAAAGGGGGTGAAGTGCTCTACCGGAGCGCTGATATAACCGCTGGAAAGCTCCACTACGGTGGGCAGAGCATACCACTGGCCCTTCTCCTCGTCCAACCAGGCAACTGTCAGCCCGGCCGGATCCATACCCCCGGGGATAGCCATGCGGATAGAGAAAGTCACGGGCTTTTTAAATACCGTTCCCTGCGGTCCCAGGCGGTAGACCGGAGATACAGCGGTGTGGCTCGGCGCAGCAGGTAAATTATCGGCCGCTATTTCCTCCACGGTAATTTCGGCCTCTTCAGGGAGGGAACCAGCGTCTACCTGCAGTATAATTTCACCCAGATCGTCGGTAATGAGGAAATCATCAAGGACCGGCACCAGGAAAGAGAGGTTGACGATATTGTTTTCCAGCTGCTCTTGAAGAACTTCTTTTTCCTCTGCGCTCATGGGTTCATCTCCCCCGATTACAACGGCCTGGTCTGGAACAATTTCCACGGGCAATTTTTTCTGGTTTTCATGCAGGTAAGCAGGCTGCTCCGGGAAGGCGGAGATTATTTCATACAGTTTTTCTTCCGATAAGACGGGAATTTTCTCGCTTATACCCTCTCCCTTTTTTTCCTCAGAAGACGTTGTTGGCCCCCCGACGCCAGCCCCCGCATCGCTGGCCCAGAACCAGTGAACGGAATCTCCATCGTCAAGAAAATAGTTATTCGCCGGCACATCCGGTTCATAACCGTTTACTGTATATTTCCACCCGGCGGTACTATGCAAATCTTCCTGCTCCCCTGCAATCTCATAAACATAGCTTCCACCGTAACGTGTGCTATAAGAAAGTTCGGTACTTTTAAGGGCATCTAAGGCGCTTGCACCGACAGGTAATACTACGGAACCGGAGAAATGTTGCTCTTGTTTCCCTGTCACGCGAACAAAAATAGATATTTTATCGGGAGAAGTAGAGCCCCCGTTGCCGGGATCGGAAGAAGAATAAAACTTAATAATACCCATGCAGGGTACCACATCAGCGTAGCCGCAGTCATTATAGTTTTCTATCCTGTATTCATATTCACCGACAGGCAATCCGGGAATGGAGATAATTCCATTTTCCGATGCATATTCCTTTTGATCAATAAATAATGTAAAGGGACCCAGGGATTGGAGTTCTTCCAAAGTTAGCTCCTTAAGGCCTTCACCCCACACATATTTCCAGGCTTCAATAGAAAGAATAACCGTTTGCCCTTCCGCAGGGGAAGCAGGGTTTATGGTAACTTTTGGAAAAAAGGTTTTACCCTCATAGTTGCTGTCAAAAGCCGTAATATAAAAAACAATTTCATCGCCGGGCTTTACAAGGTAACTGTCTGCACCGTAATTGAAGGCATCTTCTTCAATTTCATCCTCCCTTATAACATAATACAACCAATACGTGGTCAACTGCTCCCCGTCGCATTCCCAGCTTTTCCCGGTTTCTCCAAAAATCGCGTTGATGAACCCGCCTTCTACGGAAACCTGCTCGCTTCCGGCTGCTGAAATCAACATATCCAGGGCTGAAGCCCCTTCAATATAATCAACTGCTTTGTTCAGCAGATTGCCATTAGCCCCCTCTACCCTTACAGTAACGGAGCCATCAGCTGGTAAAGACGGCTCTTCGCCATTCTGAGGAGATATTTTTACTTCATATTCACCATATCCTTGCTGCACCAAAACCGCCAGCGACCATAAAGCCTGCCTTGTTGATAGATCATCTCCTCCGCTGCTTTCCAACAGGTAAGCGAACGAGCCGTCAGCTCTCTGCAGTGAACACAATGCATCGATTATTGTATAGCCGTTTTTCTGCCAGCCAGGATCTGTAATATCCTCACCGGCTGCCAGCAGACCCAACAAAGCGTATGCGGTGCTGTTAGCATTGTGTTTTTTGGATGCCTCATCTGTTCCAAACCCCCCGTTTTCCAGTTGAGCATTTTTCAGAAATGAAACAGCTTTCGCTATCCCGCTCTGTACTCCTTCATCTGAATCTCCGCTGTAGCAAGACAGCGCCTTTATAAAGATGCCGGTGGCATCCACCGATTCAAATTTTCCGTTATTCTCCTGGATGCTCAAAAGATACTCCACGGCCATATTATGATCATAAGTCGCGTTCATCTGTTCCAGCAGCATAACGGCCAGTGCATTTTGAAGAGGTCCTTGAACATGCACAAACGAGCCGTCGCTTTTCTGTTCAGAGAGCTTAAACACCAGATTTTCTCTGTTGTAGTTCTGCGGGTCCAATCCGGCGGCGCCTAATCCCAACACTTTCCCCAGCAGAGATTCTTTCTCCCAGTCAGGGAAATCCCATCCGCTTGATAAATCAACATCTGCTTCCTTTAACGCTACAACCTCTTCCCAATCGGTAAGGGCCTTATTTTTTTCGTAGACATAATAGCTTACGGTCTCATCAACAACCTGCGAAACAGTAAGGGTTTCGCTTTCACTCGCCTGAACCTCTGTTTCCATAAACAATATAAAAGAAGCAAAGGCGAAGCAAATCAAAAGAAATAGAAACCCCGTCTTGACTTTTTGGTTTAGCATCACTATATACTCCCCTCCCCTAAAAATCGTCTTATTTAAGATTTGCAAAACTAATCAGGAACAATGTATCCATAAAAATAATAAAACCCCGGCTACTAACCGGGGTCATAGAAGACCTTGGACTGTTAACATAAGTAACACCACCTTCCCCCATCACCCGTAGGGTAGTAGTTCTTCTCAACAGGCAGGTCTCCTGGCTTGGTTTCATCGCTGTTTTCCGCCTTCCCAACACACATTCACGTCAGTGGCCAGATGTAGGAAAACAGCTCCCTCTTACAGTGGCGGGACCGCTCCGGATTTTCACCGGCTTCCCTATTAACCCTGAAGGGACCTGTTAATGAATTCAATTAAGTTTTTTGATTATATAAGTTTTAATGGTACCGTGAAAGATTTGTAAACTGATATTACCTAAACTGCTAATAATATACCACCTTTTGAAAATAAAGACAACCTCTATTTCTTGCTTTAAAAGCAGTTTTTTGCTCCCGCACCCACTAAGATTTTATCATATCATAGTTTAAGAATTTCTGAGGTTCTGATATAAAGATATAAGCTTCCTAAAAGTACCAAGACTGAGGGCTTGCACTACGCTAATAACTTAAAGTTTTCTTGCCCAATTGTTGTTAGGTTATAACCGCTTCATCAGACATCAAGGAACCCAACGCTTCGCTGTTCAATTTGCCTGTTGCTCAATTTTTCCCGCGGTATAATTTACCGCCACTTCTTCATCTGGAAAGGGGACTATAACCGGGATGCCCATGCAATCTATAATGTGCACGTGCACCTGATATACTTCCTCGATGTTCTCCGGGGTCATGACCTCCAATCCGCCATAGGAAAAGACGTATGAATCTTTGAGAAATAAGAAACGGTCACAGTAACGGATGGCAAGGTTAAGGTCGTGAATGACGAGAGCCACGCAGATATTGTGTTCCTGAGCGATTATTTTGACTGTGCGAAGCACTTCATGCTGATTTCGCAGGTCAAGGTTGCTAGTAGGCTCATCAAGAAGCAATAATTTTGGTTCCTGTGCAAGCGCCCTGGCAAGCATTACCTTCTGTATCTCTCCGCCTGAAAGCTCCGCTACATTGCGCAAGGCAAATTCTTCCAACTGCATTTTCTGTATTATATCGCGCACGATTTGCCTGTCTTCTGATGTTGCATCCCATTTAATATATGGTTTGCGGCCCAATAGGATCGCATCAAACACCGTCATGTTCAGCGATTTATTATTTTGCGCTACATATGAAATATTCTGGGCCATCACGTTTCTCGTCATTTTATACACGTTATTACCTTCAATTAAGACTACGCCTTTCTGCGCAGGGCAAATACGATTAATACATTTAATTAAAGTGCTTTTTCCTGCCCCGTTATTCCCCAGAATAGCAATACATTGATTTTTCTGTATATCGAAACTTATATCCTCCAGAATATTTCTTGTACCCTGGTTATAGGTAAAAGTAATATTGTTAATACTAACCATTGTTCTGCAACCCCCTAAACAATAGATAAAGAAACATCGGCGCGCCTAAAAATGAAGTGATAGCTCCGATTGGAAGTATAACCGGCGCAATAATCAGTCTGGCAAAGGTATCGGCCAGAATGAGGAGCAGTGCCCCGGCAGCCGCCGAGCACGGAATCAGATAGCGATAGTCGTTACCGATAAACCTGCGCATGATATGTGGAGCAATTAAACCGACAAAGCTTATAATGCCCACAAAAGATACCGCTACCGCCGCTGTCAGGGAACAAATACCCATACTAATGATCATAACCGCTCTCGTGTTAACGCCCAGACTTTTTGCCGTATCCGCCCCGCTTTCCATGGCGTTATAATTCCAGCGGTTTAGCAGAAAATACACCAGCGAAGAGAAAAATATCACCGTAAGGATTAAAAGCTCCTTCCAGCCTGCCGATCCCAGGTTTCCGAAAGTCCAGAATACGACAGAGCTTATTTTTGTTTCATCTGCAAAGTACTGCAGCAATGCGCTACCACCGGCAAATAAAGAGCTTAAGGCAACGCCGGCTAAGATAAGCCCTGCGGGGCCCAAATCCTTCTTAAACTGGGATAGAACAATCACTACGAAGGTAGACATCGAGCCGCATACAAAAGCGCACAGGGTTACTATATATGGATTATTAATTGCAACCGCTGTGGCAGCGGAGGAGGATTGTACGACTCCGCCGCCAAAAACTATAATACCCAGCGCCGCGCCGAATGCAGCACCCTGGGATACACCAAGTGTCGATGCCGATGCCAGAGGGTTTTGCAAAACGCACTGCATAACGGCACCGGAGACAGCAAGGGCGGCGCCCACAAGGATAGCCGCCGTAACCCGCGGAAGTCTTATGCCCATGATCACCGCCTGGGACTGTGATTCCCCTTTCCCCATAATCGTTTTGATTATTTCAGAAATGGGGATATTCAAAGAACCGGCACTGATTGCGAAAAGCGCTATTACTATAGTTGCAATAACAGAAATCGCAAATACCTGTTTTTTTCGTCTAATGAAAGCGTTATATAGCTCCAGCTGAGTAATACGAATATTTGCCATCAATTATCACCAAAATTTACAGCGCTGTAGCTTGCCCCAAAAGCTTCAAGTTCACTGAGATAATCATCGCACCCAAGGAAAAACTTGAAGATCTCGTTAGCCTTATCTTTAAATACAATATCCTTGAACTGCTCCGGGAAAATGATACTTCCGATATAATAACTGTTTACAATGGGAATTTCAACGTTTGAATAATAGGATGTAGAATTAGGATACTGATAGAGTTTCCCGTTTTGAAATGCTGTGAGCTGAGCATAAAACCCCGGGTTTTTCTTAAGATCTTCTTTAACGAGGTTTAAGCCGGTAAAGTCAAAGAAAATGTACTCTGGATTCCAGCTGATAATCTGTTCTTTATCGACCACCACACCGCCTACCAGATCAGAGCTACCTCTGGTAACATCATTTGCATTTAGTATTTCAAGTAATTTGTAATTTGCGTAAACACCCTCTATGCCATGGGCTCCTTTAAAGGTTGCGGCCGCTCCCAAAACAGTAGGTTTATCTTCGTCGGGCACATCTGCCGTTCTGGATTGAAGGTCCTGCAGGCAATCGTTAATGAAGGCAATGACTTCTTCAGCTTTTTCCGGAACCCCGCAAACATCGGCCAAGATACGAAGTGCTTGCTCGTAGTCCTCCCCAAACAATGTTCCCAGAGCCACAGAAACCACCGGTATACCTGTTTTTGTTTGAATTTCATCCGCCAGCTCCGGTGCGTATGAGCATAAGATTACATCTGGATTAACTTTTATGATTTCTTCCGGGTAATAATCAGTCGAACCGGCTGCATCCGTACCAACAATGGGCAGATTTGCCCACAGGTCTTTGTTGGCGTAAGCATAGGCTGTAACAGGGGTGATATTATCAGAAGCCATCCCGCCTATTCCTACTGCTTTATCTGCCAGTCCAAGATATGTAATCATACGCGGTGTATTGGCAAGAGGAACAAACTTTTCTACAGTTGCAGGTATCTCAACTTTACGTCCAACCATATCGGTTATCGTACGAGTGGTTGCCTCCGCAACCTGCCCGGGTTCGGCAGCCAGGTCGTTTGCTGTGTTGTTTCCACAGCCAACTGCCAGGCAGAAAGAAAAAGCAATGACCAGAATCAGTATAATAGGTTTTTTCATTAGTTCAGTTCCTTCCTATTTTATAATAGTGTTATTTATTTAATATTAATGATACTTAATGGACAAAAAAATATACAGACAAGTTCTTCTTCTTGCTGATCATGTGTTACTAATACTAAATTCAGTAATACATATATTGCTTTATCTTCTATATGCACCATTACTATTCCTGCCATATTCTAAATTTTTTTTAAAAAGTTTGGCTTATGGCTGCGGTCCTTTTAAAGCAGAAATATTTTAAACTAAAGATTATTTATGGATAACAAACAAATACCATTAAAAAACCCTTCCAAAAACAAAAAACCCACAGGCCTGTCCTTTAATCTTCAAGCATTCTGGACGGTCTCGTTTTGTGTTATGTTATATTTTCGTATCCACTGCAATCTTTTTTTGAAGAATGCTATTTTTTAACCAGCACATTTTGCATGTAGTTGTTTTTTACCAGATAGTCCATAATCTCTTCGATGCTTTTTTCTGCATGCGCTATTTCCGGTGAAACATAGCGGCCAATATCTTGAACGGGCTTTCCGAGGAGCTGAATTTTTTGTTGTAGCTGGTAGCCCATCTCTCTTAACTTCTGCAGGTTTTGCTCCAGCGCCACCCTTTTTTGCATGATCTCATTTTTTAGAAGGGGGTTTCCATAAAAGACCCCTTGTATTCCCTGAGCAGTACCTGCCTTCTCTTCAAAAGCAGAAAGGCTTCCGGAAATAAGCCCCTGTGCTGTAAGCTGCCCCTCCGTGATCTGCTGCAGGCCATCCAAAATCGTCTGTTGCTGCGATTGCATTGTAATTAATAATTGTTCCAGTTTAAAGCGGTTTTGGCGCAGGTTGTTCAATATTTTGTCCAGTTTGATATTCAAATTGTCAGCAGTTTGCATGTTGACCTCATCCCTTAATATTTTTCTTACGCTATTTTAACCAGGGATGATTTTAATATACCGCATATTACGATTTTACAATCTCAAGAGCGCCGCCCCGGCCAAAAACGGCTCCTTATTTTTTCCCCAAGGGAACTATGCTTCATCTCCACATAAACGCTGTTCCACCTGCCGGGAGGAAAAATTACTCCGAAACGGCTGATCGGCTGAGGGTAAATCTGTGCCGGGATATTAATGTTCTTTCCCTTTCTAATAATACTTAATAAAACGCGATTGTAATAAAGATCTAAAGCATTCCAGAAATCATTTTCAGAATTTATGCGGTAGTTGTTTACCTTTGTAATCCTGTCACCGTCTTTCAAGCCGGCTTTTCCCGCAGGGGAACCGGGAACTACAGCCATGATCTTTAAGCCACCATCTTTATCGGCAGTAAAAAGCGGCGATCCTGAAAATTCTTCTTTATTACCTTTAAGGATGAGCAATTCATGACCCAGAGGAGCGACAAGGGCTGCCGCAATAATCAGCGGCGGGATAAAAGCGGCGGCAACCGCCAGCGATGATAACAGCAGGCTGTAAATCGCCAGATTGCGTGCCGTTTTTATTCTTTTGCTGCGCGGGTAACTGGAAAGGGCAAGATCGCTGTAGCCGAGACCCGCAACCAGGGGAAGCATGAGATAGATAACTTCCTGCCCCCCGCCGGTATTCATTACTGTCCCCAGAAGGGGCCACCAGTCAGGCATGGGAATACCGCCGACAAAAATCTCCGAAGTTTCAGCAACGATATAGGTCCAGAGCCCCATCAGGGGAAGGGGCCAGAAACGCTGCATGCTGTAGCCGCCGACGACCTCCCCGGAAGGGGCTTTGAGATAGATGGGGCTGGCGCCGCGGTGACCGCTGATATAAATAAGGAAAGACTCCGTTAGATGTAAAACCCCTACCAGAGCAAGCAAACTGGGCAGATGAATCTCGGTAAGCCCCGCCAGAAGCGCGATATCGCTCAAAAATGGCCAGGAAGGCATAAGTACCCTGAGAATAATTGATAAAACAGCGATGATGCCTCCGGCATAAGCGAAACAGAGGTAGCGGGGATTAATGAATAAAAGCAGGATAGCAACGGGCCAGATATAGGCTATCCCAATGCTATCCAGGGAAATACCCAGCAGTAAAAGGAAAATACTGCCTACAAAACCTCCCAACACCCCATATAACACGGAATAAAGGGTCTGCACCCAAACGTTATTAATAGACCGGCCAAATAGTTTATTCTCCATATAAACAACGCGACGGTACTGCATAAACACTATAAATACGACCAGCCAGAATAAAGGGTTGCACAAAGAGAAGGCCATAGTTTTCAGCATTAAGAGTAATATATCCAACCAGAAGCCCACAGCATTTTCACCTCCTTTTATGCATGCACGGACAGGGAACGGCTAAACAGCTTTATCTTCCCCTTTTAGGATCTTTAGCGCCAGATGCAACTGTTCATCTACCTCTGCAGTTTTTTCGGCAAGCATGTTGCGCAAGCGCTCCCTGGTAGAAATATCCAACTCACCCGTATCTGATAATTTGCTATCCTTCTGGAACTCCATGAGAAAGTTAATCGTCTGCAGATCATACACACCCGTCTTTTCTAAAGGATAACCCAAAAAATGCAGCATACTCTGCAGCAGAATTACTTTTTCTCCCGTGTCCCCCTTTTTTAAATCCCGTGGTATTGAGAAATATTGCAAATAAAATTCCAAGGGGAGTTCGACTTCGTAATCAGGCTGCAGTCCGCTTTCGTGCCAGCTTTGCCCGCTGGGAGTCAAATATTTGGCTATCGTATAACGCAGGCCTCCCCCGCCCTCCAGATACTGCAAGCACTGCATAGTTGCCTTACCATAAGTAGGCTTGCCCACCAGAAACGCAGTTTCCCTGTCCTGCAGGGAGCCGGCGATAATCTCCGCAGCACTTGCCGTATGTTCATTTACCAGAACAACAATTTCATACTCTTTTTCTGCTGCCCGGGAAAAATGCTGTTCCTGAATGTTCCCATCACGGTCAACCACCCGCGTAATTTCTCCTGAAGGAACGATCTCCTGTGCAATCTCAATAGCCTCTTCCGGTAAACCTCCCGGATTATCCCGCAGATCCAATACAAGCCCTTGAAGATCCTCCTTTTCCAAAAGCTTGAGAGAATCACAAAAATCTCTGCCGGTATCCTGGTCAAAGCTGGTAATCTGAATATAACCGATTTTCTGCTCCAGCATACGGGGAAAAACCGTATCCATTTCAATATCGGCCCGCGTTACCGTACAGACGATAAGTTCTTCTTCCCCTGCGCGCCGGACAGCAACCTCCACCGTTGTTCCCACCGGTCCCCGTAATAACTGTGCAACTTCATCCAGGGTGGCGCCGGCTGTACTTTTTCCATCCACTTCCACAACACGATCGCCTTCGAGCAGCCCCGAACTGCCGGCAGGTGACTTCTCCATAATCCTCAAAATGAGAATATCCCCCTCATCATCCACTATCTCTACGCCAATACCGCTCAAAGAACCGGTGGTATGAATTAGCAGCTCCTCCATGGACTCGGGGGCCAGATAAGCAGTATGCGGATCGCCCAGCGACTGTACCATCCCCCTGACCGCACCGCGTATGAGCTCTTTTTCTTCCAGGGGCTCAAAATAGTTTTTCTCAAGAAGATCCCAAACTTCCCATAATATTTCGTCCCCGTCCCTTTCCCCGGCAACCTCTACCTGCAGCAGCGGAGAAGAAAAGAAAAAACGGGTAAAAATATATGTTGCTATGTTGCTCAGGATAAGCACGCACAGCAACACAATTACAAGCTCCCGTCGTTTCATGAACACACCGTCTTTCCAGATAACATGCATTTCCGTATTCTTTATTAATTATAACTTTAATGCGCTTAAAATACTACCCCCGAAAAGACATGGAAAGACCCGGACCCCATCCAAATCGGAACGAACCGAAAAAGCGCCATATCACATTATCTATTCCCGTTACCAGTTAAATATTCTATTCTCTTGCAGTAATTGAACAAACAATGTAGAATATAAAAAAAGCAGTATTGGAAGTTGCCTGGTATCGTAAGCGTCCCCTAATAACCGTAAGGCTGGTGGTCACTTGAAGATTCTATTTTTGGGCGATATCATGGGGCGTCCTGGAAGAAAAGCCGTTCAAAGGCTTCTGCCTGGAATGAAAGAGGAACTAAAGATCGACATGGTAATTGCTAATGGGGAAAACATTGCAGGTGGCTTCGGTATTACCCCTCCGTTAATGTATGAACTGTTTACTGCAGGTATAGATGTCCTTACCTCCGGAAACCATATTTGGGATAAGAAAGAAATATTTAATGTCATCTCTTCTGAGGAAAGGCTCATAAGACCGGCAAATTTTCCTTCCGGCGTTCCCGGCAGGGGGGCGGGAATCTATAAAATCGGAGATTTCCAGGTTACTGTCATAAACCTGCTCGGCCGTGTGTATGTTCCTTCGCCCTGTGACTGCCCCTTTACAGTTGCCCTCAGGGAGGTTGAAAATGCCCTGGGAAAAGCACCCAATATAATAGTGGACTTTCACGCCGAAGCGACCTCGGAGAAACTGGCCATGGGCTGGTTGTTGAGAGACAAGGTCAGCGCAGTGATCGGAACCCATACCCATGTTCAGACCGCTGACGAAAGAATATATCCCCAAAAAGCAGCATATATCACCGATGCCGGCATGGTTGGCCCCTATTACTCCGTGCTGGGACTGGATCCCGAAAGAGCCCTGCGAAAGCTTATCCACGGCCTCCCGGCCAGCCCTGAACTTGCACCTGGAAAAGTTGTTTTCAACGGCGTTTTGTTAAAGCTGGACCCTCATAGCGGCAAAGCCCTAGAATTCAGCAGAATCTCCCGCATTTTATAACCGCGTTCTGACTGTATACTAGAAGAAATTCATCGGATTCTGCCTTTCACCGTTTACTCTTACCTCAAAATGCAGGTGCGGCCCCGTGCTGGAACCGGTTGAACCCACGATGGCGATATTTTGCCCTTTTGCTACTTCCTGGCCGGGTGACACCAAGAGAGTATGGCTGTGAGCGTAAACGGTGGCAAGTCCTTTACCATCAGGCCCTGTTCCATGGTCGATGATTACCAGCCTTCCGTAACCATAGCTCAGGCTTCCATTAATGCCGGCGAAGCTCACGATACCGTTTTCCGCCGCCCTGGTATAAACAGGGTTACCGTTATAGTTTGAAGATGCCGGCCAGCGTGTCCGCGGAATCCCTATATCAATAGCACCGTGAAAAGCGCCCTGCTTCCGCGTAATCGGATCGGTGCGGTTACCATAACCCGACGTTATCCAGTATGTGCCGTATTCGGCCAGAGGCCACAGCAACTTCCCTGACGGGACAAGGTGCGCTGTCTGACGGCGCATCTCCTCTTGCAACTGCTTAATCAGTCGTTCTATTTTAGAAGCTTCCTGCTCCAATTCCCTGATTGCCTTTTCAGCAGACTGGATATTCTGCTGCAATTCCTCAATCAATTTTTCCTTTTCAGCAAGCTGAGAGTTTAACTCCTCCCTGCGCTCCAACCTCTCAACTTTCAAACCCAGCAACCGGACTTTTTCGTCCTCCAACTGCTGCTTTTTTTCTTCTACTATTAATTTTTCCTGGTAAGCCTGCTCCAATAGCTTTAAATCGTTTTCCGCAATGATCTTCAAATCGTTTAGCCTTGTCAAAAACTCAGCAAATGTGGAGGCATTAAAAAGAACCTCGAGATATCCGCTGTCTCCCTGTTCGTAGATTGCGCGCAGGCGCCTTTTTAACAGCTCGTCTTTTAATTCTATCTCCTTTTGGGCTTTGACCAGCTCATTCTCAGTAACTTCGATCTCATTTTCTGTACTTTCGATGTCTTTTTCCAGTTGATTTATTTCCTGCCGCAGAGCAGCCAAACTATTTTCAAGTCTGTGCAGTTCCCCTTCAATTCTCTTTTCCTCGCTCTGGTATTCCTCCAACTGCTTTCCCCTGCTCCTCAAGTCTTGCTCGATCACGGAAAGTTCGCCCTGTGAACTGTTGATTTTATTTTCGAGCGTATTGGCATAACCGGGCAGGATACTGGAAAAAGCAAAGGCGGTTATAACCAGCATTATTAAAATATTTCGAGGTTTCAATAAAGACACGTCAGGTACCTCCTGTATGTAAAGTAAGAAAATAAATAGAACCGGCTACAGCCTGTCCACCCTATAAATCGTATAGGAATCAGCTTCCAGAATTTAAGATTTAACAACCTGTAAAAGGGCTACAGCTCAAGAGCTGACAGCTCATAGCTCATAGCTCACTATACTTTTAAAAAACGTCTGACGGAGATAACGCTTCCCAACACTCCCAGCCCGACACCCAGGGGGAGAAGAAACTTGATCATCTCTGCCGTTATTTCCTCCGGGGGAATCATGGGAATAAAGTGAATATTGTTCTGAATCCAGAGAACAGCAGCCTGGTAACCGTAGAATATAATCAACACAGGTATTATCGCGCCTGCCACTCCCAAAAACGAACCTTCAAAAATAAAAGGCCAGCGAATAAACCAGTCTGTAGCTCCAACATACTTCATAATCATAATTTCCTTGCGCCGTATATAGACCGTGAGCCTTATGGTATGTGCAATAAGGAAGACAGCCGTAACGGCCAGGCCTACCATAAAAGCCAGCCCAATCAGTCGGATCAACCCTGTAAACTGAAAGAGCGGCTCAACAATCCCGCTGCCGTAATCAACATCACCCACACCGGGAAAATTTTCAATTTCTAG
>LSQX01325418.1_pt2 | contig 20041 bp, 17 predicted proteins | sample 654561 | NCBI WGS metagenome assembly LSQX01 (sample SAMN04489861, study PRJNA283612) | anaerobic digester metagenome | isolation source: 4 biogas reactors fed with cattle manure at either 37C or 55C with and... | place: Denmark: Kongens Lyngby | collected 2014
GAATTAAATGAATAGTCAAGTAATTGATTTTGTAAACTCTTTTTTTGTGATTCAAGTTGTGCTATTACGTTAGGAAGTTGATTTTCATATGCATTTTTAAAAGATAGCATAGCATTGTAGTGAGAATTTCCTATGACATAATAAGCCTCAGATAATGATTCATTAAATTTAAAATAGCATGATACAAAGGCTACAATCAGCATTATAATAAAAAAAACAAAACTTTTTTTTATCTTTATAGATTTAATTTTAGGATTAAATTGCTCTGATACAGCAACTGATAAAATAAAAACGCTTAATGTTATATTTGGTTGAAGATGGAATGCAAATTCTGTAAAAGCATGTATAATCATTACTACAGCAGACCAACCAAACAAAGGAAAAAGTAAATTTTTATTATCATCATCTTGTTCTTGTTTTAATACTTTAAAATAAATAAATACTAAACTTAAAATCATCATTGTTATTGAAAGAAAACCAAATAAACCTGTTTCTCCTAAAACTTGAAGATAATCATTGTGAGCTCTTTTGAAATTATTCCAAGCATATAAAAATCTTTCAGGATTCTCGTTTTGAACTTGTCCAAGATAGTGAAGAGAATAAACAGAATATGTATTAATTCCGCTACCGATAAACAAATGGTTTCTATGATTTTTGTCATTAAATTGTTTAACTGCAGAAAGCCAAGATAGCATCCTCTCATCCCATGAAGAAACAGAAGTCAAAGATGCAAATCGTTCTGTTGCAATTACTTCCCCGCCTTTATTAAAAGGTGTTTCGAAATTGAACATTATAAACAAAAATAAGATAACGCTTAAAACCAATAATGCCCAAATTTTAAATTGTTTTGTTTTTATATAAGATTTTAAAGACTCTTTCTTTTTAGCTACTAAAAAACTAATAGCAGAAAATGCCAATCCCACAAATGTTGAAAGATATATAGAACGAGTTTGGGCTAGTAAAATTACCCAGAGCATAATAAATACATTTATTAAAGAGAAAATTCTTGTATAAATTTTTGTATCTTTTCTTAAAGTAAAATAGATAGAAATTGGTAATAATTGAGCTAAATAATCAGATACAAAATTTGGATTTCCAATAGTAGTGCGCAAAGTTATTCTTTGAGAAGGGTCTCCATATTTTCCAAAGAATAAATCAAAGCCTAGAAATTTGTTTAAAATTCCATCAAAAGCAATGATTGTTCCGGTTATCATGAACACGAAAAGACCTGTTTCTATAAATTTGAAGTTTCCTCCAAATCTAGAAGAAACCAGGTATGAAAAAAGTATTATTAATGCTAAGTAAAAAGCAGTTCCTGCTGAAGTACTTAAATAATACCTATTTTCTATAGCAACAGAAATTAATGATGCAAAACCCGAAACTCCAAAAAGGAGTAAAAAAATATGTGCAGATGAAAATTTTATTTCCAAAGGTTTTGATAAATATTTGAACAGATAATATACTAAAATAATAAACAAGAAAACAGAAAAAACAAAATGTTTTTGAGTTGAGTATTCATGAACAAACTTTGGGATCATTAAAAAAGGGATTAGGAGAAACAAAAGCAACATTATAATAATGTCGGTGGGCAAAACACTTTTTCCTTTTGAATTTGCTTTCAATTTATATCCTCCCTATAAATTTGTTATTTACTGTCTTTAGAAGCTCTAAAATCCTTATTAGAAGGCTCCACCCTGGACCCATTACAAATTCAAAATACCAATTTTTGAACAACTTGACGTTAGTAATTACTCTTTTTGAATCTTGAAACCTATTTCTTTGATATTCAGGTTAGAAGTCTTTAGTCACAACATAATCCTTATTTTCAGACTTATATATTATATCAAATAATTATTGAACTTCAATTTTTAAAGAGTATATTTTAAAAAAATAAATATTTTTAGTTAATATTTGACATTTTAAAATATATAGTTTAAAATAGTAAATAGTTAGCTTGCTAACTATTTTTTAATATTATCTTACAATAATATATCGTACTATACATTATGTAAGAGTAACTAAATAATCTTCAAATGTCATTTTAAATGTATAAGGCTTAAGAGAATGTAGCCTTCCTTTTGTGGGTTGTTATTACATTTTGATTTTATAATAGGTTTGGGGTGTACCCCCCTAATAAGGATTTTACTTGGAGGTTTAAAATGAATCATAAGTTTTATACACAAGAAAATAATTCAGTTAATGATCAAAGCGACTTAAAAAAAGTTAAATGGGATGTTAGTAAGGAATTATTTCAAACAATAAAATTGCATAATCAATTGAATTTTGTATTGTTAACTCAAAAACATATTTTTCTTTTTCCTGGTCAAGCTTTTTGTTTGTGGTATGTAGGCCTTAACCCTGGGACGAATCAAAAAAGCATAGCTGATCAAATGTATGTCGCTACTCCGACTGTCTCTAAAATTTTAAGAAATTTAGAAAAGAAAGGGCTGATAGAACGTAAGAAAGATAGCAAAGACAAACGTACCCTGAGGATTTTTTTATCTGACGAGGGACAAAAACTACTAAAAAATCTAAGAGAAACATTTATAGATATTATTAATTTGGAGTTTGAGGGAATAAGTTATGAAGACTTATGTATTTTTAAAAAGTGTCTTAGTCAAGTTTCAACAAATATACTAAATAATTTAGAAAAAACAGAAAGGAGTTGAAACCGTGAAGCATTTAGTTAAATATTTAAAACCATATTACAAAGAGATTATATTTGCAATATTATTACTAATTGTGCAAGCAGTGTCAAATTTATTTTTACCTAATTTGAATGCAAAGATTATTAATGAAGGTATAGCAAAAGGTGACATTCAATATATTATACACACAGGTGGAATTATGCTTTTAGCGACACTTTTGCTTGCAGGAGCGGCAATTCTTGCCTCTTATTTTAGTTCAAAAGTTGTTACCTCATATTCTAGAGATTTGCGTAGAGAGTTGTACTATAAAGTATTAAGTTTTTCTAAGCAAGATTTTGATAGATTTGGGACAGCTTCACTGGTTACAAGAAACACCAATGATGTTCATCAAGTTCAAATGTTTGTTTTGACCTTGCTAAATATAATGATCATGGCTCCGATAATGTCTATTGGTGGAATAATAATGGCAATTCGTCAAGACGTTGTACTTTCTTCTTCAATTATAATTGTAGTACCAGTAATTGCATTAATTGTATTTTTCATTATGAGAAAAACTGTACCTCTTTTTAAGACCTTACAGAAAAAAGTTGATAAAGTTAATCAGGTACTTCGGGAAAAATTAATGGGAATTAGGGTTATTAGAGCTTTTGTTAAGGATGATTATGAAGCCCGTAGGTTTGATAAAGCCAATAAAGATCTGACTCAAACAGCATTAAAAGTTAACAGAATAATGGCTTTAGGAATTCCATTAATAATGCTTGCTATGAACGTAACTTCTTTAGCTATAACGTGGTTTGGTGGAATTCGTATAGATAGTGGTGCAATGCCTATTGGAAATTTAACAGCCTTTTTAACTTATGTAATGGAGATTTTGATTTCAATTATGATGGCTATGACTATGTTTATAATGCTTCCAAGAGCAGAAGCATCTGCAGAGCGTATAAACGAAATATTACATACTGAACCCTCTGTTAAAGAACCGAAAAGTCCAAAAATTCCATCAGAGAGAAAAGGAGTACTTGCCTTTAAAGATGTTTCTTTTCAATATGCTGATGCAGAGGCACCAGTTCTATCTAAAATATCTTTTACAGCTTTACCTGGTCAAACAACAGCTATAGTAGGTAGTACTGGGAGTGGAAAAAGTACTTTGGTACATTTAATTCCAAGATTTTATGATGTAACTGAAGGAAAAATAGAAATTGATGGTGTAGACATTAGAGAAATGCCGCTTGAATTGGTTCGAGATATGATTGGATTGGTTCCTCAAAAATCTTATTTATTTAGTGGAACAATCGAAAGCAATTTACGATTTGGTAAAAAGGATGCAACTGAGGAAGAGATGTGGCATGCTCTTGAAATTGCTCAAGCAAAAAATTTTGTAAGTAGATTACCAGAAAAACTAAAGGCACCAGTTGATCAAGGAGGAACTAATTTTTCGGGTGGACAGAGACAACGTTTGTGTATTGCCCGTGCAATTGTAAAAAGGCCAACAATTTATATCTTTGATGACAGTTTTTCAGCATTGGATAACAAAACTGAAGCGAAGGTTCGAGAAGCGTTGAAGGATGAAACAAAAGATGCGACCGTTATTATTGTTGCTCAAAAGGTTAGTACGGTTCTTACAGCTGATCAGATTGTAGTATTAAGTGATAAAGGCACTATTGCGGGCATAGGGACTCATCAAGAATTGTTAAAGAGTTGCGAAGTTTATCAAGAAATTGTTTACTCGCAGATTCCGAAGGAGGAGGCAGTATGAGTCAAGCAAATGAACAAAAAAATGATCAAAAAAAGAAGCCCATTCGACAAGGATTCGGGGGCGGAAGAGGCGGTGTTGGTGCTCCTATTGAAAAGCCAAGGAACTTTATGGGTTCCTTAAAAAGATTATTAGGTTACCTAAAACCACAATTAATTCCTCTTATTATTGTAATAGTATTTGCAGTAGTAAGCACAATTTTTATGATCATCGCTCCAAAGATGTTAGGAAAGGCTACAAACGTTCTTTTTGAAGGAATTATTGGGAAAATGATGCCTCCTAACATGACCAAAGATCAAGCTATTGAATTTTTGAAATTTTCCGGAAGGGATCAAATAGCCCAGATGCTTGGACCTATGAATATTGTGCCAGGTCAAGGCGTTAATTTTAGTAGATTAGCAACTATTCTATTAACATTATTAGGTGTATATGCCTTATCTGCATTTTTTAACTGGCTTCAACAATATTTAATGGCTGGTGTGGCGCAAAAAACAGTCTATAATCTTAGAAAGGAAGTTGATGAAAAATTAGCTCGTCTTCCTTTAAAATTTTATGATAGTCATCCACATGGTGATCTTTTAAGCAGGGTAACTAACGATATAGATAACATTGGGCATACTTTACAGCAAACACTTGTGCAATTAATAACAGCAGTTGTCACGGTAATTGGTGTTCTTATCATGATGCTTACAATTAGCCCTCTTTTAACGCTAATAACTTTAACTGTGATTCCGTTGGCGTTATTGGTTACAATGTTTGTTATTAAACATTCTCAAAAGCAATTTGAGATTCAGTGGGATAGTACTGGTGAATTGAATGGACATGTTGAAGAATCCTACACAGGATTTAATGTCATTAAGGCTTTTAATAAACACTGGGATATGCAAAAAGAGTTTGATGAAGAAAATGAGAGATTACGTGAAGCAACATTTAAGGCTCAATTTGTTTCAAGTTTGATAAGACCATTTATTGGATTAATTAACAATCTTAATTATGTTATAGTAAGCGTTGTAGGCGGATTGCGTGTTGCTAATGGGGTTATGACTTTAGGAGATATTCAGGCATTTATTCAATATTCAAGACAATTTACTATGCCTATTGTTCAAACATCTAGTATTATCAATGTATTACAATCTACTGTTGCATCAGCAGAAAGAGTGTTTGAATTACTTGATGAAGAAGAAGAAATCCCTGATCCTGAAAATCCTGTAGTTTTAGATAAAGTTGAAGGTCATGTAAAATTTGAAAACGTCTACTTTAGTTATGAACCTCAAAAACCTCTAATTGAAAATTTGAACCTTGAAGCGAAACCAGGTCAGTCTGTAGCCATAGTAGGTCCTACAGGTGCAGGAAAAACTACGTTGGTTAATTTGCTCATGAGGTTTTACGATGTAGATGCAGGTAGAATAACCTTGGATGGTGTAGACATCAGACAGATGAGAAGAGCTGACTTGAGAAAGAATTTTGGTATGGTACTTCAAGATGCCTGGTTGTTTAGAGGAACTATAAAAGATAATATTGCTTATGGTAAAGAAGGAGCAACTGATGAAGAAATCGTAAAAGCTGCACAGGCTGCTTATGTTGATTATTTTATAAGAACGTTGCCAAAAGGATATGATACAATAATTGACGAAGATGCTACTAATTTATCTCAAGGTCAGCGACAATTGATTACTATAGCAAGGGCGTTTCTCGCTAATCCCCCACTCCTAATTTTAGACGAAGCAACTAGTTCAGTAGATACAAGAACCGAAGTATTGATACAAGAAGCTATGAATAATCTAATGGAAGGGCGAACTAGTTTTGTCATTGCTCATAGGTTATCTACAATAAGAAATGCTGATATAATAGTAGTAATGAATCACGGAAGAGTTGTTGAACAAGGTAATCACAAAGAACTTATGGCAAAAAAAGGATTTTACTATGATCTTTATATGAGTCAATTTATTGGAACTGACTTAGAAATTAAGTCTTCTTCAGATGATATTCAAATAATAAGCTAAAACTATTTATAAAAAATTGGGAGACCTAGGTCTCCCAATTTTTATATCTATTTAATATCTATTTATATCTTACTCACTTAAAAAATTCCAAAATCCGCATGATATATAAATTTTGTATTTGATTTTTACAAAATGTCTTTTTGCTAAAAATCTTTATTTCTAATTTGGTACTTGTACCAGGGAATGAGTGAGAGCTTTGCCCTAGACCCATTATAAATTAAAGATGCTATCTTGATAAAAATCTTTATTTTTATATATTATTTATAATTTCTATAATTTCGCCATATAAAGGACCTGGAGATACTTTGTTTACCTTTACTTTCAAAAATGATCCATTCAATTTTTCTTGACTTTGAAATATAATCAGCTTATTATTAATTGTTCTACCCATATATGTGTTGTTTTTCCCTGCTTTTCCCTCTTGAATTATTGACAAAGTCTTTCCAAGATATTTTTCGTTTTCTTCTAAATTTATTTTTTTCTGAAGGTTCATTATATATTGCAATCTTTTATTTTTTATATGTTTTGGCACATTATCCTCAAAATACTTATGTGCAACTGTACCTTCTCTCGGAGAGTATTCTGCAATGTTTATTCGTTCAAATCTACATTTTTTAATTAAATCCACGGTTTCCTCAAAGTCTTTTTCTGTTTCTGAAGGAAAACCAGTTATTATATCGCTGCTAATTGTTACTTCCGGAATCTCTTTTTGTATCTTATACACTAAATCAATGAATTGTTCTTTTGTATATCTTCTATTCATTGATTTTAATATTCTGTTGCTTCCTGATTGAACTGGTAAATGAATATATTTTGCGGCTTTTTTTTCTTTAGCTATAGTTTCAATTAACGAGTCAGTAATATCTGTTGGATAAGATGTCATAAACCAAATTCTTTTTATTGAATCAAATTGAGCGGATTTTTGAATTAGTAAATCTAGCTTCGGTTTTTTATCGCCAAAATCTTTTCCATAGGAATCAACGTTTTGACCCAAAAATGTAATTTCCTTAAATCCATTTTTGTTATATTCTTCTACTTCGTTAATTATGTCATCTATTGGTCTACTTTTTTCAAATCCACGTGTGTAAGGTACTATACAATACGTGCAATATTTGTTACACCCATATATTATGGTTATCCATGCGTGATGCTTACTAAAAGGTCTTTTTGGAATAGAATAATTAACTTCGTTCAACTTGTCACTAAAATCTGCAAATCTCTCTCCCTTCATTGCACGTTTTACTAAATTACTAATGTCTATTACATTTCTTGTTCCAAATACAAAATCGATTTTTTTAAATCTATCAAGAAGAGCATCTCGTTCTTTTTCTGCTGAACATCCACCTATTCCTATTATCAAATTTTTATTTTTCTCTTTTAATTTTCCATATCCTCCTATAGCTCCATACATTTTATTTTCAGCTTTTTCTCGTACAGAACAACTATTTATTATTATAATATCGGCTTCTTCAGGATTTTCAGTCCATTCAAAGCCCTCATTAATTAAAAGTCCAGCCATAATTTCACTTTCATTCAAGTTCATCTGGCAACCAAAAGTTCGTATGAAAAATTTCATTCAAATCACTCCAAAAAAATCGGGGGATTATTCCCCGATTGTGTAATATTACTAATTTAGTTTTTATATGTCGTTAATTTTTTATGTTAAAATTAAAATCTGTCTTCCTCTTTATCTTCTTCAGGAATTTCTATTTCTTCTTCTTCTTCGATTTCTTCAATGAACTTTTCGTACTTTTCTTCAGCTTTTAACTTTTCAATGATATGTTCGTCAAGTTCTACAGACTGATCTTCAAGTTCAGTTTCTTCTTGTGTGTCTATTCTTCCTTCTTTTGACTCAATTACAGCATCTGCCATCTTGGAAGTAATTAACATAATAGCCCTTATTGCATCGTCATTAGCAGGTATTACATAATCAATAACGTCAGGATCGCAGTTTGTATCAACCATTGCAATTATAGGAATATTAAGCATGTTAGCTTCTTTAACGGCTATCTCTTCTTTTTTTGGGTCAACAATAAAGATAACTCCTGGTAGTTTATTCATTCCTCTTAAACCGCCTAGGTTCTTTTCTAACTTCTCTAAATTTCTTCTAATATTGGCTTGTTCTTTCTTTGGAAGTCTTGAAAATTCATCGCTTTCTACGTATTCGGTTAATTCTTCTAACTTGTCAATTCTTCTTTTGATTGTTTTAAAATTAGTTAGTAAACCTCCAAGCCATCTGTTATTTACATAATATTCTCCACACCTACGTGCTTCATCTGCAACGATTTGTTGGGCTTGTTTTTTTGTTCCAACAAATAGAACTCGTTTTCTCTCCATTACAGATTCTTTTAGAAAATCATAAGCTTCATCAATACCTTTTAATGTTTTTTGAAGATCGATAATATGAATTCCTTTTCTTTCCGCGAAGATATAAGGTTGCATCTTTGGATTCCATCTTCTGGTTCTGTGGCCAAAATGTGCACCAGACTCCAGTAATTGTTTCATACTTACTACTGACAAAAAAGAACACCTCCATATAATTTGATTTGGTTTTTTAAACCTCCAGTTTTCTCCTTACACCGACCCTTAGAAAATCTTCGGGCACCGAGGTGAGGAGCGAAAACTGTGAGTGTTTATTATATTTATTAAATAATGTTTTCTATCTTTCTTTGTTCTCCCCATAAGCTTTCTAGATCGTAAAAACTTCTTCCTTCTTGTGAAAAAATATGAACAATAAATGTGCCCGCATCAACTATCATCCAATCAAATCCCTTACTTTTGTCGTAAGAAAGGATTGGGATATTTTCATCTTTTAGATATCTAACTACTTCGTCTCTTAAAGCTGCCATATGAGTATCAGAATTACCAGAAACAATAATAAAATAATCAACCATAATTTCAGAATTTTCCATATCAATTACAGCAATATCCATTCCTTCTTTTTCATACAACAGTTCAACAATCTCTTTGACAGATTCATATACCTCAGATTTTAACAAACAGTTAACACCTCCGCTGTATTTTAATAAGTTTTACAGTTCAATTTTTGAAAGTAAATCAAATTTAGCAGCTCTGGTAGCAACATATATAGCATTAGAAATTGCTTCGGCATCGGAAGATCCGTGTGCCTTTACAAGTATTCCGTTGATACCTAAGAAAAAAGTGCCTCCATAGCTTCTATAATCAATTTTGTCTATCAATGATTTTAGCGAACCTTTTAAAAATAAAGCCCCTAATTTTGTAAACAAACCACCATTTTTTATAGTAGTTTTTAATTCATGAAGAATGAAATAAGCGGTTCCTTCGATAGTTTTTAAAACATTATTTCCTGTAAACCCGTCTGTGACAACAACATCACAAGTATCATCAAAAATCTCTCTAGCTTCAACAAATCCTATAAAATTTAAGTTAGGATAACTCTTTAAAAGATTATATGCATCTTTAATTAGCGTACTACCTTTTTCTTCTTCTGAACCAATGTTTAAAATGGCAACACGTGGTTTTTCAATATCTAGAAATTTAGCATACGCTATTCCTTCTCGGGCAAAGTCAAAAAAATGTTCTGATTTTACCTCAGCATTTGCGCCTGCGTCTACTAATATTTTAGGTTTATTAGATTTTGAAGGGAGAGCTAAAACTAAAGCAGGTCTTTTTATTCCTTCTAATCGTCCCGCAATAAAAGTGCCGCTAGCCAATAATGCTCCCGTATTACCGGCGCTCACAAAAGCGTCTAACTTTTTTTCTTTTAAATATTTACAACCAATATACATAGATGATTCTTCAAGCTTTAGAACGTCTGTAGGTTTTGTGTCGTTAGTTACAAGATTTTTTGCGGGTACAACCTCAACACCTTTTAATGATTCTAAAAAATCATTTGACAAATCATTGCCAATGATAACTAATTCATCGCGAGATAAATAATTGTTTTTTAACGCAAACAACGCGCCCTCAATCACAGCTTCGGGCGCATTATCCCCACCGTAGGCGTCTACTCCAATTCTAATCATAGACATCTATTATTCACCTATTTCTAATATTTGTTTGTCTCCATAATAACCACAATTTAAGCATACTCTGTGTGGTAGCTTTGGCTCACCACATTTTTGGCATTTCACAACATTAATTTTGTAAGAAGCATAAAGTTTTGCCTTTCTTGAATGTGTTCTACTTCGAGATGGTTTTTGTTTTGGTACAGCCATGAATAGTTCCTCCTTTAGATTATAAAATTACGATTTATAAAAAATGTATACTATATTAAAACTCAAAAAAATCACTATTTTTCCAACAATTTTTTTAATGGCATCAGCCTAGGATCAATTTCTTCAGTTTCACAAGTGTGATTTGGATTTTCGTTTAAATCAACTCCACAGATTTGACACAGGCCTTTACAATCTTTTTTACATAACGGAATTTCTGGTACTGATAATATTATAGCTTCAATTACTCTATTTGTCAAATCTATTAAAGAATTGTCATAATAAACTATATTTTCTAAAGATTTTAATTGTTCTGATTTAGAAAGGAACTTTTCAAACCTTCTATCGATATATATAGAATTGAAACTTTCTTCAACCCAATATTCTATTGACTTTAAGCATCTTGAACAATGTAATTGTAAGAGTGTTTCAACTTTTCCACTGGCATATACTTGGTCATCACGTTTCTCAAGCATAAAAAAAACTTCTATTGGAGATAAAATCTTTGAATTCTCAGCAGGTAATTCGATTTCCTTCCAATTTTTAATTATTATTCTTCTTTCCATAATTTTTTCAAATTTGTCAAATTCTACAATTAATTGGCTACTTTTTAGTTCTTCGTTAAACATATTTCTCACCTCTGCGATGATTATTTTACTTGATAAAAGTTTACTGAAAAAGAATAATATGTTAAATTTTCTAATTACAGAGATTATAAACAAAAAAGGCAGAATAGTTCTGCCTTTTATATAAAGTATTCTTTTAATTTTATTGATAAAATTTTAAATAGTAAATACTGTAAATACGAAATTTCCAATCTTGTCATTAAACTCTCCGTTTTTCATCAATTCTTCTTCCATCAAAGAATCATTCTCTAATTCATCTTTGAATTTAAAGCCAACCGATATAGATTTTTCAACTACACCTAAAGATGATTCGGTAGAATCTATCTGATAAGTAAAACAATTAGTTAAAAACTCGGAAAGTTTAGAGTTTTCTGCACTAGAAACAAAATTGACATCAACTTGATAAGCTGTGTTGGCAATTATTCTTACATTGATATCTTTTTCCATATTCTGAGGGGATGATAAGTCTAATTCATAATCCATCCTATTTGTATCTACTTCAATACTTGCATAACTTGGTATGCTTACAAACACAGGGATTGAGACATTGTCTTGTGCTTGTGAAAAAGATAAACAACCTATTAGTAAAAAGAAAATTAAATTAAATGTTAATAATTTAAAATTTTTCATAAAATTTCCCTACCTTAATCAATTTTCAATAAAATTATATCATGATAAAATAAAAAAGTCAAATTTATTGTAAATTTATAATAATGATTTTAAAAGCTTTTTAAGATTTTTATTGAATTTTTATTGAGAATGTGTATAATAATTTTTGAAACTAAGGTATAATAGTTAACAATGCAGCTTTGAAAAAAAGAGAGGTTAATTATAAATGAAGAAAATATTTTACATTTTGTTATTTGTATTTTTTACTTTAACTTCATTTGCAACAGATTATTTAGGAGATATTGAATTTATATTTGACCAAAACAATGTTGATAATGATGTTCGAATAATTAGACTAACCGGTGCACAATCCGGTCTATCTTCTGAACTGTCTTTTAATAGTAATTATAATTTGTTTTGTTATGAAGAAAATATGGGTAATAATTATTTAACGCTTAATGGATACTATGAAAACAATGCATTTTTAATTAGGCTTGATTTACAAAAGCGTGCCTTGTGGGAAGCCAATTTTCAAAAAATCTTTCTGCTTGAAGGTCAAAGAATAAATATTGGACAAGTTATGCTTAAATCGAATGGTAGTAATATTGCATATTATAATATTGTATATGTTGTTCCAAATTATGATATAGAATATAGTATGACTGAGAATAAAATTGTATTTGATTTTACACCGTTGTATGAAGGTGAAACTAATTCTATATGGTGGAAAGAAGAATTTTCTAATGTTATATTTTCTTCAAACAATTTACCTCCCTTAAATCTTAGAGTACATTTGCAACCAGTTAATCAAGAATTTGAATTTTTAACTGACGAATTGAAGTTGACAGGGACTCAAAGCCCTTATTTTTCAGGCAGTTCTATAAATTTCTCTGTACAAGTTGGTACAAATATTGGCAATCATTATAATAATTACGCGGCTAAATTACAAAAAATGTATTTTGATGCAGGTTGTCCACAAGAAGGTTTACATGTTGCAGATGCAGTTGTTTCAATTCCGATGGAAGGAGGTTATTATTATTATCTAGCTGTACCAGTTTATTATCTTTTACCAGCTCCTTCAATAGATATTGTTATTGGTGGAAGTTTTCACTTGGTTTTTAATCCTGCAAATCCAGAAAATGGTTATACTTCTGTTGTACCTGTAACTATAACTTCTAGTATCCCGTCATTTAATATTAATTTGAATCTGGAATTATTTAATGAATATAATTTATTACACAATTACATATTTTTGATAAACGAGCAAACGATTCCTGTTAGTAATGGCGAATATTCTTTTGATATTGAATTAAAAGCAAACTTTGCTGATTTATGGAATCAAAAGAAAGAACAAATTTTGATCCTTTTTCAAGACGGAGTTTTTACTGTAGATAACGATGTTCGAATAGGGAATGTTTATATTACCCTTTCTTCTTCCTAATATCAGATTCGAGTTAACTTCCTACATCTATACTAAGGCCCTTTGATAATGTTGTTGAGAGCAAGGGAGGATCCTCTCAGATCTTAATTTTATAAATTCAAAAAACTTGCATTTTTATATTACTCATTTCTATAGTTTGTATAAATTTTATTTTTTTTATAATAATATTTATTCTCATTTTTATAATAAAGATATAATAAGAAAGAATATTGTTTATTTATTTCAATGATAATGAGCAATATATATGGGGGATAAAAGGCGTGAAGTTGTATAAAATAATTACTGTATTATTTTTTTTGTTATTGGCAATGAGCATTTCTTTTGGACAAGTTTCTGATAGTGAAGCAATATCTGTATATTTAAGTGTTCCAGAGTTTATTAAGATTACGAATTTGAGCAAAGAACAATTGTTCTTTGAAATCAATTTATCAGAAGACAATCTTGTTTTTGGAGATAATCTTGTCTTCGACGTATATGCTAATATAAACTATTTATTGGTGCTAGAATTTAAATTTAAAAATGATTTAAGTGAAGATATTAAAATGCTCGTTGAAGAAACTTATGGTTTTTACATAACTGATCTAATGAATCAGATAATAGTAAATGCTAAAGAAAATCTATTCGCAGAAAGAAACAAAGGAATAGAAAGGTATAAACTAATTTTTGAAATGGATATGTCTGAATATGTAGGTAGCAATTTACCTCAATTTGATGGTCAGATTGGAAATATTGAAATAATAGTATCTAAGAGGGAAAACTTATAAGACAATAAAGTTCATTTCTTACTGTAATTTCCAACAATAAACTTCTTGATTCTTTAACAAATTTCTTATCATCTTGTATTTTTGAATTCTTCGTTTATTCTTCTGAAATTATATTAAACAAGAAATTAATTTATCTTCATTAAGAAACTTATCTTCTATATATACTCATTACGAATGTAGTTATAACAATTTAAAATGTCTTTAAAGATATAAAACACAATAAAATCTAATAAAAATAATCTAAAATAAACCAGAAATCTAATTTTTAAGTAAAAACAGATAAATATAATCTTATATTGTATAAACTTCAAAAATAGTTAAAATCTCTCCAAAATTGTTAGTTTGATGATTCAAATAATTTCTATTGTTATAAACTAGTTTTTTTATAAATTTATTATCTTAATAATTACTATTTTATTATAATGTTTATAATAATGATAGGATCTAAATATGCGCTAGGGAGATATTGATGCGTAAATTTAAAGGTAAGATATTAGTCGTTATGAGTATTATTTTAATAAGCACTATGTCATTTGCTATATATCAAAGCGCAAGTGTTCCAATCTATTTAGAAATTCCAGAATATTTGAAAATCACACATTTAAGTAAAGGAAGATTAGATTTATATGCTACTTCTGAAGATGTACGTTTAGAAAATGAAATATCGGATTCTTTAACCTTCAATGTTGAGTCAAACATTAACTATAACATGGGAATTTCTTTTGAAGCGTTAACTCCTGGTGATGGGGGCCTTCCACCAGGGCAGGGGGGAGTTCCACCAGGACAAGTAAAGAATGCTTATAATATAAAAGTCAATTATGGAAATGATGAAATTATAAACCTAGCAGAAAATGATGATTCGGAAAGTAACATTTCACCAGGAGTGAAGCAATATACATTAACTTTTTTCTTGAAAATAAATAAACATTTAAATCCATCAGTAGGTAATAAAATCGGAGACATTACAATAACAGTTTTAAGTATTTAAATTTTAACACAACTTTGATTGATTTTTTATTGAAGAATTATTGAGTTTTTATTTACATTATTATAATGGAAATATCAAAGAAAATAAAATCTGTATATTTGAAAAATACAAGGGGGTAACAAGGTATGAAAAGATTTTTAGGTATATGTGCAATATTAGTAGTTTTAGCAGTTTCAGTGTTAGCAGTAACAGATACAGAAACAGTTCCAGTTTATTTGAATGTTCCGGCTTTTGTAAGAATTACAATTAATGATAGTGATGGCCAATTTGATTTAGTTTTTGATCCGGCTAATCCAGAAAGTACAGTTGAAGATACGGTTGCATTATTAGCTGAAGCGAATGTCAATTATACCGTAAGTTCATTTGTAAATCCAGTTACAGGTCCTACTGATTGGGCGAATTTAATTCAAGTAACTATAGATACTGGTAAAACTGGTTTTGGGCTTCCTGGAAGTGTCACTTTTGATACTACTGCAACGTTAAATGTAATAGCTAATCTAGATTTAGGAACCGTTACTGCAGGTACAAAAATTGCTGATGTTGTTTTTACAATTAGTTCAATATAAAAATTTGTATAAAAATAAATAATAATAAAAAGTTAAGAATTTGCCCCCAAAAGTGTTAAAATTAACTTGAAGGGGCAAATTTTTATGTAATTTTTATTTCTTATTTATATAGTATAATTAAATCTTACTAACTTTATGCTTCTTCCATTTTGGGTTTTATTATGGGAAAGGAGGATGTTTGTGTCTACTACGAAAAATGTGTTTTTAATTCTTATTTTTTCTGTTTTGTTTTTCTTGATTTCTTTCTCTCAAATTAGTGTGACTCCTTTATCTGTTGAAAAATATGTCAGACCTGGTGAAACAATAACTGAAACCTTCTACATACTACCTGGAAATACTACACAACAAGTCAGTATTGCGCTTTTTCAATTGGTGCAAGATTTTTCTGGAAATTTCAATTATGAAGAAGTTGATCCTGATTCTTTTTTATATTCGAGTTGGATTCAATATGATAATCTGGTAACAGTACCAGCAGGCACGACAACTGCTACCGAGGTAAAAATAAATATTCCCATGAATGCTCCTTTTGGTACGTATAATTTTATTTTAATGTTTACCCCAAGGGTCGAAACAAGCGGGCAGTTAGGAATAATTATTAGATATGCTATCAGATTGACAATACATGTTGAAGGTATAACAATTACACAAATACGTATAGATGATCTTGAAGTAGTTCCTAACGAAGAGCGACGACCTACCGTTGTAACCTCAATTCTTAATGACTCAAGTTATGATCTGATTGTATCAATAGAAGCAGTTTTAAGGGATCAAAAAGGAAAAATTATTGAAAGGTTCCCGTTAAAGACTCAATATATGGAAAGAAATAATTTGTCCGCTCAAAGGATTTTAAAAGGTAATAAAGTAATGTTCTATGGAACACCAAAATATTTACTTTCTCCTGGTGATTACAAATTGAATCTCTTCGTAAATTATTCTGATAGACAAAAGGTTTTTACTTTTAATATAACAGTTCCAGCAGAAGGGTTTTCGTTTGCCCCGCTTGAAGAACTAGCTTTAGTTTTAGATCAAAATGAATTTAGCTTTACTCTTTATCCTGGTGCTGTTAAATCGTTTGTAGTAGGTTTTCAAAATTTATCAAATAAAAATGTTACAGTTAAAATAGGTGCAAAAGATTTTCCTGGATTAGACAAAAAATACTCTTTGATTTCTTGGTTAACTTCAAGATCCACAGAAACGATGGTTGTATATCCTCAAAGACCAGCAAGGGCAATTATGTCAATAAGTGTACCAAAAGATGCCCAAGAAGGTGGATACTACGGGAAAATCGTTTTGAATGTTTATGATGAATTAGAAAATCTTTTAACTCAAAAAGAAGTCAATGTTGAGGCAGTTATTGGAAAAGTAGATTATGACATCGAACTGATAAACACTAATTATGAATTGGCTGAAAATTTAGGTATATTCAGTGCTGTTGTAAAAAATGTTGGAAATGGATATTTAATACCTAAAGGTTCATTAAGTATTGTAAATTCAAAAGGGGTAAGTATAGGTGTTTTCGAGTTGTTGCCTTCAAGCGAAGAATGGCTTGTTCCTGAAAAAGAAGTTTTGCTTTTAGGTGAAGTGTCTGTTTTAGATAAAAATGAGGAGTATAGTTACATATTGACAATATATAACAAAGAAAGTAAATTAAAAATCTTTGAAGGTACACTGTTTTAGTAGAATAATAAACAATAATAGAAGCAACAATTATTTTTGTTAATTAGGTTTAATCTGGTATGAAAATATCTTGAGATCTTTTGTAAGGGGGGACGTTTCTTGAAAAAAACTGCTTCAAAATTTTTATTCATTTTAACTTTTGTTTTGTTGATTTCTGTTGTGGCTTTATCTGATGAATTTGTTACTCACAAAGTTACAGCGGTATTTTATAATACTGATTTGATAGAAGCGTTAAATGAAATATCTTTACAAACGGGTATAACTATTCTAACCGATCAATATGTTAGTGGCTTAGTTACAGCAGAATTTTATGATGTTGAGTTAGAATATGTTTTAGATGTACTTTTATTACCTGGTGGTTATTCTTATAAAAAGGTTGAGGAGAATGTCTATTTTGTTGGTCTTGCAGATCCAAAAAGTCACAATTTTTTGAATTTAGCAGAGGTTAAAATTTTTCCTTTAAAATACATCACAACCGAAAAATTCATCTCGTTAGTTCCAGATACTTTGCAGCAATATATAAAAACAAACAAAGAAAGTAATGAACTTGTCGTATATGCACCAAGAGATAAAATAAGTTATATTGAAGATTTAGTTCTGCAATTAGACAAAAATGAACCTTACATTGAATTGACAATCTATATTCTTGAGACAAATGAAAGTTCTTCAGAGACGATAAAAGGCAATGTTTTTAAAATTAATCAAGACGGTATAAAAAATAATTTTTATTATTCATATCCTAATATAGGTTTTTCAATTCAGGATCTTTTTGAGGCCGAAATAGAGATGTACGAAAAAGCAGAAACTGCTAATTTAATTACTAAGCAGAGTGTGAAAGTTTTGCCAGGCGAAAAAGCTACTTTGTATTTGAAAAGTATAGATACTATATTATTTGTTTCGTCGTACAGGACAGAGTTTAGAACATTGGAAGATGGCATTGAAATAGAAATGACTCCTAAATATTTAAACGACATTTTGCAAATAACTTTTAAAACAAAATCTTCAAATATTATGGATATTAAAAGAGATTCTTATATTATTTCTGAATCGCGATTAGAGACTAAAGTAAATGTATTTCCTTCAGAGGTCTTATTAGTAGCTGATTTAGACATGAGTCAGCTTTATTCTAAAAAAGGTGGAACTAGTTTTTTAAAAGATTTACCTTTTTTGAGATTTTTATTTGGAGACAATGAAAAACGAGATCAAAATAAACGATTGATGATTTTTTTAACCTCGTCTCTTTTTGATCAAGGGGATGGTATAAAATGAAGAAAAATATCTTTTTGATTGTAATTAGTATACTGTTTTTTTCTTTGATTATTTTTAGTCAAAGTTCTCAGATGTATAACTATGCTATATATTCTATGCTCAACGGAGATAGTAGATCTGAAAGTGTTTTGGGAAGTATTGCAGTTATTCATGGATATTCATTAAATTTTGAATCAAGCGGGGTAGTAGATTTATCTTTTACAATAACGCCTTTAAATAATTTAGGGAATGTTGTAAGAACAAAGATAGTTATTAAAAGCACAAATTTATATTTTGAAGATACTTTTGATTTATTAAAAGGACAAAAAAATTATATAGCTTCTGTAATGTATAATGTTGATGATGCAGAAAAAATGCTTGATATATATGTAAACGTTAATGATATTGACAAGTTAGAATTTGTAGGAAGCAAAGAAGAACCTTCTAAGGAAAATAGAGTCACAATTAAAGGCTCTTATATGGATTTTGCTAACTTCAATAAAGATTTTTCTCCTGAGATAGAATTAGAGTTAAATGATATGGTATTTGTTGGAACTAGAAATATTTTTAATAGGGAGCAATTAGGTTTTTATTTTGGTGGAATCATTAAAGGTTTGAAATTAGGTATTTATGCTCAAAACGATGCTTTTTATATATTTTTAAATGATAAAACTCATATAGATTCATTTGAATTTATTGCTAATTTTGTACCGTTTGCCTTTTCCGATAATAGTATGGATTTTTATGGAGATTTTAGTGTAGTAACGTATAAACATTTTGATTCTTTTGAGTTATTGAATGAAAAATTAAAAAGTAATTTTATACTAGGCTTTGGTCTATCTTATTTTGAGAAAAAATATGATTTTGATTTTAATTTTGGTTTGAATGGAAATTATGAGAATATAAATTATAATATGCTTTTTGGATATAATTTTATATCAAATCAAGGTTCTTTTTTTACAAGTGTATCAATTGATTTTTAAGTAGACAATGAAATAATTAAATGATTAGGTGAAAAAAAAAATGTTAAAAGTATTTACATTTGGTGAATTCGCTATTTATAAAGAAGATAAAAAAATTGAAAGCTTCAAGTCAAGGAAAGCTATGGAGCTTTTTAAGTTTTTGTTATTAAATAAAAATAAGAAGGTTCCTCTTTTAGATATATACGATATTTTTTGGCCTGGCTTTGATGACGAAAGCGCAAGATTAAACCTAAATACGACCTTGTATTACATAAGAAAACAACTGGATATTAGTAGCGAAGAACTAGGAATTAAGGAAGATTATTGCTTATTTTCAATGAAGGATATTTACATTGATTTTGAAGAATTTCTTAAATTATATGACGAAGCTTTTAAAGAAAAAGAGATTAATAGAAGATTATTTTTACTTTTAAAGGCATCTTCTCTTTATAAGGGTGATTTATTTGATGAAAATGTATACGATGAATGGGTAAGGGATCAGAAGGAATATTTCAAGAGGCTGTACATTGATGTTTTGCTAGTCAAGTCCAAAATAGTGT
>LSQX01230924.1_pt1 | contig 20040 bp, 17 predicted proteins | sample 654561 | NCBI WGS metagenome assembly LSQX01 (sample SAMN04489861, study PRJNA283612) | anaerobic digester metagenome | isolation source: 4 biogas reactors fed with cattle manure at either 37C or 55C with and... | place: Denmark: Kongens Lyngby | collected 2014
TTTAGGTAACTTTGTGGTGAAATTTAATTATAAGGGGTGAATGCCATGAAAAGAAAACCTATTGTCGCACTCATTTATGACTTCGATGGAACTCTATCACCGGGCAATATGCAGGAGTTCGGTTTCATTCAGGCCGTAGGCAAAACAAAGGAAGAGTTTTGGAGACTAAGTGACGGAATTGCAGTGGGCAATGATGCCAGCAATATATTAGCGTACATGAAATTGATGTATGATGAGGCCCGTAAGACAGGTATTCCGCTTCGCAAAGAATCCTTTCGTGCATTCGGCAAGAATATAGAGTTGTTTCCCGGAGTAAAAGAATGGTTCTCTTTGGTAAATAAATATGGTGCGGCCAAGGGGGTGAAGATAGAACATTATATAAATTCGTCCGGCCTCAAAGAGATAATAGAGGGCACTTCCATTGCCAAGGAATTCAAACACATCTATGCCGGCAGCTATATCTACGATGAAGACGGCTGTGCCGTATGGCCGGGAATAGCAGTGGATTACACGGGCAAAACCCAATTCATCTTCAAAATCAACAAAGGCATATTCAGCGCACACGACAATAAAATGGTGAATGCCAAAATTGCTGCAGAGAAAAAACGCATCCCCTATACCAATATGATTTATTTCGGAGATGGCGAAACCGACATTCCCTGTATGAAAATCGTTGGTATGTTCGGGGGGAATCCGATTGCGGTTTACGACCCGTCCAGCGCCAAAAAGAAGGCATACGCCGAAAAACTCCGCCGTCAGGGAAGGGTGAATTTTATTTCTCCGGCAATCTACACCGCCGATTCCCGAATATTCAAACTCGTTCGCGCAATGATCGACAAAATTAAGGCGGATGACGAATTGCAGCAATTGAAAAAATCTTTTTGATATACCGCTTTTCGGATGAGCCGGGAAAAGTGCTATATTAGCAGATTAATTTATACTGATTATTATCAAGGTGATGAAAAGAACACTTAGTTGCTTGCTGGCAGTTATTATTGCATTGCCGGCTTTCTCTCAAATTCTTGAACCGGTAAAGTTCAAGGCCGAACTCAAAACAGATGGTACCGAAATCGGTGAAATCGTTTTCAGCGGCACCATAGACAAAGGATGGCATATATATTCCACACAACTCGGCAACTCCGGACCCACTCAGGCCAGTTTTAATGTCGGTTCCTTGGATGGAGTGGAGCTTGTGGGCGAGCTCAAGACGTTAGGCAGGGAAATAGAGAAGTATGATGAGCTCTTCGGCATGAAGGTCCGCTATTTTGAGAATAGTGTGAAGTTTATTCAACAGCTTCGCTTTACCAAAGAAAATTATACCATTGACTCATGGTTAGAGTATGGCGCATGCGACAAAAAGAATTGCCTGCCTCCTGCAAGAGTGGATTTTGTGATAAGCGGAACCAGCCCTGCAGTGGGGGTTGCCCGGAATGATAAAGCAGCGTCCGGAGAGACGGCGTCCACCCCTGCTTCTACCGATGCGGCGGCAATTAGCGATGAACAAGCGGTTTCAGCAACCGAAGATTCCCAAGCGTCCGGCAGAATCGAATCTTCCATAGGCCAATCGAAACTTTGGGACCCTGTGATAGAGGAAATCAGCGCCATTACCGAAGCCGGCGCACCTGTCAGCCACAGTCTTTGGTATCTGCTTATAATGGGATTCTTAGGCGGCCTCCTCGCCATCCTCATGCCCTGCATCTGGCCTATTATCCCCATGACGGTAAGTTTCTTCATGCATCGTTCCGAAAACAGAAAAGAAAGCATACGGGATGCCATTCTTTATGGGGTAAGCATTATAGTCATTTATTTGGCCTTGGGCCTTGTAATTACCTTGGCTTTCGGTGGAAACAAACTCAATGAATTATCTACCAATGCGGTATTCAACATCTTCCTCTTCGTACTTTTGGTGGTGTTTGCGCTCAGCTTCTTCGGCTGGTTCGAAATCAAACTTCCAAGCAAATGGAATAACGCAGTGGATGACAAGGCCGGCAAAACAAGCGGAATCATCTCCATCTTTCTGATGGCATTCACCCTCGTGCTGGTATCTTTCAGCTGCACCGCCCCCATAGTCGGCTTGTTGCTTGCAGAAATCAGCACTACCGGCAAAGTCCTCGGCCCCATCTTCGGAATGTTCGGCTTCGCCTTTGCCTTTGCCTTGGTGTTCTCGCTCTTCGCATTATTCCCTAATTTTATGAAGAGTCTTCCCAAATCCGGCTCATGGATGGCCAAAATTCAGGTTGTATTGGCATTTATAGAACTTGCATTCGCATTCAAGTTCCTTAGCGTAGCCGACCTTGCCTATGGCTGGCATATACTCGACCGCGAGGTGTTCCTAAGCATTTGGATAGTGATTTTTGCACTTCTGGGCGCATACCTTGTCGGTTGGCTGAAGTTCCCCATAGATGCTATTGCCGGTGAGCCGGACAAACCTGCATCCGTACCCTCAATAATGCTCGGTATGTGTTCGTTCATATTGGCAGTATATATGGTTCCCGGCCTCTGGGGTGCTCCCTGCACGGCTGTCAGTGCATTTGCGCCTCCTCTTTACACACAAGATTTCAATCTCAACAAAAATGAGGTTCGGGCGCAATATCACGATTACGAACAGGGCATGGCTGCGGCAAAGGTTGCCGGCAAACCGGTATTGCTGGACTTTACCGGCTTCGGTTGCGTGAATTGTCGTAAAATAGAAGCTGAGGTGTGGACAGATCCCACCGTAGGCAGAATACTCAATAATGATTATGTGCTGATTTCGCTCTTTGTGGATGACAAAACTGCTCTGCCGGAACAAATTACGGTAGAGGAAAACGGCCAGGATAGGGTGATTCGTACAATAGGCGACAAGTGGAGCTTCCTGCAAAGATATAAGTTCGGCTCAAATGCCCAGCCTTTTTATATAGCGCTTACTCCTGATGGAGAGCCTCTTACCGGTTCTTATGGTTTTGATAAGAGCGTAAGCAAGTATGTTGACTTCCTTGACAGCGGCTTAAAGGCCTTCAAAAAATAGTTATCTTTGCATAAATGACACTAAGACAAGCAGAAATCATAGAGATACTCCATAGAGAGGTGAAGCCTGCTCTCGGCTGTACAGAGCCCATAGCCGTCGCTCTTGCTACAGCTAAAGCCACCGAGATTTTAGGTAATAACAGTAAAAATTGTGTGCCGGACTGTCCTCTTTGGAGGCAGAACAGCGATTTTTCGGTAGATGTGGAGGTTAGCGGCAATATTCTCAAGAACGGAATGGGTGTTGGAATTCCCGGCACCGATATGGTGGGTCTGCCGATAGCAGCGGCTTTGGGCCTTGTTTATGGAGATTCTAGTCTTGGATTGGAGGTGCTGCGAGGGGTGAATAAAGATGCTGTGGAAGCCGCTAAAGATATGGTTAAAAAAGGGAGGGTTAATGTACGGGTGGCAGAAGACAGCCCTCTGCTTTATGTAAAGGCGGGGGTTTCTTTGGATAAGGACTACGCAACCGCCACAATTGCAGATGACCACGACAATATTGTTGAAACATCTTTCAACGGTAAAATCCTTTCCGGAGCAAACGACGCTGATGATGGCAATAATGGTGAAAACAGCGATTACAAGCTCAGTGTCAAAGAAATCTTCGATTTCACCAATACCGTTTCTTACGAAGAAATAAAATTTATTTTGGAAGGCCGCGATTATAATTGGAAACTTTCGCAGGAAGGTCTCGAACATAATTATGGTTTGTCTGTGGGCAAAACAATACGCGAAAATCAAAACTCGGTATTTGGAGATGACTTTATGTCCTATGCCATGGGCGTTACCGCTGCGGCTTCCGATGCGCGTATGGCAGGCTCCACTCTTGCAGCCATGAGCAACAGCGGCTCCGGCAATCAGGGGATAACCGTAAGTATGCCCGTAATTGCCTATGCCAAACGTTTTGATGTGGACGACGAGCGTCTTGCGAGAGCTCTTGTACTCAGCAATCTGGTGGCAATACATATAAAAACCTATCTCGGCAAGCTCTCCGCCCTTTGCGGTTGTGTGGTAGCCAGCACCGGCTCCGCCTGCGGAATTGTTTGGCTTGAGGGTGGAAATTACGAGCAGGTGTGTGCAGCCATAAAGAATATGGTCGGAAACATTACCGGTATGGTTTGCGACGGCGCCAAAGTAGGTTGCGCCATGAAGGTGGCTTCAGGCGTTTATTCTTCGGTACAATCTGCTGTACTTGCGCTCAACGGCATATGCGCCGATGAAAATAACGGCATAATTGATCGCGACATAGAGAAAACTATTAAAAATCTTGGAGAAATAGGCTCGGTGGGCATGAAAGCGACCGATGAAATGATACTTAAAATAATGTCTTGTAAATAATTATGGAAAAAGTCAATGTTCTTATAATAGGCAGCGGCCCTGCGGGTTATACCGCAGCGATATATGCATCCCGCGCCGCTCTCAGTCCCGTTCTTTATGAAGGCCCCGAGGCCGGCGGACAGCTTACCTCCACAACCCTGATTGAGAATTTTCCGGGTTTTGCAGAAGGGGTAGATGCAAACGAGCTCATGGCCTCCATGCGTGCGCAGGCCGTAAATTTAGGCGCAGATGTAAGGAGCGGCATTATTACAAAAGCGGACCTTTCCAAAAGGCCCTTCAAGATTATTGTGGAAGATGGAAGCGAGCTTCTTGCCGAGACTGTGATAATTGCCACAGGCGCTTCTGCGAAATATCTCGGTCTGCCATCGGAAAGCAAATTCAAAGGCATGGGTGTCAGCGCCTGTGCCACTTGCGATGGCTTTTTTTATCGCAAAAAGGTGGTTGCCGTGGTTGGCGGCGGCGATACGGCTTGCAGTGAGGCGGTATATCTCTCCACTCTATGCAAAAAAGTGTATATGATTGTGCGCAGGGATGAATTCCGCGCCTCCAAGGCCACTCAGCAGCAGGTTTTCGACCGCGAGAACATAGAGATACTTTGGAACTGCAATACGCTTGAGGTGCTCGGAGACGAAAACGGAGTAAACGGCGTGCGTTTATATCATAATAAAGAAGACAGGGAATTCGAGATTCCTATTGACGGCTTCTTCTTAGCCATAGGCCATCACCCCAATGTGGAACTTGTCAAGGAATGGATAGAGTTAGATGAAAACGGCTATATCAAAACCAAATGCGATAGCTCAATCACCAATGTAGAGGGAGTGTTTGCCGCAGGAGATGTTCAAGACCCCAGCTATCGCCAGGCCATCACTGCCGCCGGCTCCGGCTGCAAGGCCGCATTGGATGCAGAAAAGTTCTTGATTTCCCAAGAATAAAATTTTGCGAAAATAAACAATAAGGGGTGACATCAAAGTCTGTTTGACTTTTTAGTCACCCCCCCATTATTTAAGTATATAAAAGATTAAAGCTCGGTGAGCCAAAGTCCGTGCAGATTGCAATATTCGTATGTTCCTAAGGGTTTCTCGCCCTTGGCAAGAACAAATTCAGCCTCCGGCGCTTCTCCCGGATTGAGATTCTTGAGATGCCAGTAAGTATTCTCTCCGATTTTTGTCTCTAAAACAACGAATTGTATATAGTGCTGGGGGATCATCGGATGAGCCACGCTGCTTACTTTCACCAATACTTTATTGCCATTAACTTCAACTACCGGCACGTGCTTTTCACCTGCGCCATCGCTGGTGTTGGCCTTCAGCAGAGTCATAAATTCGCCGCAGCATGATAGTTTGCCGCCGCCGTTGACAGTGAGAATGACTACATTCCCACAGATTTTACAATGATAGAAGTGTAACATTTGATTTTTCTTTATTTATTTTTTACCTAATGTTGCAACCATGATAGCTTTGATGGTGTGCATACGGTTTTCTGCTTCATCAAAAACTATGCTATTCTCACTTTCGAAAACATCTTCGGTAACTTCTATGCCATCCAGTCCGAACTTTTCGAATATATCCTTTCCTGCTTGCGTATCCAAATTGTGATAGGAGGGAAGGCAGTGCATAAACTTGCAATTCGGGTTCCCGGTGCGCTCCATCAGCTTTTTATTAACCTGATACGGCATTAAAATATCAATCCGCTCTTTCCAAACCTCGTCCGGCTCACCCATCGAAACCCAAATATCGGTATAGATAAAATCGATACCCTTTACTCCTGCATCAACATCATCGGTAATGCTTATGCGGGCTCCGGTTTCCTTTGCAATTTCCTTGCACTTGTCAACAAGTGCTTTTGCAGGCCATAGAGCCTTGGGGGCCACTATACGCACATCCATGCCCATTTTCGCTCCGCCTACCAGCAGTGAATTGCCCATATTAAAGCGGGCATCTCCTAAATATGCGAAAGAAATTTCGCGGAGAGGCTTATCGCTATGCTCCATCATGGTCATTAGGTCCGCAAGAACCTGAGTGGGATGAGCCTCATTGGTGAGTCCGTTCCATACGGGTACTCCTGCATATTCCGCCAATTCTTCCACGATGCTCTGCCCGAAACCGCGGTATTCTATGCCATCAAACATTCGTCCGAGCACGCGCGCGGTATCTTTCATGGTTTCCTTTATACCGATTTGCGAGCCGGTAGGACCGAGATAAGTAACATGAGCCCCTTGGTCGTGGGCGGCCACCTCAAAAGCGCAGCGGGTGCGGGTAGAGGTTTTTTCGAAGATGAGGGCGATGTTTTTGCCCGCCAATTTGGGAACTTCGGTGCCGTTTTGTTTTGCACGTTTTAGTTCGAATGCAAGGTCGAGGAGGTACTTAAGTTCTCCGGGGGCGAAGTCGAGCAGCTTTAGGAAACTGCGATTATGAAGATTATACGACATATGTATTTCTATAAAAGATTATTTTATTATTCTTGTGCCGCAGGATGGATTTCTAAGTTGTCCTGCTTCGGTAATGACGCACTCGCTTCCTCCGTTTTCCACGAAGAGTATGCCGGCGCTCACTTTAGGAGCCATAGACCCTTCGGTAAATTGACCTTGAGCGAGATACTCCTTGGCCTGGGCGATGGTAATGGTGTCAAGAGCCTTTTGATTTGTCTTTCGGAAGTTGATGAACACCTTGGGAACATCGGTAAGGATGTAGAATTCATCAGCTTTGATTTCGTTTGCGCAGATGGCGCTTGCCAAGTCCTTGTCAATCACTGCTTCCACGCCCTTATGCCCTTCGGGGGTATTAATGACGGGAATGCCGCCTCCGCCCACTGTAACCACGATATTGCCCTTCTTCGCAAGTTCCCTCACTATCTCTATATTATTGATTTTAAGGGGGATTGGGGATGCCACCACCTTGCGCCAGCCATTGCCTTTGGGGTCTTCGCTGTAAATGGCACCGGTTTCGGAATGCAGCCTTTCGGCCTCTTCCTTTGTATAATACGGACCTACCGGCTTGGTGGGATTTTTGAATTTGGGATCATCCGCACCAACCTCTACACGGGTAATGAGAGAAACCACCTTGCGTTTGAGGCCGTGGCGGCGCATTACACGCTCCATGCCCGTTTCAATCATATATGCTATGGAGCCTTGGGTTTCTGAGCCGCAAAAGTCCATGGGCATGGCAGGCAGGCCGTATTCCTTCAAACCGGCTTCGTGACGAAGCAGTCCGTTGCCCACCTGCGGACCATTGCCGTGTCCGATTACAATGTTATAGCCCCTTTCGATGAGAGGATAGAGCTGCTCACAAGTGTTTTCTACATTTGCGAGTTGCTCCGAATAATTGCCTGTTTGGCCGCTTCTCAAAAGAGCATTGCCGCCAAAGGCAATCATAGCAAGTTTAGCCATTACAGACTTTCAAATACGTTTTTAATTATTGCTATAGCCTCTCTCAGTTGCTTTTCGTTTATTATGAGAGGAGGGGTAAAGCGGATTATATGCTGATGAGTCGGTTTTGCAAGCAGCCCTGCATCGCGCAGCTTCAGGCAGATGTCCCAGGCTTCGATACCGTTTTGCGGCTCGGTGACAATTGCATTGAGCAGACCCTTTCCACGTACACACTTAAAGAAGGGACTCTTGATTTTGGCTATTTCTTCACGGAAAATCAAGCCCAATTTATAGGCGTTTTCGGTAAGATTCTCATCCTTTATCACGTTGAGCGCCGCCATTGCAACTTTATTTGCAACAGGATAGCCTCCAAAAGTAGAGCCGTGCTCGCCCGGCTGTATTGTAAGCATTATCTCATCATTTGCAAGCACTGCGCTTATCGGGAGAACACCCCCGGAGAGGGCTTTTCCTATGGTAACGATATCGGGATGCACATTTTCGTATTCGCAAGCCATCATGCGGCCGGTGCGGCCTATGCCGGTTTGTATCTCGTCAGCAATGAAAAGGCAGTTGTGTTTTTTACAGAGATCGTAGCATGCTTTAATGTAGCCATCGCGCGGAACATATACGCCTGCCTCTCCCTGAATGGGCTCCACGAGCATAGCTGCCACTTTGTCACCCTTTTCTTCCAACACTTTGCGCACAGCATCCACATCATCGTAGGGCACGCGTATGAAGCCCGGAGTAAAAGGACCGTATTGAGTGTAGCTGGATGGGTCATTAGAGAGAGTTACTATGGTGATGGTACGGCCGTGGAAGTTACCGTCGCATACTATGATGATAGCTTCGTTTTCGGGTATGCCTTTGATTTGATAACCCCATCTGCGGGCAAGCTTCAAGGCGGTTTCCACCGCTTCGGCGCCGGAATTCATAGGGAGAAGTTTGTCGTAGCCGAAGAATTCGCATGCAAATTTTTCGTAAGGGCCGAGGGTGTTGTTATAAAAGGCGCGTGAGGTAATGCACAGCTTTTGTGCCTGATCGCACAGGGCCTTTACTATTTTCGGATGACAATGTCCTTGGTTTGCTGCTGAATATGCAGCGAGAAAGTCGAAGTAGCGCTTGCCATCCACCCCATACAGATAGACGCCTTCACCTCTTTCGAGTACAACGGGAAGAGACTGGTAGTTATGCGCACCATACTTTTCCTCCATTGCAATATAGTCTGCAGTTGTTAGTTTTTTTTTCATAATTGTTATTAGTTTATGTTTGATTTATTTGTCTCTACGTAGCGGGAGAGTGCTGCAACGAAGCAATCCTCCCATTTTGGAAATTTCGTGATAGGGAACCGTTTCTACCTTGATTCCAATTCCCTCCAACCAGGCCTTCAGGCGGGTGAATTGCTCTTCCACAACCACCACATCGGGCGCAATGCTGAATATGTTTGAATTCATCCGGTACATCTCTTCCCGACTCAATTCAAATACATTATCCTTGCCGAAAATATTTATCAAATGCCTGGCATCTCGCGGATTCATAAAGCCCTCTTTATAAATGATGGCCTTATTGCGGCCTACCGGCATAAAGGTGCAGTCGAGGTGGAGTATGCCCTCGTACGGGTCGGTATCGCTTTTGCGTAGGTTCAGCGGTATGATTTCTTTATCAGGGAAGAGCATGCGCAGATAATCCATGGCAAGGGTGTTCGTGCGGGCAGTTTTCACTTGCGCATAGTCCTGGAATGCATATTGGCCTACAAAGATATAATTCTCGTAGAGCACTACATCGCCACCTTCGACATGTACCGATTCGGGTAGATTGTAGATTTGTTTATAGTGGATTTGTCTATAGATGTCTTCGTAGGCATCAATTTCCTTCTGGCGGTTGGGGATTATGTTGGATACCACTATTTTGTCGTCTATCACAAAACCTACATCCCGCGAGAAAATTTGGTTGCAGTTTTCTACAAAGTGGGGGCGGTAAACATCCACATCGTATTTGCGGAGAATTTTTTCGAAGGCCGTCATTTCTGCGATTATATCTTTCTCCTTCGGATATACGCCGTTTACTACGGATTCGTATGATTTGCTGTCGTAGGTTTCGCTCGGACTTGGGATAGGCCCGTTGGAGTTGGGTAACCCCAATACCACGGCTCTAAGCCGTGAAGTCTCATTCTGAACAAAGATATCCATTGCTTACAGATTGACGTTTTAGTGCAAACAAAGATAATGAATTGCTTTCAATCTTCCTAAAATTTTGATAAATTTGCAATATGAATAACGCTATAATTAATTTCCCTCTTCCGGCGAATGAGCCGGTAAAAACTTATTTGGAATCTTCTTCCGAAAGAATCGCTTTAAAAGAAGAACTCGAGCGCCAATATAACACCGTGGTGGAAATTCCCGCCATCATAGGAGGCAAAGAGATTTTCACCGGCAAAATAGCCGAAGTCAGAAACCCCTGCGAGCACGGACATGTGCTTGCCCGCTATCATCTGGTAGGGGAGAAGGAGGTAAAGATGGCAATAGAGGCCGCTCTTGAGGCTCGCAAAGCATGGAGCCGCACCCCTTGGACAACCCGAGCTGCAATCAATCTCAAATGCGCTGAACTACTAAGCACTACTTGGCGAGCTAAGATAAATGCAGCCACTATGTTGGGGCAGGGGAAGAACATTTATCAGGCGGAAATAGATGCTGCAGCCGAAGCTTGCGACTTCTTCCGATACAATGTCTCCTTTGCATCGCAAATTTACGGCATGCAGCCCAAGGATGACAAGAATTGCGTTAACCACAACGAATTCCGTCCGCTTGAGGGCTTTGTGCTTGCGATTACTCCTTTCAATTTTACAAGCATAGCCTCCAATCTTTGCATGGCGCCTGTACTCATGGGCAATGTCGCTATATGGAAGCCCAGCCGCACTGCTCTTTTGAGCAACTATTATCTTATGAAATTGTATAAAGAGGCGGGTCTGCCCGACGGCGTAATCAACTTCCTGCCCGGCAGCGGCGAACTCATAGCTGATATTTGCACTGAAAGTCATTATTTTGCAGGCCTGCATTTTACGGGCTCTACTGAAACTTTCAACAAGCTTTGGATTAATACAGCCAAGAATGTAGAGAAATATATAAGCTACCCGCGCATAGTCGGCGAGACCGGAGGAAAAGACTTCATCTTCGTGCATCCCAGTGCAGATGCTGCGGGCGTAGCTCATGCGGCATTCACCGGCGCATTCGAATATCAGGGACAAAAATGCTCTGCCGCCTCGCGCATGTATATTCCCAAAACTCTTTGGCCTGAGGTTTTGGAGCGTATGAAAAAAATGGCGGGCGAGGTTAAAATGGGTCCTGCCTGCGACCTTCAGAATTATATAAATGCCGTTATCGATGAGGCTTCTTTCGATAGGATTGCGGCGCAAATTGCAAATGCAAAATCTTCTCCCGAGGCGAAAATCGTACTCGGAGGTAAATGCGACAAGTCTGTGGGCTGGTTTGTGGAGCCTACCATAATAGAAACCACAAATCCCAAATTCAAAAGCATGGTGGAAGAGATTTTCGGTCCTGTGCTTACGGTTTATCCCTATGAGGATGCAAAATGGGAGGAGATTGTGAAGCTTTGCGATGAAACTTCTCCTTATGGCCTTACAGGCTCTGTTTTCGGCAAGGACAGGATTGCCTGCGAAAAAATTTCCGAGATGCTTTGCTATGCAGCAGGTAACTTCTACATAAACGACAGGCCTACGGGCGCAGTGGTGGGTTGTCAGCCTTTCGGCGGAGCCCGCGCTTCCGGTACGGATGACAAGGCAGGAGGCCCCTTCAACCTTTTCCGCTGGGTTTGCCCGCGTACTATAAAGGAAACATTAGTGTCCCCGACCGACCCCTTTTCGGCTTATCCGTTTATAAAGAGATAATTAACTAATAAATATAAAAATGAAACCAATAAATACAGAAAAGGCCCCTGCGGCCATAGGACCTTACAGTCAAGCAGTTTGTTCCAATTCACTCGTATTCGTTTCCGGGCAATTGCCTATTGATCCCGCAACAGGCGAATTTGCCGAAGGCGGCATAAAGGAGCTCACTAAACAGAGCCTCCTGAACATGCAAAATATTCTTTTAGAGGCCGGTACCGACCTTTCGCATGTGCTTAAAACTACGGTTTTTTTAGCCGATATGAACGACTTTGCCGGTATGAATGAGGTTTACTCGCAATTCTTTACCGAGCCCTTTCCTGCACGCTCCGCAGTTGCAGTGAAAACCTTGCCCAAAGGCGCACTCGTAGAAATTGAGTGCATTGCCGAAAAGCCCTGCTGCTCGAGCCATGAACTCGAAATATGTGATGGAAGTGGTGCCGGACTTGGAAGGCGCGGAAGAAGCGGCAGAGGAGAAAGACGCGGACTGAATGTTTGCCGCGGCGAAGGTATTTTAAGCGGTGGAACTTGTAGCTGCGCTGGAGAGACAGGAGAGGTTGAAGGGGCCGGAGAGGAGGGCTAACCTTTATTTATCATCAGATTGTCGCCTTCGCGGATGACAGTACCCCCGTAGGGGATAATGTTATTGTCGCCGCGTTGAATGAGTAGCAGTTGCTCGCCCTTTTTGAGGTCGAGTTCGCTTACTTTTTTGCCGATTCTGCTGTCGTCGCGCTTGATGTCTTCTTCTATTATCCTGATATCGCTTTCTCCGCTGTAAGCGGTGCTGCACAAGATTATATTATCCCCCTCAAGTATCTGAGTCTTGCCATGGGGGACAAGTTTGGTGCCGTCAGGGCGTCTTATAAGGCAGATAAGCAGAGATTTTGGAAGAGATAATTCCGCCAAGGTTTTGCCTGCCCAAGAATTGGAGGCATCTATATGCAAATCAGTAAATTGAAGGTCGGCTTCCTCGGCAAAGTCCGTGAAGGTTTTCATGACATCGACTTCGGGGTCAACCTGTCCCAATACTTTGGCCATAAAGGGCAGGAGCCCTCCCTGTATGGAGATAGACAGCAGCACTATGCACAAAACTATACCGAAGGGGTCGTGAGTCAGTAGCCCTGCGGCTCCCACGCTGGCCACAATGGCAAACACTATTGAAGATGCGCCTTTAAGCCCCGAAAAGGCAAGCAGTATTTGTTGTGCGAGCGGATATTTGCGGAAGGGAGTGAGTATAAGAGCAATTGTCACAGGCCGGGAAACGAATAACATAAAGCCGAAAATTGCAAGCGCAGGCACAAATTCGTTGACAAGGCTGGTGGGTTTCGCCAAAAGACCGATAGTAAAGAAGATAAGCACCTGCATAAGTGAGGTGATGCCATCGAAGAAGTGAACCATCTCCTTTTTCTCGCGGAATTTAGCATTGCCGAGCATCATGCCGCATATATAAGCCGACAGATAGCCATTGCCGCCTACAATATCGGGCAAACCGTACGAAATCAATACTACGCCAAGAAAAAACAAAGAGGAAAATCCTGATGTAGCGAAGCCTATCTTGCGTACCACCCAGATAGCGAACTTTCCTATAAGTAAACCGCCAATGACTCCGAAAATCACTTGTGCCACGAAAATCCATATCACCTGTCCCGTGCCTATACCTTCTTTTAGAAGTGCGAGGAATACAACCGTCAACAAGTAAGACATAGGGTCGTTCGATGCGCTCTCCACCTCAAGCAGCGGAGCGGAATAATTGCGCAGTCCTAATTTTCTGCCACGCAAGATGCTGAAAACCGTTGCGGCATCGGTAGAGCCTACAACAGAACCTATCAGCAAGGATTCTATCCATCCCCATTTAAGTATAAAATGGCATAAGGCGCCTGTGATGAAAGATGTAAGTATTACGCCCAATGTTGCAAGCAGGCCTGCTTCTGTAAGTATGTTTTTGGCAGCTTTTAGTCTTGTGCCGAAGCCGCCGTAAAACAATATAAAAATAAGTGCAGCCGAGCATAGGCGCTCTACCGTATTATAGCTTTCTTTTTCTACGGGTAAGATACCGGTACTCCCAAACACTATACCTAAAAGCATAAAAGCTAATAGCATCGGTATTCCGAACTTGTCGGATGCGTTGTTTAGTAGTACACTTATGAAAATAATTACAGCGACGAGTATAAGTATGCCGGACATCAGTTAGAATAGAGTTTTAATTTAAAGAGTCTGAAAATAATCAGTTGCAAAGTTAAATAATAGAGTGAAAAAAATAAAATTTAATTTTAAAAATTTCTCCGGCATCAGCCAAAAGTGACATCCAATATCATCATCAAGGCAAAGCCTATCGCCACTCCGATTGTGGCTATATTGCTGTGTCTGCCCACCTGTGATTCGGGGATTAGTTCCTCCACAACCACATATAACATTGCTCCTGCGGCAAATGAGAGCAGATAAGGCATAATGCCGAGGACCTTCGAAGTAAGCAGCATAGTTATAATTGCCGCAACCGGCTCAACAACTCCCGATAGAGTGCCGAGAAGAAAGGCCTTTATTTTGGAATGACCTGCGGTTTCGAGCGGCATAGCCACAATTGCGCCCTCAGGAAAGTTTTGTATGGCAATTCCGAGAGACAGAGCCATGGCTCCCGCCATTGTGAGACCTCCGGCTCCGCTCATCGCACCTGCAAGGGTGATTCCGACCGCCATTCCTTCCGGAATATTATGCAGAGTGACCGCCAACACTAACATCGTACTCTTTTTCCAATTGGATTTCAGACCTTCCGCTTGGGAGGATTTCACGTGAATATGGGGAATCAAGCTATCTAATAATAACAGAAAACCCATTCCGGCAAGAAATCCCAAACAGGCGGGCAGCCAGGATATTTTGAAACTCTCCGCTCCCATATTCAAGGAAGGTATGAGCAGCGACCAAACAGATGCCGCAATCATTACGCCGCCGGCAAAGCCTAAAAGCAGCTTTTCCACCCATGCAGGCATATTCTTGCGCATCAAAAACACCATCGCTGAGCCTAAGGTGGTGCCTATGAATGGTATGATGAGTCCCCAAAAAACTTCCATCTTAATTTTTTACGATAAGTTCTTTCTCTGTAATGATGTCTTTTAGCAGACGGTTGAAGTCAATTACACCGTCAGGTTTTGGAGAATAGCCGAGGATAACCACCACTAAATCGTGAGATGGGATAATAAAAATCTGCTGGCCGTCGTGGCCGGTGCAAAAAAACATATCCTCCGGGGCGTCAGGGTGGCTGTCGTTATGATTCAACCAGAAGAATGCTCCATAGCCGCCTTCGCTGTCGGAAGCGGGGGAGACGGTGTAATCCACCCAGCCCTCAGGCAAGATCCGCTCTCCTGCAAAGGAGCCGTCACTTAGGTATAATTGGCCGAATCGGGCGAAGTCGCGGGCGGTCACATAAAGATAGGAAGAGCCCACGGGGACACCGTTTATATCCGTTTCGAAATGTGCATTTCGGATGCCTAAGGGGAGAAAGAGCTTAGAGCGGATATAGGCGTAAAATTCGGCATCGGAAGAGAATTTGCTTCGCAGATAGCGCATTACTATATTGGTGGTTCCGCTGGAATAGTACCAATGCGTGCCGGGTTCGTGGGTAAGAGGCTTGTCAAGGGCGAAGAGACCCATGTCTTGCTCGCGATGAAGCATCAGATTCACATCCGACCTGTTGCCATAGTTTTCGTTCCATTCTAGCCCGCTTTGCATTTGCAATAGATTGTTCAGAGTAATGGTTTTTCGGGCATCCCCCTGCCATTCGGCAAAGTCCGGAGGAGTATCTATGTCTATGAGCCCATCTCTTACCATGATTCCGACAATGGCGTTCACAAAGCTTTTGGCAACGCTCCAACTCAGCAGTTGGGTGTTCTCGTTGCAGCCATAGCCGTAGCGCTCAGCCACAGGCAGCCCTTTATGCAATACAAGAAAAGCGAATGGGGTGCCGCCATAAGATTTTTCATCTACAAAAGCTATTGATATATCTTCCAAAGCATCTTTCAGGGCCCCATATTCAGGGCAGGCCGGCTTTTTTATCCTATTTCCCAACGGCCAACCAATGGTGTCGGGATTGCAAGCGGGCTCGGGAGGCAACGGGAAGGCGTCCGTCCTTAACTCATCCGCCTTTTTCCCTCTAAGCAGGGTAACCCCGTAGCCGTCGCGATAGACAGCGGTGGATTTGTGCCAGAGGAAACGGCTGCTTACGCTTTTATTTTCGTGATCAATCTTGTTGCGGTTGAATTTGATAAAGGAGAAATTGAGGTCGAGCGCCTCTACATCAGCCGCTTGCCGGCCTGATACAAATACAGCCGAACAAAGATTCTTGGCGGCATAGCCGGTAATGATGCACATAAGGCTGTTAAGATATATGCCGCCTCCGATTATGGCAGCTGCAAGCAGCGCCAGTAAGATTTTCCAAAGTCTTGATAAGAATGATTTTTTCATGTGGTAAAAATACATATATTTTCGCTAAATTTGTTACTTGTTAAAAATAAACCTGAATTCATATTGATATGCTTAAAGTAGGAGATAAAATACCGGCATTTTCGGTCGTTGACCAGGACGGCAAAACAGTTACAGACAAAGATTTATTAGGACGCAAAATAGTTCTTTATTTTTATCCGAAAGACAATACCAGCGGCTGTACGGCACAGGCCTGCAATCTTCGCGATAATCTTCCTGCGCTGCAAGCACGTGGCTATACCATATATGGAGTGAGCAGGGACAGTGCCGCCTCGCATGTGAATTTCCGGTCTAAGCACGAACTTCCATTCGACTTGCTTTCCGACCCTTCCACCACAATGCTTCAGGCTTTTGATGCTTGGGGAGAAAAAAAGTTGTATGGCAAAACCGTGGTAGGTGCAATCCGCAAAACCTTCCTCATCGCTCCGGACGGCACCATCGAAAGAATAATCGACAGGGTTGACACGAAAAATCATGCAGAACAGATTTTAACTTAAGTTTTTGGAATATATATGAAATCGCTAAAAGAATTTTATAGAATAGGGCGAGGACCATCCAGCAGCCATACTATGGCTCCGCAAAGAGCGGCGAAGATGTTTGGAGGAAGGCATCCGGAGGCGCATCATTTTGAGGTAAGTCTATTCGGAAGCCTTGCCGCTACAGGCAAAGGGCATATGACCGATGTCGCTATTCTTGAGGAACTTGAGCAGGTTGCCCCGACCAATATAGTGTGGAAGCCGGATATTTGGCTGCCTTTCCATCCCAATAGTATGCTCTTCAAAGCTTTTGATGCCGAAGGCAGGCTTATAGAGGGATGGACCGTGTATTCGGTGGGGGGCGGGGCGCTTTCGGAGGGAAAAGATCCGGATGTATTCGACACCAAAGAGGTTTACAGCCTTAATACCATGAACGACATTATGTTGTGGTGTCATAATACAGGCAAAAGTTATTGGGAATATGTGCAGGAGAATGAGGAGAGCGATATTTGGGATTATTTAGAGGCCGTTTGGAAGGCTATGCAGGAAGCGGTTGAAAGAGGGCTTGATACAGAGGGGGTATTACCTGGTCCGCTGCATTTGCCCCGCAAGGCTACTACCTATTATGTGAAGGCTAACGGCTATAAACCAAGCCTGCAGTCGCGAGGCTTAGTATATGCCTACTCATTGGCTGTGAGCGAGGAGAATGCTTCCGGCGGGAAGGTTGTTACGGCCCCGACTTGCGGCTCCAGCGGAGTTGTACCGGCGGTGCTGTATCATCTTTCCAGATCTTACGAATTCAGCGATAAACGTATTCTGCATGCGTTAGCCACTGCCGGCCTTATAGGTAATATAGTAAAACACAACGCCAGCATTTCCGGCGCCGAGGTGGGTTGTCAGGGAGAGGTGGGAGTAGCCTGTGCGATGGCTGCAGGAGCTGCCAATCAGCTTTTCGGAGGCAGTCCGTTTCAAATAGAATATGCAGCTGAAATGGGTATAGAGCATCATCTCGGGCTCACTTGCGATCCGGTGTGCGGATTAGTGCAGATTCCTTGCATAGAGCGTAATGCTTTCGCTGCTTCAAAAGCAATGGATGCAAATTTATATGCCGCTTTTTCGGACGGAAGGCATCGGGTTTCTTTTGACCATGTCGTAAAAGTAATGAAGCAGACAGGCAAAGATATTCCGTCTCTATATAAAGAAACCGCCCAAGGCGGTCTTGCTAAGGATTTCTTTAAGAATACCGAGATATAAAGCAGGGTGGCTTTGCAACTTGTTTCATACAGCAACTTGCAGTTTGCATGTAGCTATATTATTGTTCTATAACGCAGTTGACTTGCCGCAGTTAGCTTTGCAGCGCAGCTTTATTGCAAACAATTAGCTTATGCTATGTAAATGCGAACAAAATCAACACTTGGGCGGCAAGTACGCGCAGAAACATCGTGAAAGGATAAACTGTAGCGTAATTAACCGCAGTATAGTCGGTTCCGTAAGCTTCTTGAGCAAATGAAAGTGATGTGGGATTGGAGTGTGTACCGGCAAGGAAGCCGCAAAGCTGGTAGAAATTGAATTTCAGGAACACTCTTCCAATGAAGCCCGTTATGATGATAGGGATAAGGGTAATCAATATTCCGTACAATATCCACCAGTATCCACCGCCTACTATGGCAGCTACAAAATTTTCGCCTGCACCGAGTCCCACCGCCGCCATAAACAGATTTATCCCTATTTCGCGGATCATTTTATTGGCGCTCAATGTAGTGTAAGTGGTAATGCGCAGCTTAGGGCCGAAATGGCCGAGCAGGATTGCAATGATTAGCGGACCGCCGGCAAGACCGAGTTTTATTGGCTGGGGGATTCCCGGAAATTTAATTGGGAGACTTCCGAAAAGTACGCCCAAGGCAATGCCGGCAAAAATAGGAACTAAATTCGGATTGTCTAATGACTCGGGCTTATTGCCTACAAGCTTTGCCAAGCGGTCTATATCTCCCTCGGAACCAACAACTTGTATGCTGTCTCCCATTTGGAGAAGCATATTCGGACGCGCCACAAATTCCACTCCCGACCTAAGCACGCGGGTTATGGTGACTCCGTAAGCCTCACGAATGTGGAGGCTGCCGATGGATTTGCCTGTGAGCGAGGACTTTGTGATGCTCAGTCTCTTGCTGACATTATGTTCGTCTCTCTTCTGCCAATCGCTCAGATTCATGGAGATTTCTTTGCCGAAGATGATGCGCACTCTTTCTTTCAACTTCTTGGAGGCAACTATAAGTAGTTTGTCACCTTTTTCGAGTATGGTCTCGGGTGTTGGTATGCCGATATCATCATCTTTCAGTATTCTCGCAATAACGATTCCTTCACCCTCTTCGGAAAGCACTTCACGAACGCTTTTTCCGAAAATCGCAGGATTCTTGACCTCGCAATAAATACGCTCTGCATAGTCTTCAGCGCTGCTGTCCGCCGCTTCTATCTTCTTACGCTCTTTTGTAAGGTTTATTTTGAATATCGACTTAAAGACTATAATCATTATTATCACGCCAACAACTCCGAAAGGATAGGTGACTGCATAAGGAGATGCGAGATCGGCGGCTGCCTGACTTGCTACTGCGGTGGCTTGACCTTCGGCTACCAATACATCTTGCATAGTCTGCTGGGCGGCTCCGAGTCCCGGGGTGTTAGTTATCGCACCGGACATTACGCCCGTCATGGTTTGCAAACTTTCACCTGTAATATAGTGAATGGCGAGAGTAACCGCCACTCCCAATACTACTACCAACACTGCAAGCAGATTCATACTTACGCCGCCTTTACGGAAAGAGCGGAAGAAACCCGGACCCACTTGCAAGCCTATTGAAAAGACGAACAGAATCAGTCCGAAATCTTTAATGAAAGCGAGCGCCGTAGGATCTACCGTATAGCCGAGATGGCTTATGAGGATTCCAACGAAAAGTATCCAAGTGGCTCCTATTCCTACGCCTTTAATCCTAACTCTGCTGAGTAAGAGCCCGAGCGCAATGGTAATTGCAAAAATAAGTATAGTTGCGGCCATATATTCTATTCTATTTTATTTTTATCCTATCCTATCCTATCCTATCCTATCCTGTTCCATATTTTTTATCGCTGCAAACCCTACAAAACATCTCTGCTAAGTTCGCTATAATTTTGATATAAACGAAATTTTGCAAAGCAATAACTTTATTTCTGAAATTCGGACATAACTTCAAAATATGCCTTCACGGCGTTGCGCACGCAGTCCCCGCAGGGGCAGAGTTCTTTTCCATCCACCTTGCTTTTGAGCTCTTTGCAGGTAATTGCCCCGCTACGGGTGCGAAAGTTCTCATTTATGCGCCTGGACAAACGGAAAGCTCCTTTACCTCCGCTCTTAAGTCCCGCTATCATAATGGCTCCTATCAGCGAGCCGCAGGTTCCTTCCGTATTACCCATGCCAACTGCAAAGCCAGATGCAAGCTTGTGAAGCGTTTCTTTAT